>Ga0207073_1148_pt1 | contig 11682 bp, 11 predicted proteins | sample Alteio_BWMinHeat_65_FD_153575 | JGI IMG/M metagenome (GOLD analysis project Ga0207073, IMG submission 153575) | Enriched cells from forest soil in Barre Woods Harvard Forest LTER site, Petersham, Massachusetts, United States -... | ecosystem: Environmental > Terrestrial > Soil > Temperate forest >...
GAGCGCGTCGTGACGTCTTGCCAATCAAAAATAAGTTCAGTGCAGTGCAGCAATATCAGTAGTTTTCGCTGTTGAATCACTCAACCTCAACAAGTCGTAACACAGGCCTACCTTTAGCAGTGCCACGATCGTCATGCTGCTGCCCATTATGCGATGGCGTGATCGGCTCGTCATAGTCCTTATTCGGCGGAGAAAAGGCGAGAGTGGTATCGGTATCGGTGGTGGTTGTATCATCTTCCGGTTGGTCGAAAAAGAGGCCTTCATTGTTTTCATCTGCATAGAGCGCAATGATGGCGTCGACTGGAATCATGGTTAGGTGGACAATGCCATTGAATGAAGCGCGAAACTGCACATATTCATTGGTGATATCAAGATCGCGAATCGCAGTCGGACTGATGTTAAAAACGACTTCATTATCTTGTTCAAGGTCAAAGGGTATTTTGCAGCGTGGATGTCTTGGGTCAGCCACTAACACCGGCGTGCATTGACTGTCGACGATCCAGTCATAAAAAGCTCTTAATAAGTAAGGGCGATTAGATATCATTTCCATAACATTCTCTCCTCTTAAGCGATGGCATCTTCTCTAGCATGGCGTCTCATCTCAATTTCTGCTTCAGTTAAACTGGCTTGAAACGAATCTCGTTCAAATAATCGATTACAATATTTTCTGATGATTTTATCATCTTGTGGGGAAAAAGTGATGTCCCAAACAGGTAAGCGCCACAAAAGTGGGGCCATACAGCAATCCACTAAACTAAAATCATCCCCTAAAAAATAACGATTAGCATTGAAAAGCGGGATGAGTTGGATTAAATAAGTGGCAAGTTCGCGTAGTACTGCTTTACGCTCGGTAGGATTGCTTGCTGTGCTGATTTTTTGAGTGAGCGGCATCCAGTCTTGGTCAAAACGATACATGATGATCCTCGCTTTTGCTCTTGCCACGGGATAAACCGGCATCAGGGGCGGGTGCGGAAAACGTTCATCGAGGTATTCAGTGATGATGGAAGGGTCATAAAGCGCTAAATCGCGGTCAAGCAAGGTAGGGACAATGCCATAAGGATTGAGCTCTAATAATTCTTCAAAACGGGTTTTTTGTGCTGAATCAATTCTTGCTAGCTCATATGGCACAGCTTTTTCGGCAAGCACAATACGCACACGGTGGCTTTTTAAGCCAGAATCAGAGTACAGAGTCATTACCGAACGCCTATTGGTGATAATCGCCATATCAATCCTCTCCTGCATAACTCATATAAATAAAAAAGGGAGTGAACCATTGGATAGTATTCTATCCGAACAGTCGCACTTCCCCTCGCAAAAACAAATTATAGTTGATAACCGTCTGAAACTTAATAGGTTATCGTTTAGAATATTGTGTATCTTTACGTGCTTTCTTCAAGCCTACTTTCTTTCGTTCAACTTCTCTGGAATCGCGGGTCAATAAACCGCGTTTTCTCAGTTCACCTTTAATTGGGTTCTCTTCAGAAGCATCACTTGCTCCGTATTTAACCAGCGCTCTTGAGATGCCGTGACGAATCGCTCCTGCTTGACCACTGATACCACCGCCAGCGACGTTAACGATAATGTCAAATCGATGAGTCAAATCAGTCGCAACCAAAGGTTGTTTGACAATCATACGTGCTGTTTCACGGCCAAAATACTCATCTAAGACTCGACCATTGATGACAATGTCACCTTTACCGGCTTTTAAAGAGACACGTGCAGTTGATGTTTTTCTTCGGCCGGTGCCATAATAACGTTTTTCCATATGCTCTTACTCTTTTAGCAGATTAATTTCGGTGGGTTGTTGCGCAGTATGAGGATGCTCATTACCAGGATAGATCTTTAATTTGCTGAGCATCACTCGACCTAACGCATTTTTTGGTAACATACCTTTTACTGCAATTTTAAGCACATCTTCCGGCTTTTTTTCGATCATTTGATCAAAGGACATTTCTTTGATCCCGCCTGGATACATGGAGTGACGATAGTACTTTTTATTGGCTGATTTCGCGCCCGTCACCTTAATGTCTTTAGCATTGATGACCACCACGTAATCACCGGTATCGGCATGAGGTGTAAACTCAGGTTTCAGCTTACCACGTAGACACATCGCAATTTGGCTGGCTAACCGACCCAAGATTTTCCCCTGGGCATCGACAAGGTGCCATTTGCGTTCAATTGTTTCATTGCTTGCAAAATAAGTTTTCATTATAGACCCTATTCAATAAATGCTTCAAAGCGCGGAAATTTTAAATGAAGCTGACAAAACAAGCAATAGGTTCGTTAGGTAAAAAGCAGGGCGGAATAGATGGTTTAGCCAGAGATTATAAAATAATTCATTTTAAATCAATAAGTTAATCAATTGTTGTTGATGTCCAGTTCCACGATAAAAATATAAAATATAACTGTTCAATCTCAGGGCGAACGGTTTATTTTATATTTTTTGTCGTGTATGGCAGAGAACTTTAAAAAACCCTTGCAAATCAAGTAATGTTATGAGAGAGTAAACGCTCTCCGTTACTTCCACCATTTCAAATTTTCTCCCAGATCTTTTTCGCTTTGATATCCAATCATCATATTTTTTCATTTGTTACACCCTCATTATCTTTTTTACAAGGAAAGTGCCATGTATTATTCATATTCTTCGTTAAATTTATCTCGTTTATCTCGCATCTCTGGTTTTTCATTAATTGAATTAATGATCGTCGTATCCTTGATTGGTATTTTAGCGGCAATTGCTGTACCAACTTACCAACAATACACCAAGCGCGCCCGTTTTTCAGAAGTCATTGCCATGACCGAAGGCTATAAAACTGCTGTAACACTTGCTATACAAGAAGGCATTCCGCTTGAAGAGTTGGGAGCAGGAACGCATGGCATACCTGAAGAAATAAAAGGCTTGAAACACGTTGAAAATATTAAAGTCGAGCAAGGTGTCATTACTGCAACAGCATCCAAACTGATCGATAACGTCAGTTATATCTTAAAACCAAATAGCGATGGCAGTGTATGGAACATATCAGGAACGTGCCTTAAAAAAGGATATTGTCATGGATAGCATTAATTATCAAACCGATGATCATGATACGCAATCAAGTCTCGGTAACTTTCTGTTGCAAGATCAGTTAATTGAGGTAAATCGTTTGAAAGCGGCAATTGCCTATTGTGATTCACATTCGTTGGCACTCACGTATTATCTCGTACAAGTGAATTACTTAACCGGTGAACAAATCCTAAATTGTTGCATCAATCATTTTGATTTACCCATTTTTTATTTAAGTACAATCGATACTACAGCGTTTGAAGCCGAGTTGATTCCCATTGCTTGGATGAAACGGTTTAGAATAGTGCCATTGCATTATGATCGTGCCACTTTACAATTAGGTGTCACTGATCCAACTTGTTTATCAGTCATTTCTAAAGTTCGCTTTCATCTTGGTTTGGATATAAAGCTATCATTAGTAGATGAAGAAGCCTTAGAAGCTTTTTTTGCAGCTATCTTACCTGCGGAAGAAAGGGAATCGTTAGAGCAGTTAGTGCAGCATGTGATGCCGGTTGCTGCGCACACCACTCATATCCTACATCATAGGAACATTGAGCCTGATGATGAACCGGTCATCAAATTAGTGAATCAATTATTATCTGACGGTGAACGTTATCGTGCGTCTGATATTCATTGCGAGCCACATCTCAATCATTATCGCGTGCGTTTTCGCATTGATGGACAATTATACGAGCGAGTTACCATACCACACGATCTTGCAAGGCGCATGCTATCGCGTATTAAATTATTAGCCAATTTAGATGTGACTGAAAAACGTTTGCCGCAAGATGGCCGTATGCGCTCGCTTGAGCATAGCCAGCTTGATATACGTGTGAGCACTTGTCCGACAGTGATTGGTGAAAAAGTCGTCCTGCGTTTATTTAAACAGCATCAAGAAGTGTGTCATTTGCAACAATTAGGACTATTTGAAGAACAATTGCAGCAAGTTCTTGAAGCAATTCAGAAGCCGCATGGTTTAATTATTGTGACAGGGCCAACAGGAAGCGGCAAAACCATCACGCTATATGCGATTTTGCAAGCTTTAAAACAAGCAAAAGTGAATATTACCACGATTGAAGAACCCGTTGAGATGATTATTCCCGGTGTCAATCAAATTAATGTGAATTCCCGCATTGGATTGCATTTTGCGCACATTTTACGTGCAATTTTGCGTCAAGATCCCGATGTCATCATGATCGGTGAAATCCGTGATGCAGAAACGGCAGCGATCGCATTACAAGCGGCATCGACCGGTCATTTGGTATTGGGTACCTTGCATGCCAATCACACCTTGGCGGCATTAAACCGTCTACAATTACTTGGCTTGCAATTAGTGGATTGCTTGCAAACGCTGGCATTAATTGTTGCACAACGTTTGGTAAGACGTTTGTGTGCACATTGCGGTCATGACTTAACCAAAAATGATTGTTCATATCAACCCCAAATGAAGCAGTGCACAGGCTGCATAGATGGGTTTTATGGAAGAACAGGTGTATTTGAAATCGTTGTGCCAAATGAGCATCTTATTTCACTTTTTATAAAGCAGATGCCTTTATATGAAATTGCAGCGCATTTGCAGCGAAAGGGTTGGTTATCGCTGCATTCAGCGGGCATGAAAAAAGTAGTCTTGGGCGAAACGAATGATGTTGAAATAAAGCGAGTAATTGGTTATGGCTAAACAAGTGAGTCTTACCTTAATTCATCTCATGATGCATAACTTAATGTTATTATTAAAGGCACACATCCCGATTATCCAGTGTGTGGAATTATTAGAAAAATCAGAGCAATCGCTTGCCATGAAAAAATTACTGTATTATTGCAGAAAAGAATTGTGTTCTGGTAAAAAGATCAGTGATAGTTTCTTGTGTTTCTCTGAGTATGTTGAACCACTTTTCTATCATTTACTGCGCATCGGGGAAGAAACAGGCAAGCTTGAATGGGCAATCAATCAATTAGTGCACCATTTAACAGGTAAAATCCAATTGCAAAAAAGTATCCAACAAGCATTATTTTATCCTGCCGTTATTTTTACCATCGCTTTATTGCTGTTTTTCGCATTATTTATTGTTGTTATTCCAGAGTTCGCTGCGTTATTTGCCGATTCTCATCTAAAGTTACCACGCTACACTCGCGTACTGTTTGATACAGCTTGTTTTTTAAAAACTAATTTAGTGTATGTCTTAATGGCAATTGTGATCGCTAACATCATCATGAGAAAAATAAAACCTCTGCCATTTTTGTGGAACAAAATCCATACGTTGCTGACAACATATGGATTTTCTGCATCGTATCGAGACAAACGTTATTTGATTGAGTTTTGTCAACAGATGGCCGTTTGTCTTGCTGCAGGCATTTCGATGTTGGATGCATTAGCTTTGTTCAAAGCTCACGGTGCATATGCTGAATATCAAGTGATTAATACGTTAATAAAACGCATCAAAACAGGAATGTCATTTTCATCCGCACTTGAAGAGCACGCTTTTTTCCCTGTTTTTATGATTGAAATGATTAGAATTGGTGAGTCATCCGGGACGTTGGCGAACATGTTAACCTATCTTGCTGATTATTATCATGATCAATTAGAGGGGTCATTGCTTAAGCTAAAGGCCATGATAGAACCCTTGATTATCTGTATATTAGGTGTTTTAATTGGGTGTTTAGTCATTAGTATTTATTTGCCAATTTTTAACTTAGGAAGCGCATGGCAATGATGGATTTTATCACATTTCTGAATGGGCACGATGTTTTTTTATTAATCATCACGATTTGCTTATCATTACTCATTGGTAGTTTTTTGAATGTGGTCATTTATCGTTTACCTCGCATGATGGAAACGGAATGGGCAGAAGAATGTCGTATTTATCTTGGGTTGCAGCCGCCTTCCGCACAAGAAAAGCTAAATCTATGTTTGCCTTGGTCTCATTGTCCACATTGCAAGGTCATCATTAAACCGTGGCATAATATTCCCCTGCTTAGTTTTTGGTGGTTGCGTGGTCAATGTGCTTTTTGTCATGCGCCCATCTCAATGCGCTATCCGTTGGTGGAAGCCATTACCATGATTGCATCTGTGTATGTGATATGGCATTTTGGTGTCACATTAATGGGATTTTTTGCGCTGCTCTTTACGTGGATAGCCATTACCTTGACTTTTATCGATTTAGAGCGCCATTTATTACCCGATCATTTAACACTTCTTTTATTATGGTTGGGACTTTTGGCCAGTATTGGTCATGTTTTTTGCAGCAGTGAAGAAGCAATTATTGGGGCAATGGCCGGTTACTTTGTATTTGCACTGACCCAAATGGTTTTTGGATTCGCTACCGGCAAACTCGGTATGGGGCGAGGTGATTTTAAATTTCTCGCAGCAATTGGTGCATTTGTCGGTTGGCAATTGCTACCATTTGTTATTCTGTTTGCATCGATAGCAGGTATTATCTTTGCATTAATCCATATGTCGATGCGAAAGCAATACCGGAGTGTGCCCATCCCATTTGGCCCTTATTTAGCATTAGCAGGATGGCTCGCCTTAATGTTTCGTCCTGAAGTATTTGAACTCTATGCGAAGTTAACATGATGTTGGTCATTGGCTTAACAGGTGGTATTGGATCAGGTAAATCAGTTGTCTCAACGCTATTTGAGCAATTAAATGTCCCAGTGATTGATGCAGATGTGATTGCAAAACAACTCACTGAACCCAATACCAGTGCATTTACCAAAATTCATGGGCATTTTGGCAATAACATTTTACAGGGTAAAGTGCTTAATCGTAAAAAATTACGCGATATTATTTTTACCGAACCTAAAGAGCGAGAGTGGCTGGAAAAACTTTTGCACCCTTTAATTGCGCAGGAAATCAAGAATCAGGTGCAACGTTTGACTGCCCCTTATTGTATTGTGAGCATCCCTTTATTGCTTGAAGTGGCTCCTTACGAATTCATAAAACGGGTATTAGTGGTTGATGCTGATGAAGAAACACAAATTCAACGTGTGATGGCAAGAGATCATGTGTCACATGATGCAGTACGCGCTATCATGACAACACAAATTACTCGTGATGAGCGATTATCTCGAGCAGACGATGTGATCGATAATAACCTTGATTTACCTCATTTAGAAAATCAAGTGTTAGAATTACACAAGAAATATCTTGAGATCGAATAATATGATTTTTCTTCATCTGCAATGGCACACTCCACCCAAGTTATAGCAAACTCCATTTCGATCAACGAGTTATTCGTTCGGCCTGTGATTACTGGAAAGCAGTCTATACTTCATGATGTCTACCCCTATTATTCAAAATGAAACATCCACGATGCATACGAAGCAGGAGGTTTTTTGAAAAAGTTAAAGAGCATAATACAGTCTCACTTGGTGGTTAATCTTACCTTGATTGCGTTGATGTGCTCATCCATGAACGCATTAGCAAATCCTGTCGTGGGTAATATTTCTTCTGGTAATGTTTCCATTCAACAAACAAATAACACCACTACCATCAATCAATCAAGTCATGATGCCATTATCAATTGGCAAAGTTTTAATATCGGCCAACATGAAGCGACGCATTTTCTTCAACCTGCTGGTGGTGTTGCACTGAACCGTATCAGTTCTCAACAAGGTGCCTCACAAATTTATGGTGTACTCACTGCAACAGGCAGCATTATCTTAATCAATCCTGCGGGTATTTATTTTGGACCCACTGCATCTGTTAATGTCGGTAGCTTAATTGCATCGACTGCCAATATTACTGACATCGATTTTTTAAATCATAATTATCATTTCACATCCAGTGGCACTGGTTCCATTATTAATGATGGACAGATCATCGCTGCTAATAACGGCTTGGTTGCACTCATCGGATCGAATGTGACTAACAATGGTCTTATTCAAGCGAATCTCGGTAAAGTCACCTTAGCAACTGGTGATGCATTCACCATTAATTTTGCTGGCAATAATTTAGTGAGTTTTACCATTGATGCACCAGCAAAAACAAGCGGTGCGATCACCAACACCGGCAAGTTGATTGCAAACGGCGGCAGTATTTTAGTCACAGCTGCTGCGACTTCTAAAGTGCTTGATAATGCAATTAATATGCAAGGGATAGCGCAAGCAAATTCCGTTGGTGTTAGAAATGGTGAAATTATTCTATCAAGTGGTACAACTGGTGGAGTGGTTCATGTCTCGGGCAAATTAATTGCTTCAGGTAAGCAGTCAAAACAAAAAGGCGGTAACGTTACCATAACAGGCTATAACATTCTCTTAGACTCACCCACTACTATTGATGTCAGTGGCGATGCCGGTGGCGGCACTATATATATTGGCGGTAATGCACATGGTGCAGGGCCGTTACCGAATGCTAATGCAACAGTGGTTGCACCAGGTGTTAACTTAATTGCTGATGCCTTGACAAATGGTAATGGCGGACAAGTTGTTCTTTGGTCAAATATGAATACGCAATTTTATGGCAATATTTATGCGAGAGGCGGTTTGCAAGGCGGTAATGGAGGGTGGGTAGAAACATCAGGTTTGGCTTCCTTAAATTTTCAAGGACGTGTTGATACCAGTGCGCCCTTGGGAGCATTTGGTACCTTACTGCTCGATCCACAAAATTTAACGGTTGCGACATCCGGCGGTTCAGCTTATAACCCAGGCACCAATAATTTATTCGCTAATAATGCGGCTGGTAGTACGACAATTACGCCTGCAAGTATTAATAGTCAAACATCAAACGTTGTGTTGCAAGCCAATACCGATTTGACATTTTCGGATCCAGTTGCCATGACCACCAGTGGCGTGGGCTTAACAGGGCAAGCGGGTCGAAATGTTAAAATAAATGCAAATATTTCGACTAACAATGGTAACATAATTTTATCCGCCAATGATTCTGGCGCACTCTCTGCTGATCGTAGTGCTGGCGCAGGTGGAATCTCATTCTCATCAAATAACATTACGCTTAATTCAGGCAGCGGCAATTTAAGTTTGACTGTTGGTAACTCAGCTTCAGCACCTTTTAGTCCTGGCAGTATCAGCCTATCAAATAATGATCTTCTTTTATCAACCGGTACAGTGAGCCTCATCGCCGACAGTATGAGTTTTGCAAATAGTAATGTGCAAATTGGCGGCTCAGGCGTAGGTGTGGGGTCAGCTGCCAATGCCATCATAGCAGAAACAACAGCAGGGACCACAATTGGTGTCGCAGGTGGTGCGGGAACATTACAACTAGCTAGCGGAGACTTACAAAAAATCCGAGCAAATAACGTTCGCATTGGGGATAGCAATGCAGGCGCCATTACTGTTAATGCTTGGACGCCTGTTGCAACATTTGCTGCAAATGGCACATTAACGCTTGCGAGTAATGCTGGCATTACACAAGGCGGTGTGATTAATCTTGGGACAGATCATGCTAATTTACTGATACGCGGTGCTGGGAACGTGACGCTCACTTCAGCAAACGTCTTCACTAATGTTGCTGCATCAAAAACAGGTGGAAGCTTATCTATTACAAATGCTGCAACGGATCCACTCACTGTGAGCAGCTTAACAGATGATTTAGGTACCGTAAACGGCATCACAGCCCCGGGCGGTGTCACGCTTACCTCATCAGGTGTAGGCGGTTCATTGACTTTAAATAAAGGTATCGATTCAAGCGGTGGTAATGGCATTATCTCTCTCTCAAGTGTTGGTATCACACAAGCAAACAGCACCAATGTGACATCCGGCACTGGCACAATTAGTATTAACGCTGGTGGTGGTGCGATGCAATTTAATTCTGGATCAATCACGACCACTAATGCCACTGCATCTGCTCTCACCATTCAAAATGGCACGACTGTCGCATTAGGAAACATCACCGCAAATTCAGGTACTGTGGTGTTAGGAGCGGGGAATATTTCAGGAGCTGTGACTCAAAATGGCAGCACAATAATTGCTGCTAATAATTTGACGGCAAATACGAGCAGCAGCATCAATTTAAATAATGCATCAAACAGTATTGCCAATGTGGGTGCCATCACACGCGGCGGTGCATTTACTTTGAATGATCTAGGCGCTCTGGTAGTCAATGGTGCAATTACCGCAGGCACGATTACGAATCCCGTGTCGATCGCAACAACAGGATTACTCACCATTGCTGGAAATATTTCAACAAGTAGTACGAATAATATTACGCTCACTGGTGGTGGCATCACACACAATGCGAATGTGGTCGTCAATTCTTCTTCTGGCAATATTACTGAAAATGCAGGTGCCAATACATTTACATTAAATAATGGGTCACAATTACTAAGTACCGGTACAATTAATTTAACAGCTGACACCTATACATTTAATGCAACACCACAGATAGGCGGTACAGGCACCAATACAGGCACTGCTGCGACTGCAATTTTGCAACCTAACACTGCAGGCAGAACAATTGGTATTGCAGGCGGTACTGGTAATATTCAATTGACCCAAGCGATGTTGAATGACATTCGTGCAACTAATGTGCGCATCGGTAATGGATCAGGCGGCAATATAAATAGTGCAGCATGGACACCTGCGGCTAATTTTGCAGCGAATGGTATCTTGACACTTGATTCTTCTGGCACGATTACGCAGAGTGGTATCATCAATCTTGCTACAAGCGGGTCTAGTGTATTACTACGCGGTGCAAGTAGTGTCACATTGCAATCTAATAATGTATTTAGCAAAATTGCGGCAAATATTTCAGGATCATTCAATGTTACAAACGCATCAGGAAGTGCAACGACGATTACAAGCCTGACTGATGATCTAGGAACAGTCAGTGGCATGAGTGCGAGTACTGTGCTACTTAATGCAACAAGTGCAGGAATTATCTTAAACAATGCAATCACAGCGAGTGGTGCAGGCGATGCTATTGTATTAGCAGGGCAAACATTCACAAATAATGTCGGTGTTTCTGCTTTGACACCAGGCGCAGGGCGATTCTTAGTATGGTCAGGAAATCCTACAAGCGATAATCGCGGAGGATTAAGTTATAACTTCAAACAATACAATGCGACATATAATGTGACTTCTGTATTAGGCACCGGCAATGGCTTCCTGTATTCAATCGCGCCAACCATCACTCCAACGCTCACGGGTACTGTATCTAAAATCTATGATGGTACAACTGCAGCATCATTAACTAGCAGTAATTATAGTAGTTCCGGTGCAATCGATGGTGATACCATCACGTTAAATAATCCAAGTAGTGGAACATACGTTGATAAAAATACTGGTACAAATAAAACTGTTTCTGTCACTGGTATTGCCATTGCCAATACAACAAATGGCAGTGCTACGGTTTATGGATATACGTTAGGTTCAACAACTGCAAGTGCTAATATTGGGATAATCACACAACGTGCTCTTAATTTAACTGGTTCGCGTAATTATGACGGCACCGTTAATTTTGGTGCTGCACAACTTGCTGCAAACAATATTGTCAGTGGTGATACGGTAACACTCGGTGGTTCTGCTACTGTTTCAAGCAAAAACGTCGGAACTTATACTAGTTTTGTTAGTAATAGTCTTACGTCATCGAACACGAATTATAGTGTGACAGGTGGTACACTCAGTGCAATTATTAATCCTGCAGCGCTGAATATTTCTGCGGTTTCTGATAGCAAAGTGTATGA
>Ga0207073_1150_pt1 | contig 11563 bp, 11 predicted proteins | sample Alteio_BWMinHeat_65_FD_153575 | JGI IMG/M metagenome (GOLD analysis project Ga0207073, IMG submission 153575) | Enriched cells from forest soil in Barre Woods Harvard Forest LTER site, Petersham, Massachusetts, United States -... | ecosystem: Environmental > Terrestrial > Soil > Temperate forest >...
TGAGTTTCAGCAATCTCCACAGGAAGCAAAGTCAAATTTCCTTGAAGAATACCAATCTGGCTCTAAATATCCACTAGGCGCAGAAGCGATATTAGTGATTGATGCTAGATGCCAAATAATTAAAATTGATGATCAAGAGATTTTTTCAGTAGATTTTATTTTGCCAGGCGGAGCTAATATTAACTTGAAATTACCGATGGACAATATGCAAAAAATGGTTTTATTGTTGGAGCAGTTAAATACACAGGCTAAATGGTAAAACAAAAGTGGCGTGAGGCTTGCGTAGTAGTAATAGTCAGAGCTAATATAATCATAATAAAAAATAAAATCAGAAAAATGCTAAAAATAACTTTTGCTATTCCTGCGCTAGCCGCAGCGATTCCTGTAAATCCTAAAGGTCCCGCAATGTAATAAGAAATAACAATGCTAGTCTTAACATAATAAATCTCTTCATGAAAGCTATTCATTATATTTAAATAACACTTATGTTATATCATGCCAATATATTTTCGCGTAGTATCGACCAATTTATCCTATAACCATATAAGCTAATTGCTATGTGTCTCATAAGTGGTAGAACTGCCATCTTCATTTACTGTCGTGGAACTTGTGCCTTCAGGTGTCTTTGTTATTGTAGTAGAACTTGAGCCTCCATTACTTGGTATAACTACTGTAGTGTTATCATTAGGATAAGCGCCACTGGAGGATTGAGTAACTGTGCTGTTTACATTTCCCTGATCATCAGTGGTCACTGTTGTTGACTGACTTGGCTCGCTTGTTACTGGAACTGGTTGTGGAGAAACAACAGTTACTGTATCTGCCCGCGTTGCGGATAAGTTCAAGGTAAATAGTAATGAAATCATACTTATAAATAGAATTTTTTTCATAATTAATCCTCCCTTAATGCGTGCTCTTGATGTACATATATCTATTATACATCTTTTTCTTGAACAGAATTGTCCCGGCAGTCCTACAAATATAATATAACCTTGAACCGTCGCAATAATTTCTTGTATAGGAAAAATAATGAATACCCATGGATTTAAGGGACGAACAAATATCGGCTATGTCATTGGTATGTACTTGTTTTATATGAAGTTACAATAATGTATTGTTAAATAGAGTAGAGTATACTGTAGATACAGAGGAGTATTTTATGAATGTAAGAAGTGTAGCTCAGGGTGAATATAGTGTTACAACTGACCCAAATACTGTGCTTCTTACTGCCGGCATGACGGAGTGTCTAGGTGTTTGTTTTGTTAGCGATAAGAACCCAGCGCACAGGCTAGTAGCTCACCTAGATGGTTTTACATTAAGTACCCCGGAAATTTCGAGTAATAATATTAAAATACTCATAGATGCTTTCGAAAAAGCATCGGGTATTAAAAATAATACTTTTCATATTTATGTATTGGGAGGAAGTAAATTTAGTAATAATATTCCAAATTTTATATTAGGGCTTGCCGCACATGGAAAAAATATTCATAAAATAGAAAATAGTAAAGAATTTTGTGACAAATTTAATTCTACAAATCCTTCATATTATAAGATTAATCCAACAAACGCATTCATGACTATTGTTAGTAGTGCTAATGCAGTTGAGCCTGTATTTGCTTGTTATAAACCAAATCTCACTCCAGCGAATATCTCGCTGGAAAAATTAGAACAAGGTAGTGGTTTAACGGATAGTTTGGAAAAAGAAAATTATTTACGATTTATTAAAGCGAACGATCTACTTTTAAGTAAAAGTGGTCTGACTGATGAGATTGTGACAACTATCCGGCATTCCAGTCAGGTTGATAAAATCGTTAATTATCTAGAAAAATTGATCGTAGAACGTGATTCTAAAGTTACATCTTCACCTAAAAAATAAGCTTTTAGTAATGTGTATTACCAAACGCTTATGAAGTTTGAGGATGTCTGAACCATCAGTATTCGGTATAGACGTCAATAGAATCAATCGACTATAGCCTCCGCCACTGCTGTCATCCTGCGAAGGCGCATCCGTCAAGTCCGGCCAACTTCAGAAATATATTATTCTTTTATACGTGATCTAATAAAACCACCTATCAATGCAGTAAGCGCGACAGCACTTATGGATTTAATAGGATTTTCTTTTACATAATGCATAATTTCTTCTTCTGTAGCATAGATCGCATGTTTTACACGATTTAATGTTTTAGAGGTTTTTTTCTTATAGGTGTTTAATTTCTTATTAGCAGTACTTAACAATTTGTTAGTTTTTTTACTTGTTTTAGAACCCAATTTCTTTGCGTGAGATGCCTTTTTCTTTCTAACAGTTGTTGCCTTTTTTGATCTTCCTTGAGTTTTCTTCATTGGAGTTTCCCTGTAAATAAGTACATAGAATTGATTATTATACGAATAATTTAAGGAAAATACTATTTTTTCCCAATTTTTTTAGAATTTAGGAATTTAAAGGTCAAGCCTGAACAATTGACAAACCACATTTGTCAGTTGTCCAGACTTGACCCGTTGGGTTTTTTGTAGTGCATTTTATAAATATTTTTTGTTTAGATGGTGAATTTCTGTTAAATTGCAATATATATTAAGTCTACTTAAAAAATAAACGAGTGAGAAAAATGTTTGTAAGAAAAATGATTATTATGAGTTTGATGTTATTTTTAAACGGTTGTTTAAACAATCCTTATAGTGAATCCTATGCCTGGTATCATTTTTTATTTAATGTGCCACCTTCTCATAAAGAATCGCTATACGAGAGTCTAGGTGAGTATTCTAGGTGTATTGCTTATGACCTTGGAAAACTAAATGCTACTGGAAATTGCGATATTGATAAAAGACGCGTTAGTAACGTCTTAAAATATTATAATTTCAAGAATATAAGTCTAAAACCAGCTATGGGTCATGGTATGGCTTGTATGACTTCTTTTTCACAGTTAAATCATTTTATTCAAACGTTAACTACCCTAGCAGGTGGCCCTGGTCAATCAAAAATTAATCTTACCGAATATCAACAAATATGTGCTAAAAAACTACTGGCCAGCAAAATCTGAAAATATTAATTGAAATTGAGTGTGTGAGATATGGCTAGGACTTACGCATTGACAAAACCTACACAATTGTTCTAGCAAATGGAACAGCTCCGCCTTCGGATATAAATCGCTTAATCACATTAGTAAATAAATCCTTTTTAATTTGATACCAGTTTTTAATGGATTGTTTTGCTCGCAATAATTCGAGTTGAACAAAAGCAGAAATAGCACAAAATATATGATTCATGATTGCCTGTTGATTACGTACCTGAAATCGTTCGATATTGCATGTTTGCTATACTGCACGATGAAAACGTTGAATATTCCAGTGTTGATTATGCGCATGTTTAAAATCAATTACTCTGATGCCATCTAGCATATCTAGCTTGGGAACGCTCATGATGTAATAGCGGTATACTTTTTTATATTCCTGTCTAAACACTTTCACATTCCCATATTCTTTGAGGTACACTGTGTTGCCTGACTCAAGCCAGTCTGTTAAAAGCTGCACTTGAATGTAACTGCCTTTTTCAATAGAAATAAGCCGATTATTGTCTATACCGAACAAGAAACTCAATTGCTGTTTTCTCAGAAATTTTAAGTTTTCTAAACTGGCATACCAGGCATCGCCTGTTACCCATGCTGGTTTAATTCCCCATGCAATAGTTTCTAACAACATTTCACAAAAATAACCATTCTTTGTCTTTCCTTCGCTTTTATCGTAGATGCGATAATTAATAGGGACACATACACCATTAATATCGGTATAATAAAGAGTTATCAAGTTAATTCCCTTGACGACTCGTTTATGCTTGCCTGACCAAAAATAACCTATTAAATTTGCTTTTGATGGATCACTATAGGGTTTATCTAGAACAGAATCATCTATGCTTAACACCCCACCTTCTGGTGTAAGATCATGACTGACTTGATCGAATAAATCACGAGGCGTATATCTTTCTCTTTCTAAAAAACGATTGACGCTGTTATGTGACATATTATTCATAATAGCTGCTAATCTCGAGCAGCTCGAATAGTCGGGATCACTTAATAAATACGATGTGTACATTTCTAAATTGCATCGCGCCGTTGATGGTTTTGTTAGGATTCTCATGTCCTATCCTTGGATATTAGGTGATCATAGTATCATATCGTTCTTAATTTTATATCTTCTTCTTGGCTTAACTTAATTTATACAAAAGGGTGGGCAATATGCGACTACTATTTTAAAGATTCCCAGTCTAGCAAATCCAATAATAAAAATGGATTATCATTGTTTTCTTTGATACGCTCTAGCCTAACCATGAAATAATTTAATAAAAAAAAGGTTTGACCATGTTTTCACAACCATCCGATCCGAAATCAGATATTATTTATGATCTTAATGATGAGCCTCATATTTTATCGACACGTAAACGTAAAAAACAAGAACAAGAGTTGAATGATAGAGCAATAACCGACGCGCACGTTATTGGAACGCATATCACGCCTGTCCCAAAGCGCATAAATACATTTGCACCAGAAAATACTTCCGATGAAAATACCATACCTAATGACATCCGCGGCATTACACTCGGATATTTAGATGATAATTGTTCAGATGATGATATCGTAAGTGAAACAAAAACCTATCCTTTTGCACCGACGAGCTCCAAGAAATTTACTTTTTTTAATCAAACAGATTTACCTGTCACAGCATTTTTAAAACATGTGGTACATGGTAACTTAAAAGAAGCGAAAGCAATGTTAGATAAAGATCCTTTCTTAGTTTTATATTCAGGAAGGATCACCAATTACGCGGGTCAAGTGATTGAAGGAACAGGTTATAAAATCGCCTTGGGCGCAGAAGATGTGAGTCGAAAGAACCATCCTAAAGAAGGGATGGCTGATATGATACGTCCTTATTTTATTAAAGCTTTAAAAGGTGATGAAAATCGAGCAAATGACGAAATCAGCAAACAATTCAAAGAACAATTTCCTATCGATGAATTTCCAGAATATTATGAAACAGATGAAATAAAACAGGCAGAAATCATTAAGCGAAAAGAAGATACTGATCCTGATATCCAGCAACTTGAAACGGTAGCGATGGCAATACTCTGTGCGGATGCCAAAGAAATTATAGCCACGAGAACAGGTAAACAAGATAAATATGGTTATGATGAGTATCAACTTGAGGTAACAGGTGAATGTGCAAAAGCGTTACAAGCATTTAGAGAGTATTTAAACCCGCAAGGAGTCATTAAAAGCGGGAAGCATTTTAATGCGCACCTCTTGATTACAGCGTTAGAAAAGTATGTGGGTAAGCAATATGATTCATTTGGCGGTCATTGGCATGATCCAAAAAATTTATTATTCTGGCGCCAAGTCATTGGTTACATAGAAAGGTATTTGCCGGCAAATGTTGCCCAAGCATTTTGTCAGGGGCTGTATAATGTCACTGACGGGGGCGAACCATTAAAACGTAATCTAAAATTAGACGACAAATCATTTTTCTATCCTTCCGATCTTGCTTCATCATCGGGGTTGGGTTTTGATCATTCGCTTTATAGTTATTACGCTTGCCGGCGCGCGTGGCCCCGCGTGCGCCGTGGCGCGGATGTCGCGCATTGTTTCGTAGCGTATGTCAAGCAAAAACAACAGTCTTTCGATTGCCTATGCAGCTTGTCGAAGAACAGTCAAGGAAGAGTGCTTCATGCGTAATACTTTAGATTGCCGTCGCAATAACAGACTGTAAGCAATAGCTGCAAGTCGTGATGACCATGTTGACTGTACAAACGCATGTAGAATGTCTTCATAAGACCATATAACTGTTGTAGTCGCCCACCAGATCACAAAGCGATGCAGATAAAGCGCGATCTTAAGGGTATCGCTCCCATCGATGACCATGCATTTGATCTGCTCGCGTGCTTTGCGGAATGTCCTAGTATGTAATTCAATACCTGAAAGCTCATGTATTTGTTGTTCACAAACATGCTTACCCCCCCCTGATCATTTAAATTATGAACAGCGGCGGGTGCTGGCGTAAGTGAAACATCATTAACATGTGTGATACTAATGTTATTCGCCGGCTGCGTCGGCAAATAGTGAATTCCCAGAAAATGAAAAGATTGATTAATGCTGCCCATGCGGGATTTTTTACGAGAAAGACTCAGACCTCTTTCTTGTAAGATTTCCATCAAACGTCTGCGGCAGCGCAGAAGCTGTTTTTTAGTTTTGCATAAAATAATAAAGTCGTCTTGATACCTTAAAAAGGTAACATCGTTACAATTTTTAAAAGTGTTATCTAATTTTTTACTCGAAACTAGTCCTTATTCTAAGCAAATTGTAACTATCCCTAATCCATTAACAACGGATATCAAGTAAAATAGGATTTGTATCTGAGACTGGTCCTTTGTTAGAACAACATAATAAGACGCTGTCAATGCGTAAGTCCTAATGGCCTGAATATTTATTTAAGGGATTTTCGGCTTTGACTGTAATCCCAATTCTATAAGGTGCATCTCGCATTTTTTGGGCTAAATTTAGACCAATATGAAGATGTGGTAGCAAAAAGAATCGGTGTCATTAACATTGAAAATAAAAAAGAGAGTATCGATCTCATTGACATTCCGTATCATAAATCGAACTAAAATTTTATAGCAAAATAGCTTTTGCATCAATTCAAAAGAAGAGCTGCACTACTTGACGCATTATTAAGAAAATGGTAATTTTTCGTGCTCTAATGAATTGTTCAAAAAAATATAACATGGCTACAGCGAGAATATTTTCACGACTGACAAAAAAAGGCTCGTCTGCATCTGATACAAACAATTTGATGAGCTCAGGCTTATCTTTTTTACGCTATATGATTGCATCGATAGGCAGTCTTTCATTGTTTTCTGAGTGGTTATTGAATGAAATTTCATCTTTTGGCATCGATCATCGTGAGACTGAACTGTTGCGCTATATTACCGTATCTGTAGGTGCTATTTTTTTGTTGGGTGAAGTATTGTTGAATGAAAGATCACCTTTTAGTTTTAACCAACGTGAAGTGGAAGTTCCTAAACGACCGAATCCTCCGCACTATGATCGTGTCAAATTGTTGAAACAGACATGGGATTCTGAAAATAAAACACAACGCATCACGGCTGATACCCTTCTCTCGAGATCAGATACATTAACAGAGATATATAAAGATACGCATTATGGATTTATCCATGCCTATGCTTCAGAAAATATTTCTGCGGTATATCTAACAGATGCTGTTGCTCGACAAAAAGAATTTTTTAAGTATCGATTCTTTAAATATATACGAATATCTCAATTGCTATCAAAAAATGAAATCAAAAAGCGTGTCTCGGAAGTTCAAGCTGGCAATAAGGATAAAGGTGATCATGATGATTCAGTGCGTGCTATTATGATTTCAGCGGATGCAGATTTTACTCGTAAAGCTCCTTATGAATCTGCTCAGCATTTTTTAAGAAAAAATTCATCCCTTCGCAGTTTTGGTCAAATAGCAGAAAGTATTTTATCAGACAAAAAGGATATACCTCATTATGCAATGGCAGATTTGTTGGTATGTCATTATCTTTGGAATCAAACAAACAAAGCCCATTGCGGTAATATATTTTTTATCTTGATTCCTAAAGAGGTATTAAAAAAGGCTCTCAATAAAGATCATATCGTTTATTCTTCTCATCCTTTTGGAAGTAAATGTGACTGTCATCCGGGTATAAGTGACATTGATATTTTAGAAGCTATACAACAACATAAATACCTAGGAAGTATTTGTAATAATTTATATAATGAGGGAATGCCACAGTTTCGTCTCATTATTGAAAATCTCTTGGCGGAAGAAGGTGTGTTAGTTTTTAATCTTACTCCTTTTTCAAAAAATGCAAGAAGAGACCTCAAAAAGCAAATTAAAAATAGTTTAGAACACGATCATGTTAAATCTAAACCTCGAGGACCTTAGCGTTACTATTAAGTACGTAGTTTTTACGTATTTATTGCTTTTAATCACTTGGTTATAATGAGCCCGCTTGTTAAGCGATCTTTCAATTATTGAGTCATTGCTGTGCCAGGCTCGAACGTAAGTGTTCAAGCCCAAACGATAAATGCGAACATGTTACAACAATTTATGGGAGGAAAACGTTGATATTTTCGTAAATTCATGAGTATAAATATTCATAAATTTTTTTATCTTTTATATATAATTGCGTCACTGCCTAGTAATGGCAGACTGAATAATATTTAATTTAAGAGGGATATATGGATCCAAGAAAAATAGTTAATAATAAAGGGCAAGTAAAAAAACACATAGGCGATCTTATTATCGAAGGTGATATAGAAGAAAATTCTGAACTAGAAATACAAGATGGTTCACTTGAGATTTTAGGTACAATTAAGGATGGTGCGAAGATTAAAATTGGAGTTTCTGAAGCTTTGCGCAAGTCCATGGAAGAAAAACAAAATCGCGGTACTTCTATATCATCTGTAGGTTCCATTAGCATGGGTAATACGATGATGGGCGACGTTAATATTAATAATAGAATATTTACGAGTGATCCAATCACAGATCTAGGTAATGGTCGCTACGAAATAGTAGCTCTTAGTGACAGTCCTTTCCGAGGGTTTGGTAATTTTAGTCGTTTCGGTAGTGTGACGATCAATGGTATTGAACAACGTCCTCGTGTAACTGCAGTGCCAGGTTTTGCAACTGCACTCATCGATGGCATAAAATATCAAGGTAAAAAAATTTCCATTGATGGTGACAATGTTTTAGTTGATGGAAAAAAAATAACACCACCTGTCTCAGAATCTTCACAAAAACCTAAAGGACCATTTAAACTTGTCGTTCATGGCGATATTGGAAATAATGTTTCGATTGATTCGGATATTGAAGTTGAAACAAAAGGTAAAATAGGTAATTTCTGTCAAATTAAAAGTAATTATTCAAAAATTACCACTAAGAATATTGGTGAAGAAACTAAGCTTGAAGCAAATGGGTCTATCAAATGCGCAGATATAGATAAAGGGTGTGAATTAAAATCTCAATATGGCGATCTGGATGCAAAAAGCTTAAAAAATAGTGTGAATGTTACGGTTAACAAGTCAATTAAGATCCAAGAAGATATAGGAAATGAGTGTTATCTTAGCACTGAATACGGTGAGTTAACAGCTCGCAATGTAGGAGATCATGTCACTATCAATAGCTACAAAGATGTTCACGTTCAGAATGTAGGTTCTCATGTAAACATTAGAAGCCAATATCAAGAATTGACAGCGAATCAGGTGGGTGATAATGCATCGATACATGTTTATAAAGATGCTACATTACATAGTATTGGCACTAGGTCTCAAATAAAAAGTGATTATCAAGGTGTGACTGTTAGAAATACAGTTAGTGATAATGTCACTATTAATGCATACAATGATATTACATTAAGCGTTGTTGGTAACAATACTAGTTTAACGAGTCAGTATCAGGGTATAACTATTCAACAAGCAGGCGATGGCACCCAAATAAATGCATATAAAGATGTCTCTATTCACAACAGGATCGGAGATAATTCATCTATTACTTCACAATATCAGGGAGTTCATTTGCATGATGTGGGACTACGTGTAAAAGTACAAGCATATAAGGACATTACAGCCACAGGCATTTGTCCTGACACAAGAGGATTTAGGTCTTCATATGGAAGATTATACATCGCACCACAACCTGCATATCAGGCACCTGTTAAACCTAGCCAGGTAACACCTGTAGCTTCAACAAGAGGCATTACTTCAGCACTTTCTTCTATGCCTATTGAAGAAAAGAAAACAGAAAATAAATTAAATACTTTTAATAAAACTACGCAGGATTATATGGATGGTTTAAAAAGTAAAACAAGTCATGCGAAGGTTATTAAGGATTTTGCGTTATCGACAGATGCATTTGAGGAATATTGTGATCTTATATCTACTGAAATAATGAATATTCCAGTACGGGTTAATGGACATGTTTATGATATCGAAACACTCACTAAACTACCTGAAAAAGAAGATGGAACACGAGAAGATCCAGTTAGCAGAGCAGAATTTTATCTTTGCTATATACAACCTGCATTTGATATTGAAGAAAAAATCAAGGATAAGCTTCGACAAGAGATAAGAGCTAAAAAATCACCTCCAGGCGGACCTAAACTTGAAGAATCACCTCAAAATGCACCTCCCGGCGGACCAGGATTTTAGTTTCATTGCCTCTATAGGAGGCGTACGTTAAAACCGAGCCGCGACCGTCAGGGAGTGATCACTGCTTTCAGAGATGCGATTCATTTAGAGCTGTGATCACTCCCTGACGGTCGCGGCTCGGTAACATGCTAATGAATATTTGCTAATATTTTACCGTAATTTTACGGTATTGAAATAAATGTTGTTAAATTTATACTGCAAAAATAATTCCAATAACAAAGCGAGTATAAATAATGATACAACGAGAAACATTAAAACTTGAAAAATCTGAACGTCTAGCTACCGTTACAATGGGTAGTCATCAAATTTTATTACCATTTAAATTAATAAATGGTTTTGCAGGACCCTCCAAAGATAAACGATGGACGATAGGCACTGAAGCCACATTTATTATCGGTTTGTCTGTAAGAACAATAGAAGATTATTTTAGCCATGTCAGAGCAAAGCTGGGATGTAGTAATAAGACAACATTAATCATAAAATTAAATGCAATTCTTTAATCTCTGATGCGGTAAATTACAAAGTTAAAAAATTATGCTTAAGTTTGATTCATGGTAAAAGAAACTTGAAATTGTTCAGCATCATTTTCAACTTCATAGGTCAACACTCGTGGAACATTATGAATTAAATTGCCGCGTTGAAAGAAGAATATTGATTCTCCATCTTTACCTCTGGTCTTCATGCTTGGAAAATATTTTCCGGTCATTTTTACTTGCATGCTTTCATTTGGAAACTCGGTATTAATTCTTTGTATAGCTTCAAATAACAAACCTTCTTCTTTAAAATGTAGAATGAACATACCACCGGCTGTCAATAATTGATAGTTTATCATTAATAAAGGAATGAAAAAACTTTCCATGTATTCTTTTTCTTTAGGGTAGAGCTTCCATACCTGAGCACCTTCATTTTCACCTCCAGCACCATAATATTCACGTGTCTTAAAAAATGGAGGCGATGTCATTGCTAAGTCATAATACTGACCTGAATTATTTTCAAGGATTGTTTGAATATTTGCTGTTTCTATTCCTTGTTGGTAGGTGGTTAATTGAAAATCTTGATTGTATATAGGCTTAAGATCTTTCAACAGGCGATTTGCTCCTTCAATGACTTTCGGGTTTGGGTCAAAGCCTGTATAGCTTTTAAATGCTTTTCCTTGTGCGCACATTAAAGTGCCGAGCAATCTATCAAGCCAGCCAATTGATGAATCAAACATGCGTAGTTGTTTTTCTCGATCAATGTGTTGTTTACTAGCAAGGTATTGATAAATATCGTTGACTGTACTGGCTCGAAAATGCGAAACAAGAGATCGTCTACGCATAGCAAATATTATA
>Ga0207073_1138_pt2 | contig 11447 bp, 22 predicted proteins | sample Alteio_BWMinHeat_65_FD_153575 | JGI IMG/M metagenome (GOLD analysis project Ga0207073, IMG submission 153575) | Enriched cells from forest soil in Barre Woods Harvard Forest LTER site, Petersham, Massachusetts, United States -... | ecosystem: Environmental > Terrestrial > Soil > Temperate forest >...
GTGAAGGTAGAACCAAAGGTGGACGTCATCCTGTGAGTCCATGGGGTGTGCCAACAAAAGGTTATAAAACGCGTCGCAACAAACGAACGACAAAGTTTATTATCCGCGGAAGAAAAAAAGCAGTTTAACTTATTGATAGATAAGAGGTGTCAGCGTGCCACGTTCAGTTAAAAAGGGTCCCTTTGTAGACCATCACCTGATGAAAAAAGTTGAAAAAGCTGTTGCAACGAACGATAAAAAACCAATTAAAACTTGGTCGCGTCGATCCATGATTTTACCTGACATGGTTGGATTGACTGTCGCAGTTCATAATGGCCGAGTCCATGTGCCTGTGTATATCACAGAAAACATGGTCGGATATAAACTAGGCGAATTCGCCCCCACTAGACTCTTTCGTGGTCACTCAGCTGAGAAAAAAGCTGAGAGTGGTAAAGAAAAAGCAGCATAGGGGGTGGTTATGGAAGTTGCAGCGAAACTTAAATTTGTGCGTTTATCGGCACAAAAATGTCGCTTAATGTGCGATTTGATTAGAGGCATGCCTATAGATCGTGCGCTTGAAGTGTTGAAGTTCAGTCCAAAGCGCTCATCGGGCTTGGTCAAGAAAGTCTTAGATTCTGCTATTGCTAATGCGGAACATAATTTTGGCTTAGATATTGATGATTTGCGTATCGCGCATATTTATGCGGATGAAGGTCCGACGTACAAGCGTATGCAAGCAAAAGCAAAAGGGCGTGGTTCACAGATTAAAAAGCCTACTTGTCACGTCACTGTTATTTTGTCGGATTCGGAGAAGTAATCATGGGTCAAAAAGTTAATCCAGTGGGTATCAGGCTGGGCATAGTTAAAGATTGGGTCTCTAGATGGTACTCACCACCAAAAGACTTCTCAAAAACACTTGATGCGGATTTACGTGTGCGAACTTATTTAAAGGGTCGGCTTGCACAAGCAGGTGTCAGTTCAATACAAATCGATAGACCGGCTCGTAATGCAAAAGTGACTGTTCATGCTGCAAGGCCAGGGGTCATTATTGGCAAAAGCGGTAAAGAAGTCGATGCTATTCGTGCTGAAGTTGAAAAAATTGTCAATGTTCCTGTTTATATTAGCATTGAAGAAGTTAAAAAGCCGGAAATTGATGCGCGTTTAGTAGCTGAATCTGTCGCACAACAACTCGAAAAACGCATTATGTTTAGACGAGCAATGAAACGAGCGGTAACCTCTGCACTCCGCGCTGGAGCGCTTGGCATTAAAATCAGCGTGAGTGGACGTTTAGGTGGTTCAGAAATTGCAAGAACAGAATGGTATCGTGAAGGTCGTGTGCCTTTACAAACATTCAGAGCAGATATCGATTATGCTCTGGGAGAAGCATTCACTACGTATGGTGTCATCGGTGTTAAGGTGTGGATTTTTAAAGGTGAAGTCATAGGTGACAAGACGCCACAACCTGAAGCTGATAAAACCACCGGTACCGGTAAGCAGGAGAAGTAACGATGCTGCAACCAAAGCGAACAAAATACAGAAAGCAATTTAAGGGCCGCAATAGCGGAATTGCAACACGAGGCGTCAAGGTCAGTTTCGGTGAGTATGGGTTAAAAGCCGTAGAATGTGGTAGAATCACCGCTCGCCAAATTGAAGCAGCTCGACGAGCAATGTCAAGGCACATCAAGCGTGGCGGTAAAGTCTGGATACGTTTGTTCCCAGATAAACCCATTACCAAAAAACCATTAGAAGTAAGACAAGGTTCGGGTAAAGGTAGTGTTGAATATTGGGTAGCATTAGTACAGCCAGGTAAAATGATGTTTGAAATTGAAGGCGTGTCAGAAGATTTAGCGCGTGAAGCCTTATCACTGGCAGCAGCAAAATTACCTGTAAAATCAATGTTTGTAGCGCGGACGATAATGTAATGAAGGCAAATCAATTACGTGAAAAATCACCAAAAGAGTTGCAGGAAGAATTAGTGGCAACGCTTAAAGAAAAATTTAATTTACGCATGCAACAGGCAATGGGTCAAACACCTAATCCTAAGTTAAAACAACAAGCTAAGTTAAAACTTGCACGTATAAAGACTATTATGACGGAAAAAGGTGCATGACAATGAATGAAGAACAAGTTTTAGATCAGTCAGCTTCTAAAGCACGCACAATTGTCGGTAAAGTGGTGAGCAACAAAATGAACAAGACAATTGTCGTAGAAGTAGAACGCAATGTTAAACACCCTTTGTATGGGAAATATGTTAAACGATATTCTAAAATGTACGCTCATGATGAAAACAATCGTTGCAATATTGGCGATGTCGTGATGATTCAACAAACGCGACCCTTGTCAAAATTAAAACGTTGGACCTTGGTTGAGTTAGTACGTGGAAGTGCATGATTTTTACTGATTTTCAATATTAGCTACTTTTATTTTTGACTAAACATGATAATATTGCCGATCTGAACATTTTGATGTGTAAAACGGTATAAGTGGGGTAAGCATGATACAAATGCAATCGATACTCGATGTAGCAGATAATAGCGGTGCTCGTCGTGTGATGTGTATAAAAGTGTTAGGTGGGTCAAAACGACGTTACGCTGGCATTGGCGACATTATTAAGGTTTCTGTGAAAGATGCGATACCACGCGGTAAGGTCAAAAAGGGCGAAGTGCTAGATGCAGTAATTGTGCGTACTAAATACAGCTTACGACGTCGTGATGGTTCATCAATTCGTTTTGACACCAATGCAGTTGTATTACTGAACAATCAGAAGCAACCCATTGGTACTCGGGTGTTTGGTCCAATTACGAGAGAGTTGAGAGGAGATAGCTTCATGAAAATTATCTCTCTTGCTCCTGAAGTGTTGTAAATTGTATTGAGAGTGACGACATGAACAAAATTAAAAAGGGCGATTTGGTGATTATGATCGCTGGTAAAGACAAAGGCAAAAAAGGTACGGTGTTAAAGGTCCTTGATGACGGCCTGAAATTACTAATTGAAGGCATCAATCGTGTAAAAAAACACGTGAAAGCACGCCCGAATGAAGAAGAAGGCGGTATCAAAGAGATTGAAAAACCGGTTGATAGCTCAAATGTCATGTTTTATGACGAAATCTCTAAATGTGGAACACGTGTAGGCATTAAGATTCTCGAAGATGGTACTCGTGCGAGATATTCTAAAAAAAGTAACCAATTGATTGATATGAAAGGGTAAGGCGATATGAATATGCCAAGAATGCAGGAACAATATAGAAACGAGATTATACCTGCGCTAAAAGCCAAGTTTAATTATGACTCCGTGATGCAAGTTCCCAGAATCGAGAAAATTACGATTAACATGGGAGTTGGAGAAGCTGCTGCAGATAAGAAAATCCTACAGCATGCTATCTCTGATCTTGAAAAAATCACAGGTCAAAAAGTAGTGCAAACGCATGCAAAGAAATCAATTGCTGGTTTTAAGATTCGTGAAGGTTGGCCAATTGGTTGTAAAGTGACTTTGCGTCGTGAAAAAATGTATGAATTTTTAGATCGTCTGATATCGATTGCCCTGCCACGGGTTCGTGATTTTCGTGGTATCAGTGCACGATCATTCGATGGTCGAGGCAACTATAGTTTAGGGATGAAAGAGCAAATCGTGTTCCCTGAAATTGAATATGACAAAATTGATGCTATTCGTGGGATGGATATCACTATTACAACAAGCGCAAAAACAAATAAAGAGGCGTTTGCATTATTGCAAGCTTTTAGTTTTCCGTTTCGTGAGAAGGAAGTGAGCTAATACAATGGCAAGAAAATCAGTAAAAAATAGAAATTTAAAGCGGATAAAGATCGCTAATAAATTGCGAGAGAAAAGAAATGGTCTTAAAATAGCTGTTTCTAATATCAATTTACCACTTGAAGAGCGTATGGAAGCTGTAAACGCATTACAAAAGCTGCCACGTGATGCAAGTAAATGCCGACAACGACATCGCTGCGGTTTTTGTGGTAGACAACGAGCGTATAATCGCTTAACTGGATTATGTCGAATGCATATGCGTTCTGCCATAATACAGGGCATGGTGCCAGGTATGCATAAGGCTAGTTGGTAGTACATATATTGAATAGTTAGGGGTGTGATAATGTCAATGCAAGATCCAATTGCGGATATGCTTACTCGAATACGAAATGCTCAATTAATGGGTATTGTTTCTGTGCGTATGCCGTTTTCTAATATAAAGAACCACATCTTACGTGTTTTATCTGATGAAGGATATATCAACAGCTACTCAACCGTTCTGGATGGTGGTAAGAAAGATTTAGAGGTTCAATTAAAGTATTATCAAGGTCGACCTGTAATTGAAAAAATTAAGCGTATCAGTAAGCCATCTCTCAGAGTATATAAGAACGTAAGCGATATACCTGTTGTTTGTGGCGGTTATGGCATAGCTATTCTCTCTACTCCTTTTGGTGTGATGTCAGATAAAGCTGCACGCACTAAAAATGTGGGTGGCGAAGTATTGTGTACAGTCGAGTAGAGGAATTGATATGAGAATCTCTAGGGTAGGTAGAAGACCGGTAGTCATTCCTGCTGGCGTCGATGTGAAGTATTCGAATGATCAGTTGATTATTAAGGGTCCAAAAGGCCAAATGTCCGTTGATGTGCATCCCTATGTGGAATTAATGTTAGATAAAGAACATATTCAAGTTGCACCAAGATCGCAAAATAAACTTGTGATTACTGGATCAAAAATAAAATTATATCGTTCCATTGTCGGAACAATGCGTGCTGCCATTGCAAACTTGATACAAGGTGTCACTCAAGGCTTCGAACGTAAATTAAGTTTAGTGGGCGTGGGTTATCGTGCACAAGCAAAAGGCAAAACATTATCGCTTAGTCTAGGTTATTCACATCCTACTGAATATGTTTTACCTGAAGGCATTACAGCAGAAACGCCTACTCAAACAGAAATTTTGATTAAGGGTGTTGATAAACGCTTAGTGGGAGAAGTTGCTGCGCAAATTCGCAGTATTCGTCCTCCTGAATGCTATAAAGGCAAAGGCGTTCGTTATGCAGATGAAGAAATAACGATCAAAGAAACTAAGAAGAAGTAAATTAAATAGGTAATGACTGATGAACAAAAAAGTATCAAGATTGCGACGAGCAAAGCGCACAAGAATGAAGATTAAAGAGTTAGAAACATTAAGACTGTGTGTTAACAAAACATCAAAACACATGTATGCCCAGATCATCACTTATGATGGTGCGCAAACGTTAGTTTCTGCATCAACACTCGATAAAGAATTAAAAACTTCTTTAAAATATTCAGGTAATATCGAAGCTGCTGCTGCAGTTGGAAAAATGATAGCTGAGCGTGCAATGAAACAAGGCATTAAGCAAGTTGCATTTGATCGATCTGGCTTTTTGTATCATGGTCGTATTAAAGCATTGGCTGAATCAGCAAGAGAAATCGGTTTAGAATTTTAAGGGCAATGTAATGGCAAATTATGATCAAGCTGCAAAAGGCGATGGGTACACAGAACGTCTCGTTGTTGTAAGACGTACTACCACAGTGGTAAAAGGCGGTAAGAATTTTCACTTCAGTGCTGTTACAGTCGTTGGTGATGGCAAAGGTAGAATTGGTCTCGGCCGTGGTAAGTCAAAAGAAGTACCTATTGCTATACAAAAATCACTTGATAATGCTAGAAAAAACATGCAGTCCGTTGTGTTGAAAAATGACACACTACATCATGAAATGATTGGTAAACATGGCGCCACATGGGTATTAATGAAGCCTGCTTCAGATGGTACCGGTATTATTGCAGGTGGTGCAATGCGTGCAGTATTTGAAGTTTGCGGTGTTAAAAACGTACTTGCAAAAATTGGCGGCTCTACAAACCCAATCAACGTTGTGCGTGCAACACTGAATGCATTAACCAATGTGTCGACACCAGAATATATCGCAAACAAGCGCGGTAAGGCACTTGAAGATATTATCACAACAGAATAAGCCCAAGAGGATAGACACATGTTCTTAAACGAATTAAAACCAGCGCCAGGCTCAAAGAGAAAATCTAAACGTCTTGGTCGAGGTATTGGATCAGGCAAAGGAAAAACGTGTGGTAAAGGTCACAAAGGTCAAAAAGCAAGAGCAGGTGGTTACCATAAAGTTGGGTTTGAAGGTGGACAAATGCCTATCCAACGCCGTATTCCTAAATCTGGCTTTAAATCACGTGCTGCTTTATATCGAGAAGAAATTTATCTGTCTGATTTAGAAAAACTGCCCACAAACGAAGTTGATTTTTCTGTATTGTTGGCAGCAGGTCTCATTAGACGTGTGACGAAGCAAGTCAAAATTGTTGCATCCGGTACACTGTCTAAATCATTGACCATTAAAGGTATTCCTGTTACTGCCGGTGCAAAAGAGTTAATTATAGCAGCAAATGGAAAAGTCGAAGTGTAATTTATAGTGGATGATGGCAAATAATGCCTAATCCACCCTACTTAATGGTAGTCGTCAAGGGGTTTTAAATGAGTTCGAGTAAGATAGGCGCAGCACTCAAATCAGGTGGTTTCAGCGACTTAAAAGCCAGATTGTTATTTTTAGTGATCGCTATCTTGATATTCCGTATTGGTTCCTACATACCTGTGCCAGGTCTTCATCCAGCAAAACTAGAACAATTATTCAATCCGCAACAAAATAATATTGTCGGATTATTTAATATGTTCTCTGGTGGTGCATTAATGCGCTTAAGTATTTTTGCGCTCGGGATCATGCCTTATATATCTGCTTCTATTATCATCCAAATATTTTCAGTGATATCGCCTCAACTATCTGAATTAAGAAAAGAAGGTGAATCTGGTCAGCGTAAACTCAATAAATATACGCGTTATGCCACTGTCTTCTTATCGCTGATACAAGCGATTGGTATTTCGAAACTCATGTCTGCACAAGGGATTGCAATTGACCCAGGCGTTTCTTTTTATGTTATAACGACTATCACCTTAGTGACAGGTACCATGTTCTTGATGTGGCTTGGTGAACAAGTGACAGAAAAAGGCATTGGTAATGGGATATCCATGTTAATCTTTGCAGGCATTGTCGCAGGACTCCCTTCTGCTTTTGGCAAGACCCTAGAACAAGTCCGTGAGGGGCAATTACAAATCTTAGCATTACTCTTTATTGTGGCTGCGGTTGCAGCGGTTGTGGCATTTGTTGTGTTTATCGAGCGCGCGCAAAGACGCATTACCATTAACTATGCAAAACGTATGCAAGGCGGTAAAGTCTATTCTGCTCAAACGACTCATTTGCCTTTGAAAATCAATATGTCAGGTGTGATTCCTGCTATCTTTGCCTCGAGTATTATTGTGTTTCCAGTTACGATTGCTCAATGGTTTGGCGGAATAAAAGGGTTAGAATGGCTTAATTTAGTCAATGTTTCGCTACAGCAAGGACAGCCCTTGCACATGCTCTTATTTGCTATCGGCATTATTTTCTTCTCATTTTTATTTACTGCCTTGATTTTTAATCCAAAAGAAACCGCAGATAATTTGAAGAAGTCAGGAGCCTTCATTCCGGGTATCAGGCCGGGTGAACAAACCGCAAAGTATATTGACAACGTCATGACAAAGCTTACACTGATTGGCTCAATTTATGTGGCTTTGGTATGCTTGTTGCCCGAATTTCTGATTATTGCTTGGAATGTCCCTTTTTACTTTGGCGGTACGTCCTTACTGATCATTGTCGTCGTCGTGATGGATTTTATGGCACAAGTGCAAGCCCATATCATGTCTTATCAGTATGAGTCTCTACTTAAAAAAGCTAACTTGAGAGGTACTTCAGGTCTTGGGATTGTACGATAAAAATGATATCATTTAGGGTTTGTTGCGGAGAAGAAAAATGAAAGTTCGTGCTTCAGTGAAAAAAATATGTCGTAAGTGTAAGATCGTTAAACGAAAAAACATTGTTCGGGTGATTTGCAAAGAAAAACGACATAAACAGAAACAAGGTTGATTTTTATAAAATTGATGGTTAAACTCATACCTTTTTTATATATATATTATCTATGATTAAGTCAGGAGTGATTGAATGGCTGCCCGTATTGCAGGCGTAAATATACCTATGCAGAAACACATTGTGATAGGATTAACGGCGATTTATGGCATTGGAAGACAAAGAGCAAAAGACATTTGTTCTTCTTCAAATGTCGAGTCTTCCAAAAAAGTAAAAGATCTCACTGAATCTGAGTTGGACCTTTTACGTAATGAGGTGAATAAATACCTTGTCGAAGGCGATTTAAGGCGTGAAGTAGCGATGAACATCAAGCGCTTGGTAGAATTGGGTACTTATCGGGGTATGCGACATAAGCGTGGTTTACCTGTTCGTGGGCAACGTACTAAGACCAACGCACGTACTCGCAAAGGTAAAAGAAAGAGCATAAAATCAAATTGATAGGACAATAAACACATATGACAGCATCTGTTTCAACAGCAAAAGCCACCAAAAAAGCGGGCAAAACAGTAAAACGAGTTGCAAAGAAAGCAAAACGTACTGTACTTGAAGGGATAGCTTGTATTTCAGCTTCCTTTAATAACACGATTGTTACAATTACTGATCCGCATGGACAAGTCATTGCACAGAAAAGCAGTGCAGGCTGTGGTTACCGAGGTTCACGTAAATCAACCCCTCATGCGGCTGGTGAAGCGGCTGAGAAAGCGGGTAGAGCCGCGGTTGATGATTATAAAATGCAATCCGTCAAGGTTAAAGTTTCTGGCCCTGGTCAAGGCAGAGAAGCGGCAATACGTTCTTTGGTGCAAGCTGGATTGAAAGTCCTCTCCATCACTGATGTGACACGTATCCCACACAACGGTGCAAAACAACCCAAGAAAAGAAGAGTATAGTTGGAGTATAGAAAGAATGGCACGTTATTTAGGTCCTAGATGTAAATTATCCAGACGTGAAGGTGGAGCCGATCTATCCTTAACGAGTGGTGTACGCTCACTCGATAGCAAATGTAACTTAGAATCCACGCCTGGCCAGCATGGCGCTCGCCGTGGTCGCGTCACTGAGCATGGCGTACAATTGCGCGCAAAACAACGTGTTAGACGTATTTATGGTGTTTTAGAGCGTCAATTTAAGAATTACTTTGTTAAAGCCAATCGTCTCAAAGGCTCAACTGGCGAAAACTTATTGAAACTTCTTGAAAGACGACTTGATAATGTCGTTTATCGCATGGGTTTTGGTGCAACACGCGCAGAGGCTAGGCAATTGGTCAGCCATTGTGCTATTCTTGTCAATGGTAAATGTGTTAATATTCCCTCCTATCTTGTGTCTCCAGGGGACGTTGTGAGTGTTAAAGACTCAGCACGTGGCCAACTTCGTATTCAATCAGCGTTAAAACTGGCTGAAACACGCGGTGCTTGCCCATGGCTTGAAATTGATTCCACACAGTTTTCAGGTACCTTTAAATCACTACCAGATAGAAGCGATTTACCACCTGATATTAATGAACAATTGATCGTTGAACTTTATTCAAAATAATTTTGGATGAGAGAGGTTGTTATATGCAGAATAACCCATTTGAGTTTTTAACGCCTCGCGATATCGCAGTGGAAACCATTTCACCATCGCATGCCAAAATCACATTAGAACCACTTGAACGCGGTTTTGGCCACACCTTAGGGAATACTCTGCGTCGTATTCTATTATCATCAATGCCTGGCGCTGCTATCGTTGAAGTCAAGATCGATGGCGTGTTACATGAATACAGCGATATTCCAGGTGTACAAGAAGATGTTGTTGAAATCTTATTGAATTTAAAAGGCATCTATTTCAGGCTACATGGCCGTGAAGAAGTGACTTTACGTTTGAATAAAAAGGGCCCAGGTACAGTCGTTGCCGGCGATATTGAATTAGAACATGATGTTGAATTAGTAAATCCTGATCACGTGATTGCACACCTCAATGAGTTGGGTGAAATTGCCATGACCATCAAAGTTGCTTTAGGTCGCGGTTATCAAGCAGCAACACTGATGGCACATCTGGCTGATGCAAAAACATCGATTGGTGTCTTACGTTTGGACGCCAGTTTTAGTCCTGTGCATCGAGTTGCCTATGTGGTTGAACATGCACGTGTGGAACAACGCACAGACTTAGATAAGTTAGTGATTGAATTAGAAACCAATGGCACACTTGGACCTGAAGAAGCCATTCGTCGTTCTGCAACCATACTACAACAGCAATTGGCAGCATTTGTTGATTTGAATTCATCGCCAGCTGTTAGAGAAAAACGCATCGGTGATGACACGTTCAACCCATTGTATTATCGTCCAGTGGATGATCTCGAACTCACAGTGCGTTCAGCGAATTGTCTGAAAGCAGAAAACATATTCTTAATTGGTGATTTAGTACAACGTACCGAATCTGATTTACTAAAAACACCAAATTTGGGTAAGAAGTCATTAACAGAAATCAAAACTGTTTTATCGGCCCATGGTTTAAGTTTAGGTACGAAAATCGATAACTGGCGTCAAGAACAAGATACTGAAAAGAAATAAGGGTTTTAATTATGCGTCATGGTAACAGTGGTAGAGGATTGAGTCGTAATAGTAGTCATCGTAAAGCAATGTTTAAAAACATGATGGTATCTTTATTACGACATGAATTAATTAAAACAACATTGCCTAAAGCGAAAGAATTACGTCGCTTTATCGAGCCATTGATCACCATGGCGAAAGTTGACAGCTTGCATCATCGTCGTTTAGCGTTTAATCGTTTACGCGATCGCGACATTGTTTTAAAGCTGTTTAACGAACTTGGCCCATTCTTTAAAGACCGTCCAGGTGGCTATTTGCGTATTTTGAAGGCGAATTTCCGTAAAGGTGATTGCGCGCCGATGGCGATTGTGGAGTTAGTTGGTCGTCGTGATGAGACGGCTGCTGCGTAGTTTTTTTATTTGCGCCCAGTTGGGTTACGCGCTGCGCGCTAACCAAACCTACTATACTGTTTTATTTCCTAATTTATCGACCGCTATGATTTGATTTTGATGTTCCACAAGGTAGCATTTTTCGCATTCATTATGTACAATACGATGTTTTATTTTGATTAATGAGTAATCAACTAAAGGAAAAAAAATGATGAAGCATTATTTTTTATTGACATTATTAGGATTAAGTACATTGACCCAAGCGGTTGAACTCACTAGTTATCAAGCAATTGAACAAACATTAAACCAAGGAAAGTTAGTGACCTTTGTGTTTAAAGCGCGTCTCTGCGCAGTCCAGAATCCGAATGCTGATACATTCAAACCAAAAACGGATACAGCCATTTTTAAACCACAAACTGTTTTAATGAGTGAAGCTGAAGGCGCGCTTGGTGTAGCAGGTGATTGGTTAACAACTGCTATACCAAGTCATGAAAAAATGGGTGTGAGTCAACATTATCACATGATATTGAACAATCAAAAGCAAGCTAGAATCTCTGTGGAGTTTTTTAATCC
>Ga0207073_1151_pt1 | contig 11419 bp, 9 predicted proteins | sample Alteio_BWMinHeat_65_FD_153575 | JGI IMG/M metagenome (GOLD analysis project Ga0207073, IMG submission 153575) | Enriched cells from forest soil in Barre Woods Harvard Forest LTER site, Petersham, Massachusetts, United States -... | ecosystem: Environmental > Terrestrial > Soil > Temperate forest >...
TATAACAAAATATTGAATTATCTTAAAACCATAGAATCAAGTGAGCAAAGACCAGTTGGAAAAACAAGAATCTACACTCATAGAAAAAGTCCTATTCAAGATAGCAAAGCAATGGATAGCAGGCGATACCATGGAAGATGCACTCAAGTCTGCACGCCAGGCAAATAGCAATGGTATGAGTGCCATTTTGAACAAGTTGGGAGAGCATATGGCATCAAAACAAAAAGTCAGTCAGACAGTTTCAGACTATCTCACTCTAGTCTCAAGCTTGCGCAGGTCAAAAATTATTGGAGGATTATCGATAAAGCCTACTCAAGTTGGACTTGCTATCAGTGCAAAAGAATGTCTTGCCAACCTTGATACCATAATAGAAAAGGCACTACAGTTCCAGTCTTTTGTCTGGATAGACATGGAGTCATCAGAGTTTACAGATGACACATTTAGCATATACAAAAACCTCTTTGAAAAATACGAAAGGGTCGGCATAGTGATACAGGCCAACCTTAAACGCACTGGAAAGGATCTTGATACACTACTAAAACAGGGCGCCAAGATTCGATTGGTCAAAGGAGCATATCATGAAAATTCAAAGAATGCATACAGGACAAGACACGAAGTAGATGAAAACTATAGAAAACTGATGAATACATTATTTGATCAGGGAAACGAGTTTGCAATTGCAACACATGATTCCAAATTAATTGACCTTGCAATGGACCTATCCAAGAAACACGAACGAAAGTTTGAGTTTCAAATGTTAAAAGGAATACGAGATGAACTAAAGCCTATTTTGGTAAAAAGTGGGTTTACAGTTTCAGAGTATATCCCATATGGCACAAACTGGCTCCCTTATTCAATCAGAAGACTAAAGGAGAGAAAACGCAACATATTGCTGCTTGGAAACTCGTTTATTCATTCACATCGAGTTTGAGTCTGTTCCCTTAGGAACTGTAAAAGATAGTATGCCCCACCTGCACCCTTGCCAGAGATTCCAGAGTCTTTCCATCCCACAAAGGGTTGTGCACCAACCATCGCACCAGTAGTTGCGCTAGCAGCCCTATTTGCATATGTAACACCTGCCTCAATTTTTTCAAAGAATTTCTCAATCTCATTTTTGTCTTGGCTGAAGACTCCAGCTGTTAATCCATAACTGCTCTTGTTTGCCATGGCAAGTGCATCATCAAAGTTCTCAAATTCTTCGATGCAGAGAAACGGTAGAAACAATTCTTCACGTATTAATTCATGATCTTTTGGAAGGTTTGCAACAATTGTTGGCATGACAAAATTTCCATCCTTGTTGGCACCATCAGAAACAAGAGAGCCCCCACATAGTATCTTGCCATCTTTTTTTGCAATATCAGATGCTTTTTGAAACTTTTTTACTGCAGCATCATTTATGACAGGTCCAATGTAGGTGTCTTTTTCCCATGGCTTTCCAATTTTTAATGCCACGGTTTTTGCAACAAGTCTTTCCAGAAACTTGTTTGCAATTGATTTTTGTACATAGACTCGTGAGCATGCACTACATTTTTGTCCACTAAAGCCAAATGCTGCGCGCAGTACACCATCAGTTGCTTTTTCAATATCAGATGAAGCAGAAATTATTGTAGGGTTTTTGCCACCCATCTCAGAAATAAATGGTCTTGGCCTACTTGTTACAAATGTAGAGTATCCAGTCATTCCCACCTCTTGTGAGCCAGTAAATGCAATACCATCAACCAATGGACTCTCAAGTATTGTTTTTCCAACTATGCCGCCCGTACCTGTTACAAAGTTTATTGCGGCTGGAGGAAGTTTTGGATAGATAGCTTCAACAAACTTGAATGCAGAGATTGGAGCATCACTTGAAGGTTTGAGTATAGTGGTGTTTCCAGTTATCAGAGCACCAGATGTCATCCCTATTGCGATTGCAGATGGAAAATTAAATGGAGATATGATTCCCCAGACCCCATATGGTTTTAGTGTACTTTTTGTCTTTTCATGCGGAGTGTCATTTTTTGTATCCTTTGAGAATCCCTGGTTTATCTCAAGTTGTTCTGCATAGAATCTCATAAAGTCTATTGATTCATCAAGGTCACCCATTGCCTCAAGTCGGTTCTTTCCGTTTTCAAAGCTCATGATTGCCGCAAGACTGAATTTATTGTGAGAGAAAATATCAGCAACCTCTCGAAATATCTGGACTCTATTTTGATATGATATCAGAGACCATTTGTGAAATGATTCTTTTGCAGTTTCAATTGCATGTAACGTATCTTCTTTTGTAGCAAGTGGAAAACTTCCCAGTACAAGATTTTTGTCAGCAGGGGATCTAACTTGGAATTGATCATTAGAGAAGATCTCTTTTCCTCCAATTATCATAGGATATTTTTTGCCAAAGTCTTTTTGCACTTGGCCTACAGCGTCATCAAAGTTTTTATGAAATTCATCAGTGGAATTGTTTTCTACGAATCTTGCCCAGGTTCTCTCATTCTGAAACATGACATCATTATGACTTACTTGATTAATTAGTCCTACGGGTGTTGATTCCATGTTAACTCTTGGGCAAATCTAATTCAAACGAGAAACATTTTATCTCTGCAGGCAAAGGTGTTTTATGCTCAATACGGTATATCGCGACGCCATAAAGAAACGAGATGAGGCACGATCTATCTTCAAGGGAGAGAAATTTGATCAGATAATCAAAACAGCCAGAGAAAACTGGATTGAGTACAGCCCACAGAAAAAAGATGCAGATATTGCAGGAATAGACAGTAGTTACAACAGTACAAAATTTCAAGGATTAGAATTATGGGTAGTAACTGGCGTGTCTGTAAAATCAGACGGTAAAATAATTACTGAAAATCACAACCAGGGACTCGGGCAGCCTACACCTGAACTTGAGACACAGGCAAGCAAGATGGAAGTTGAGGCATGCATCAACTCAGTGGATATGGCAGACTTGGTCATACTTGATGGCTCACTTTATTCACAATTTCTTACAAGACAGACAGCACTTGGAAATTCCATTACATCTGCAATAAAAAAAAGGAACAATGTAATTTTCATATCAAAGACATCATCTGCAAGAAAACAATTTGAAAGACTAGGTTCCATGGCAGGAGATATTTTCTATTACAATCATGCAGTCAAGACACCAGGCTTTAGCAAGATATTTGTCGATATAAGTCTTGGAGCAGGCAAAGTAGTATCATATGTCTATGCAAGACTTAGAGATTCTACACCATTGATCAAAATAGAACTATTAGGTTCAGACCACAAAGAAGATGAAATAAAATTACTTTTAGACATGATAACAAAAAATAGTGTTGGCGGATATCCATATTCATTGAAGCTTGCACATGAAAATTGTAAGATATCCAATTCAGATCTTGCAAGACTTGTTAGTCTATATGGACTTGGAAATGAGATTGGTTCAAGAGAGGTATTGAGTTGACAATAGGTGTAGTAATCGGAGAGTCAAGACCAACTGACGTTACAGCTCAATCATCAAAACCGCTTTCAGTTGGAGAATATGTAATAATTGATTCACAAGACGGACAGATTTTAGGCTTGGTTGAAAAATCAATCATATCAAGTGAGGCATTAACAGATGTCAGAAATTTTGATGAAGCCGTAGAAAGCAAAGAAGTTGCAGACATTAATTCCAGAGATAAAAATTACAAGGTAAAAATTGGAATACTAGGCTTTTTGGACAAACTGCAAAAGGGCCAGATGATCTTGCCTGCAGTGCCACCGCTCCCAGGCACTTCAATACTTGAGGCAACCCAAAAAGACCTCGGAGTGATATTTGGACCCACAACAGAAGAATGGGTCAGGATTGGTTCACTTTTAAGAAATTCAAGTATTGAAGCCAAGATAAATGTCAACAAAATTGTATCAAGACACCTGGCCATACTTGCAATGACAGGTATGGGAAAGAGTAATCTTGTATCATTAATTGCAAGACATGTAGCATCATTGAACGGCACCTTGATTATTTTCGATTACCACAATGATTATGAAAATCTCGATGTTCCAAAAATGAATTACATGCTAGCAAAGATAAATCCAAGATTATTGCCTGCAGACAAGTTAGCTGAAGTAATTGAACTCAGAGAGAATGCAGACAAGCAGCAAAGAGCATTACGTGAATCTTTTACAGAATCAGTGAAACAGTCAAAGGATTTCTGGCAAGCCCTAGAAGAGAGTACCGCATCATTTGGGCGTACCACCAAGGGTTATGCAGACAGTGCAAGCAGAGTACTGGATAAGATAGACGATGCAAAACATAGATTCTCAGACATATTAGATCCAGATTGCGGAGATCCAGTAGATCTAATCAAAGAAGGTAGAGTGAACGTGTTGAACATATCAGAACTCAGTGAAAGACAGGCAAATGCAGGACTGGCATATTATTTACAGGAATTATTGCAACACAGAAAAGATGCAGTCTGGGAAAGAAAAGGAAAATCATCTGGTAAGAAAAGCAACAAGTTTCTTGCACCAATATTTGTGATAATAGAAGAAGCTCATGTTTTCATTCCAAAAGGAGAACACACTGATACAAAATACTGGGCATCAAAGGTAGCACGAGAAGGTCGTAAATTTGGAATTGGTCTTGGAGTTGTTTCACAGAGACCAAGAAATATCGATCCCAACGTACTAAGTCAGATGGGCTCTCTTGCAATAATGAAAATAGTTCAAGACGATGATCAACAACAGATTGCATCTGCAGCAGAGTCACTAAGTAAGGATCTGCTCTCACATCTTTCATCTTTGAACATAGGAGATGCAGTATTGATTGGACAGTGGGTGAACCTACCATCAATTGTACATGTAGATGAAGTCAAGAGCAAAAAATCAGGCTCGGACCTAAACGCAGTATCAGAATGGAACCAGGCTGACAAGTTCAAAGACATTGCAAAAGAATCAACCAAGTCAATGATTCAAAAAGACTTGTTACTTGATTGAGATGATCTTTTCACATATCTCTGATATTCACCTGGGTTTTGTCCAATACCATTCAGAAGAACGTGAAAATGACGTGTATACAGCATTTGATCAAGCAATTGACGTATCCATAAAAGACCATGTTGATTTTGTCGTACTTGCAGGAGACATATTTCACGTTCCAAATCCAAGTGGAAAAGCAATTGTTGTTTTAGCAAATGCCCTAAAACGCCTAAAGCAAAACAATATTGATTCTTTTTTCATCTTGGGGGAGCACGACATTAGTAGAATGAGGGCAACACCTGTTCCTTTTGTATACCACAACCTAGAGTTTTCAAAATACATTGGAAACGGCAAACCATTTGTGTACAAAGATGTTTTCATAACAGGATTTGACAAACGTAGAAAAGCAGAGATTGAATCATTTGAAGAAGATTTTGCGCGAGTTGATGCAGAAGCCAAGAAACATCAAGGACATAAGATACTAGTTTTGCACCAGGGAATTACTGAAATCAACAAGTTTGCAGGAGAGATAAACTCAGTGGACTTGCCAAAGAGTTTCACATATTATGCAATGGGTCATCTCCATGAAAAAGAGTTGAAGCAATTTTCTCACCTAGGAGGTCCACTTGCATATCCAGGGTCAATTGAACTTACATCAAGTGAGGGAATAAAAGAAACACAAAAAGGATTTTACCAAGTAGACATTTCAAGGCAAGAGCCATCTCCGACATGGATAAAACTTGATACTCGACCCCAGTTTTCCATCAAGACTTCGATGGAGAACATTTCAAGTGAGGTAGATGCAATTTCTGAAAAGATCAAATTACTTACAAGAAAACCCATAATAGAACTAAAAGTTATAGGCGAAATATCAGAACCGGGATTAGTACAAGCACAAATTTCTAAATTGTCAGACTTGACTCTGCGTTGCTTTTGGAGACATGTTTCCAATGAGCAGTCACTTGGATCCGTCTTTACGGACAAACCACTGGAGATTGAGGATGAGATGTACAGAATTGCAAAAGAGATACTTGGTTCGACAAACATGGCAAATTTTGCAATAAACGAACTCTTGCCGTTACTATCAAAAGGCAACACAGAAGAGGCAAGCCAAGCAATAGTTGATAATTTTGCAAGATTCAAAAAAGGAGTAGAACATGCTGCAATCAATTGAGCTTGAAAATTTCCTGTCTCACAAGAATACAAAATTAACATTTGATAGAGGAGTCACAGTATTTGTAGGACAGAACGGTGCTGGAAAATCAAGCATCATTGACGCAATAACATTTGCATTGTTTGGAGAGCATCTCAGAAAATCAACAAAAGGTCTTTTGCGCAGAGGAACCAACCAGGCATACGCCAAAGTAGAGTTTTCCATCGGAAATAGACAGTTTGAGGCGGTACGCAAGATAGACTCCAAGGGAACAGTCGGAGCAGTGTTACACGAAAAGATCAATGGAGAACTAGTTCCACTTGCAGCAGGAGAGAGAAAACAGTTTGGAGAATCCATGACAAAGACAATTGAATCTTTGATAGGACTAGACTATGAAAAACTCAAGGTAGCATCCATTGTCCAGCAGGGAGAATTACAGACAATAATTGAGGCAGACCCCAAGAAATTCAAAGAGTTAGTCAATGCAATAATTGGCATAGACAAGCTTGACATGGCTTTTGAATCAATGAAAAAAACAATTGATGTTTTTAGGACAAGTGTCAAATCAAGACTTGGTTACGACGATACAAGTATTGACGCATTACAAAATAGAATTGATGCGCTCTCTAAAGAAATTTCATCCCTAGAGCCACAAAAAAAGAAGCTTGAAACAGACAAGGTAACACAAGAGCAAGAATTTCTTTCCTTACAACAAAACATTGAATCAGAGATTCCAAAAGAAATGAAGATAAAAGAATTAGAAAACAAAAAAGATGACCTTCTCAGATATTTGAGAAACTCCATAGTTTCAATGAAGCGTGAACTTGTAGAAAAAGAGAAAAAGTTTGCCGAGTGCTCAAACAGCTTGTCAATTTTATCATTCAAGTCACAAATAGAGTCAGACATGAAACAGACACAAGCAGAAATTGACAGAATAGATCTGGAATCAAAAAAAACAGGAGAAAAAATAGCAACCATACAAGGCCAACAAGATATTGCAAATAGGTTGCACTTGGTAGACGGCAAATGTCCTGTCTGTGACTCTAAAGTGGATAAGCTCAACCCATTGTTTGATGAAAAATACATTGTATCAGAGCTAGAGACATTAAAGAAAAGAACAGAACTTTTGACAAAGGACAAGATAACAATTCAGAGTAAAAAAAGAGAACTAGACGTGAAACTACAACAAATCACAAAGGCAGAAGAGGTCTTGCTACTAAATAATATCAAAAACCAGGATGACTTGGCAAACATGAGAGAACAGATATCAAAACTGCAGGTCAATACCAAAGATATTCCTCTTGAGATAAGCGTAGGAAACCTAGTACAATATGCAATTGATGAATATTCCACAGATGTGATAAAATCAATATCTACATTGGTTCAAGAGACCCAAGGTTTTGATGTCAATAACTTTAGAAATCTAAAATCAAAACTAGAGCAACAAAGGAGAATTCTTAGTACACTAGATCAAGAAGTTGGTTCAATAAATACAAAATTAAGCCTACACAAAGACGAGTCTGAGAAGATTTTTTCAATCATATCAGAATTACAGGATGTAAAACAGTATGTATCAAGTCTTGAAACAATACGCAGTCAGATTTACAACAGAGATGGACCCGTTGCCACAAGCCTTCGCTCATGGGCATTGAATACAATATCACAAAAGGCTTCAGATTATCTTTCTACGTTTAATGTAAAAATTCAGAGGATAACACTAGAAGACAAGTTAAGAGACATTGGAATTACATGTTACTCTGGAAATTTGGAATTGGATCTAGAGTCATTGAGTGGCGGAGAAAAAGTTAGTGTGGCACTTGCACTGCGTCTTGGAATGGCCCATTTCATGGGATCATCAAACTTGAATTTTATCATTCTTGATGAACCAACTACTCACTTGGACCAAGAGAGAAGAAAATCCCTTGTAAACGTGCTTGCACAGGCCTTTGAATCAAACATTGATGCAATTTCCCAGTTTATCATCATCACACATGATTCAGAAATATTTGAAAATTCAAACATTGATGCAATTTACGACTTCAAGTCAACCCCAGAAGGAACTGTCGTTACGCCAATCTAGCCGCCAGTCATCTTGGCAAACTTTTCATTCTTGCTCAGGCTTTCCATGAATTTCAGGTTTGACAATGCAACCACTGCAGAATCTCTTACTTGTTCACTAGAGTCTTCCAGTGCCTTTTGCAATGTTTCCTTGGCATCTTGAGAGCCTATAACTCCAAGTGCAACAGCTGCCTCATGTCTTACAAACAAGCTAGGATCGTTTGTTGTTGCATCCTCTAGTGGCTTTATGCCACTTCTTAGGCACATCTGTCCAAGTGAGAATGCGGCTTCATGTCGCACCAATTCATTAGAATCATTTTTCAGTATATTTGCAACATGTGGGACAACATCTTCCCCTCCCATGTCTACAAGAATACAGACTGCCCTGCATCGTATAACAAAATCTTTGTCATTTAACAGACCAACAAAGTATTCCTTGTCTTTTTTCTCATACTTTTCCTCCATTTCAGATAATAATTCAAGACGGTTTGTTGGAATGACTTCCATGTCACATGATTTTATCATCGAATATTTAGTCGTTATTAACAAGTTTCAATCTTGGAATAATTGCAGGTTTTTACATGAATATGTTTGGTTTAACTAGTCTGGATTGTAGGACAAGATTATTTTTTTGAAAATGATTGCGTATTGCATCTTCTGATACAAGTAACTTGTCAGTGTACAAATAGACATCACCTGTAAACTGGAAGATGTGTATGTCTGACATTTTTGTGTCAAGAGTATCTTTTGATCTTGTCTCATTGTGTATTTGTAATAGAAATTTTTCCACCAGATCAGGAATCTGGACATACTCACTACTCAGTTCAGGAATAATAACTGCAATGTGTTGATATTTTTTATCATCATTTTGAATTGCCAACATTCTGAATTTCTTGGTATTTTTTGTTTCTCCAGTCTTCTTGTCTGTGAGAACAAATTCCCAGTCAGCATGAACTGTAGAACATGTGGAAAACTCGTTTTGTATTTTAGACATGGCAGCTTCAAAGACATCTAGTTTTTTCACTTGCACTCAAAACTAGTGATAAAAAATGAGGCCTTTATGTTTAATGTTTGACTGGAAAATAACAGGTCATTGACTTAGTATATCACATGTTCTTTTTGTGAACGGTTCATCATAGCAGGTACGATGGATACAAGAAGTACAAGTGTGGATATGTAGAAAATCACATGTATTGAACTCATAAAACTAGCAATTGTTGCCTCAGATTCTGTTTGGCCAGAAGAGCCCAAGAAAATAGATTCCAATTCAGATAACGGAACAGTGCTTGCAATCAAGGCAAATGACATTCCAAGACTCATGATATTTCCAAGCGTTACAAGGGTTGTACTCATACCGGCTGCCACTCCCCTTCTTTGAGGTGGAACTGAATTCATGATTGAAGATCTGTTAGGAGATGCAAAAAGTCCCATGCCTGCACCAACTAGCGAAAGCGGCAAGACCAAATCATCAAAACTTGTTTTAGCACCAATCTGAGAGAGTATCAAAAATCCCACAGCAGACAATAACAATCCAGTAACCGTCAACAGTTTTGAGCCATATCTGTCAGATAGCCATCCACTTATTGGGCCAAATGTCGCAATTGTAAACGATACAGGAATCAAGTAAAGGCCAGCTGTGAATGGACTTAGATGCATTGAGGGACCTTGAAGATAAAACGCCATTATCAGCACTAGCGCACCCCTTGCCAATGCATTTAGAAATATTGTAACATTTCCTGCAGAAAAAAACCTGAGTTTAAAAAGTGACAAATCAAACATTGGTTCTTTTACTTTGGACTCGACATATCCAAATAATATCAACAAAGAAAATCCACCAGATAAAAGAAGTATTGCACCAAGGAAATTTACTACTTGTAAAGAACCAAATGTGATTCCAAACATCACCAACGTAAGACCTACAACTAGAATCAAATTTCCGGTCCAGTCTATCTTGCCTTTTACAATAGATCCTAGTTCTCGGAGTTTTGCGCGAGACCAAATGATTGCAAAAATTCCAATTGGAATGTTGACCCAAAAAATTGCCCTCCAGCCAAGTGTTTCTGTCAATATTCCTCCAAGCACCAAACCCAATGCAGAACCAATCACAATAGAGACTTGGTTTAGCCCCAAAGCTTTTCCACGCTCTTTTGCGTCAAAGGCATCTGTCAAAATAGCTGCACTGTTTGAGAACAAAAATGCCGCCCCTAGTGCCTGGATTACCCTAAATAATATCAGTTCAGGCCCAGTCTGAGCAAGGCTACAGAGAAATGATGCAATTGTAAAAAGTATCAGGCCAAAATTGTACAGTTTTACCCTGCCAAACATATCTGCCAGCCTGCCAAAGCTGAGAAGGACAGATGTTGTAACAAGACCATATGAAAGAATTATCCATATTGTCTCAATAAGGGAGACATGTAGGTCAGGTACTAGTCTTGGCAGTGCAATAATTAGGATATTGGCATCAAGGGATGCCATCAATATGCATATGGTAGTATTGGTTAGTGCTATCCACTTGTACTGCATTATTTTGGCTTGAACAAGTTGCTATAAATCTCATATTGATTTGAAAAAATTGTTCTAGAAAAAATATCTAGTTGTTGACTGCATATTTTTCCGGCAGATCAACCAGTATTAGTTCAGTTGGTACTTGTGCACGTATTGTCATAGTACCTTCCTTTGACACCATGGCAGCATCCCTTGTCTGCATCACATTTTCTCCCAGAGTCATCTTGCCATCAATTACAAACAGGTATGACTGTCGTCCAGGACCTAGCTTGTGTTCCACTTTATTTCCAGCTTCAAGTGTTGCAAGATAAAATGCCGCATCTTGATGGATGTGTAATGCGTTAGAGTCAGGAGTATTTTCAGATACAACCACTGGAACTAGTTTGTTCATCCGCTCTTTTTTTGTGAATTTTTTCTGTTCCCAAGATGGTGTCAGTCCTTTCTTGTTTGCAAATACCCACATTTGGAGTAGCCTCAACGGTTTTTCTTTGGAGTGATTTGATTCTGCATGCATTATTCCAGAACCCGCAGTCATCCGTTGGACTTCACCTGGATATATCACTCCTTGATTTCCTTGGTTGTCCTTGTGTTCAAGTTCCCCTTCTATGACATAGGTTATGATCTCCATGTCTCTGTGATGATGAAAATCAAATCCCGTACCAGGTTGTATCTCATCATCATTGAATACACGTAGTGGTCCAAAGTTCATCTTGTCAGGGTTTTGATAGTCTGCAAATGAAAAGTGGTGGTAGGTGGTAAGCCAGTCAGTCT
>Ga0207073_1152_pt1 | contig 11411 bp, 6 predicted proteins | sample Alteio_BWMinHeat_65_FD_153575 | JGI IMG/M metagenome (GOLD analysis project Ga0207073, IMG submission 153575) | Enriched cells from forest soil in Barre Woods Harvard Forest LTER site, Petersham, Massachusetts, United States -... | ecosystem: Environmental > Terrestrial > Soil > Temperate forest >...
TCCTCCTAGAGATGTTTCTTTATAAATAGCAAGCATGTCTTTTCCTGTTTGTTTCATCGTAGCGATGACTTTATCGAGTGATACAAAATGGCTTCCATCGCCTAACAAGGCAAGTCGAGCTGCATTGACTGCTTTTACAGCACCCATGGCATTGCGCTCAATGCATGGAATTTGTACTAGACCATTGATGGGGTCACAAGTCATTCCTAAATGATGTTCCATGGCAATTTCAGCGGCATTTTCTATTTGATAAATGGTGCCACCCAGCATAGCTGTGATCGCTGCAGCAGCCATCGAACAAGCTGTACCTACTTCGCCTTGACAGCCTACTTCTGCACCCGATATCGACGCATTTTTTTTATACAAGATAGCAATCGCACCCGCGGTAAGTAAGAAATCGATGGCGTCTTCATTTTTGGCTTCAGGATAAAAATCTAAATAATAATGTAAAACAGCAGGTATAATCCCTGCAGCACCATTGGTAGGTGCAGTGACGACACGACTGCCTGCTGCATTTTCTTCATTTACGGCAATAGCATATAAATTTAGCCACGCCATGCTGTCGGTAAATTCATGGGAACTAGGTCTACCTTTTTCTTGGAGTTTTTCATAAAGTTCTGGAGCTCGTCGTTTAATATTTAAACCGCCGGGTAGAATTCCTTTAGTTAGGCAACCTTTCTTAATACAGCTACGCATCACATCAGCGATAGCCAATAGTTTAGTGCGAACCTCAGTTTCATCATGTAAACTAGATTCATTTGCTAATATGACATCCTTGATGGTGATGTGGTTTTCTTCGCAATGCTTAATAAGATCTTTTGTAGATTCGAAGGGATAGGGTATATTTTTATTGACGGAATGATGAGTTTGCCCTTCTTTGGTAATAAATCCGCCACCGATAGAGTAGTAAATTTCGCTCAATAAAGTGTTGTTTTTTTCATCAAAAGCTGAAAACCGCATTCCATTGGTGTGGTTAGGAAGCAGGTCTTTGAAATTGAATAAAAAATCAGTTTCGGTATTGAATGGAACAGATTTTTCACCTAAAAGAGCGATAGATTTGCTGCGTAAAATTTGTTCTGCGCGGGGTTGGATAATTTCTGGGTCAATGGTGCTAGGTATTGAGCCTTCTAATCCTAAAAGAATGGCATTGTCTGTGCCATGTCCTTTTCCCGTAAATGCTAAGGAACCAAATAATTCGATTCGTATCTTATGCGTTTGTGTAAAAAATTTTTTCATATTAAGCGATAATACGAATTCACGTGCAGCTTTCATAGGCCCAACGGTATGTGAGCTTGAAGGTCCAATTCCGATAGAAAATAAATCAAATATACTGATAGCCATGAGCGATCCTGAATGTTGTTTTTGTTTGTATGTCAATCTTAACAGATTAATGCTAAAATAAGCATCATTTTGGTGTTAGATGGGTTTAAAGCATAATGCTCGGACACTATATTACAAATAGACGGATTCAAACAGTATTACTTTTAGGTTTTTCCTCTGGTTTACCTTTAGCACTTACTGGATCAAGTTTACAAGCATGGTTTACTCAATCAGGTGTTGATTTGCTAACTATTGGTTCATTAACCTTGTTAGGTTTGCCTTATGTGTGGAAATTTTTATGGGCGCCGTTGTTAGATAAATTTGTGCCACCTTTATTGGGTCGGCGGCGCGGCTGGATTTTGTTAACCCAACTTGGATTATGTATTGCCATTGTGATAATGGCTCATCTTAATCCATTGAAACAACCGTCTATGATTGGATTCATTGCTCTCATCATTGCATTTATTTCTGCAACTCAGGATATAGCAACGGATGCTTATAGAACAGACATTCTACATCCGGATGAACGAGGCTTGGGAGCTGCAGCCGTGACGATGGGTTTTAGAATTGCCATGTTAGTATCAGGTGGTTTGGCGCTTGTCATGGCAGATCATTTGGGTTGGCAAGTGACCTTTGAAATGATTGCAGGTTTAATTGGATTATCGATTATTGCAACATGGTTTGCACCGAATGAACCTCCATGTGTTACGCCAACTCAATCCTTAGCAACTTTTATTATTCAGCCATTTAAAGATTTATTATCACGTGACAAAATAGCGTATATTTTATTATTTGTGATGATCTATAAATTAGGTGATGCGCTTGCATTAGCCCTGATGAGTAATTTTTTGTTAGGGGAATTGGGTTTTACTTTAACAGATGTAGGAATTGCATTTAAAACATTTGGTTTGATCGCAACACTGATGGGTGTGTTTGTCGGCGGTATGTTAATGGTGCGTATAAGTCTTTTTCGTGCCTTAATAATTTTTGGTTTATTGCAAGCATTTTCAAATGTCATGTTTGTTTTATTAGCCATGACGGGTAAGCATTATTTATTAATGGTATCATGTGTTTTTATAGAATCATTTTGTAGTGGAATGAGTACTGCAGCATTTGTCGCCTTTTTGATGTCCTTATGTAATGTAAAATTCAGTGCAACACAGTATGCTTTCTTGTCTGCATTATTTGCATTAGGGCGTGTTTTTGCGGGACCCATTGCAGCTGTTTTAGTGCAACAAATAGGTTGGGTTAATTTTTATTGGCTAGCATTTTTATTGTCTTTTCCAGGAATTATTTTATTAATTAATTTGCGCGGTTGTGTGAGATCAAATAATGCAGAAGCAATTGCATAAATTCATTTTATTCATAATATTTAGTCTATGTACCCTTGGTAATGCATTCGCTTATCCAGGTGAGATAGGTGATGACTTTTATTTAGATAAATCAAAAGTATTAACTCAACAAATTGATCTGCTTCAAAATCGATTAACTCAATCAAAAAAAGAGTATGATCATTTACAGAACACTCAAAATACTCAATTTTCGACCTTATCTTTTGATAGAGTAAGCAAATCTTGGTTAAAATGGATTAAAAATGATATTGCAGTAGCAAATTCTAATTTAAATAGTATAGGAATAGAACTTTCAGAAGCTCAACAGACCATCACTCTTTTGGAAAAAGATATTCAAGAGATTGAAAATCAGGTCAATGTAGCTAATGTATTCAATATGAATATGGCGCGTGCGGGTGTTCCCAATTCAAAAATGTTGAAGTCGCAATTGGCTTATCAAAAAGAAGTATTAAGTTTAGAAAAAAAGCGTCTAATTTATCTTTATAAATTGCAATCTATCGCTGAAGATACCGTATCGCTTTATAATGCTCGTTATAACAGAATAGAAAATCTTCTGAAGTCACAAACTATGCTGCAGCTTAAAGAGCAGCAAGCTAAATCAGAGATAGATTATCAAAGGCAGCAAAGTCAGTGGTTGCAACATTTAAGTGGTTTATATAATGAATTGCACGAACTGGAAAAAGTAAAATCTAAAGATAGAGCTGCATATACTAAAGTGATGAATGAAATTTTTTATGCCAATGAAAATGTCAACTTTATGTATTTGCAATTGTTGATTGTGCGCTATAAAGATCAAATTCAACAATTCAAAGTATCCATTTCTCGAAGTAGTTCCATAGCTTTATTAAATAAAGTTAGTGATCAGATGCAAGTTTTAGGCAAGCAATTTACAAAGTTGAGTGGATTATTAAACGATAGGGTAGAGATATTAGAGAATCGTAAAAACTTTTTAAGTCAACAGAAGATGGAAGATAACGTATTTCTTACCAAGCTTTCTGATCTTGAATTACAATATAGAGCATCCATTAAAAATGTTGCTAATTTGAATAATGATGTTATTGCGTTTCGCGCCACATTGGAACAAGCGTTGCAGCAAGAGTTATCTGCGCGACAGGGCTTGTTGGGATTTGGTGCAAAAGCCTGGCTTGATTTAGGTAATGAAATTGTTTTGTTACCTACACTCACTTATCAAGTCTTCAAAAATTTATTACAAACGACTATTAAATCATTATCGCATGTCACTACACTTAAATGGAGTATGTTAGCATTCCTGGAAATATTTTGGTTTCTGACATTCTTATATTTAAATAAATTTTTAGCGCGGTTTTTGCTAGGCGTGCCTGATCATGAGTTAGGCCATATTAATCCTAAATGGTTAAGCATTGAATTGTTTCATAGTATATTATGGGATTTTGTTATTATAGCTAATGTTTATTGGCTATTGTTATATATGCGTATCCCATCGCAAAATTTTCATTTTCTATTAAACTTAGGATTAGTATGGCTGTTTTTTAAATCTATTCTAACCTTAGCTAGACTTTGTTTAGTTGAAACAGTGCATGATAGAGCAGGGCATGATGTTAGATTATATTACCGCTTAAAATGGACTATTTTAGTCGGTGGTTTGATTACTGCATGTACGGTATTTCTGCATCAATTGCCATTTATTTATGAAATTAAAGATTTATTTTATCGTTTATTTTTAATTTTTGTGGCTATTGTTTCATTGCTTTTATTGAAATCCTGGGATGTTTTGCCTGGATTAATTTTACATTATATCGATGATAATCGTACTTATTTCAGGAAAGTCATACGGTTATTAGGAATGTTATTTCCTTTTGTGTTATTGGTTAATGCAGTGATAGGTGTGTTTGGATTTATTAATTTTGTATTGACCATGTCATGGTATGAAAGTATTTTTCTTATGGTGCTCATTGGATATTTAATTGTCCGAGGAGTATTGGGTGAGCTGATGGAGTTTTTCTCGCATCTTTTCATTAGACATGTCAATAATGGTTGGTTATGGACAGAAGCATTTTTAAAGCCTCTTGATCAATTATTACGTATTTCAATATTTTTAATGGCGGGTGTTGTTTTATTTTATGTGTATGGCTGGGATATGCAGTCACCCGTTGTAGAACGTTTGCAATATATTTTACAGTACCGCTTAGTTGATGTGTTAAATACGAGTATTACTTTAATAAGTATTATTGAACTCATGCTTATTATATCTATTATATATTGGGTAGGACGCTGGACCCGTGAGTTTATGTATCGTTTCTTGCTGTCACGGACTAAAGATTTAGGTGTCAGAAATAGTATCGCGATATTGACACAATACACCATGATTGTCATCTGTATCTTGATAGGATTACGAGTGCTAGGTATTGATTTACGAGCGTTGACGGTAGTTGCTGGTGCATTTGCATTCGGTGTAGGTTTAGGTTTACGTGATTTAGCGAATAATTTTGCATGTGGTTTTTTGTTGTTATTAGAACGACCCATACGTGTAGGGGATACTGTGACTATAGGTGCTCATGAGGGCGAGGTTATGCATATTGGTGGACGTGCAGTGACGGTTCGTACGTGGGATCACATGGAAGTATTAGTACCCAATGCAGAGATTTTTAGTAAGACATTTACTAATTGGACTGCCAAAGATTCTATTGTAAGAACAGTTATAACGATTAAAATCCGTCGTCATGATAGTCCTTTAGAAGTGCAAGCTTTAATTTATCAGACGCTTGCGAATCATGAAAACGTATTATCAGAACCTGCAACAGAAGTTTTTCTTAAAGAATTGGCAGATGAACAAATTGAATTTGAAGTGCGTTATTTTGTGAATCTACGACAAATTAAATCACGTATTAGTGTGCGTTCTGAGGTATTAATTTCTATATGGCAAACATTTGAAACACATGGTATACAACCACCATACCCTCAGCATGAGGTTTTAATTAGAGGGAGTGTCCCATTATTGGGTCCTGTCAAATAAACAGCAGTGTCATTCCCGCGCAAGCGGGAATCCATCTGTATGGATCCCCGCCTGCGCGGGAATGACACATGCCGGGATCTGAATTTACTAAATATAAGATTTGAGTCAGATAAGGTTTAGAACTATGAATAGTTGGAATGGATTAGATTTTTTTGTTTTTTTGATTCTAGTACTCAATACGATTCGAGGTATGTCACGTGGTGCCGGAAAAGAATTAATTGCACTTATGTGTTTGAGTGTAGCTTTGATTTTTGCTATTAAATTTACGGTACCTTTAGCGGATTTTCTTAAAACATCTCCTATGATGGTTGCTGCTGTCGATAATAAATTTATTGCCAATTTTCTTCATACTATAGATGCAGGGCCTTTGACTTTGAGAATGGTAAAAGAGCTTATGTATACTATTAGTCTGTTGATTTGTTTTGTTAGTGTTTTTGCTATTACTGAAGCTTGTATAACGTTTTCTGGATATGCAGAATCTGTCACTATGACGCAAGCAATTGCGTATCGTAAAATTGGAGCGGCAATTGGTTTCACACGTGGTTATATTATTAGTCTCATATTTCTGTCTGTACTAACACTACATATTTTTGATCAATCGACTAAATTTATTTCGGGTTCATTTTTTGTTAATTTGCTCGGTCCGCAGATCAGAAAATTTGATGATATGATTGCGTCTCAACAACCCGAAAATTATCAAGAGCTTTATAAAGACAAGCCTATTAGCGAACATGGTATGATTAATGAATTAAGCGGTCAGCCTGAGCAACAGCCCCCACAGCAACAGCCGAATCCATAAAATCCTCTCTTTGTGCGGCGGGTGAATGTTAAGCTTTATTTGTTTCACCCGTAGAATTTTTATAAGAAATAACGGTATAGCTGACGCTATCAACGTGATTTGTGATTTCTATGACAGCATCACCGCCACGTTTTGCGGCAAGATGACGTATGGAATCTTTTAAATTGGCTTCCTGTCTTTTAATACCAACAATATTGTATTTTGAAACGGATTCATGTCCTAAAACGACATAAGGTTTTTCAGGTTTTTGTTTTCCTGTATAAATAGTTACTGAAATGGGGTTTTTTGCAGTATTAATAGGCGCGGAGGGTTGGGGGGCTGTTTTATGAGATGTGGTGACACACCCGAATAGAGTTAACCCAAAAGAAACCATAAGAAATACATAGTTGAGTTTCATTGCAATATCCTTTTGCACTTATATAGACAATCTGCATAAAACCATTTTAACGTAAGGTATTAACCTAGTACAAAGGTTTTATTTAACCTGTAGGTCAGCTCATTTTATTTTATAAATAAATTATGCTCGCAAAAAAAGCCAATTATGCTTTGATTTCATCCCAGTTATCCATAATACTAGCGTAAAGTTTTTGTAGTAAATAGGTGAAAAATGACAAATAATTTCGACATCGCTAAGCATGATTTATTAGACCCCGCAGGTATTACGGATCATCAATTGCAGCATGTATTAGGTAAAGTTTTAGGCAACACGATTGATAATGCCGATTTATATTTTCAGTCTTCTCATTCTGAGTCGTGGGTGCTTGAAGATGGTATTATAAAAGGCGGCAGTTATAATATCGATCGTGGTGTTGGTGTACGTGCGATGAGCGGGGAAAAAACAGGTTTTGCTTATTCCGATGATATCTTATTGCCAGCACTTGAACAAGCAGCAGAAGCTGCTAAAAGTATTAGTCACCAAGGTGGTCAGCAAGCTATCAAATCGCATGTATGGTCACAAGGTCATCATCTATATTTGCCTTCAAATCCACTTGATTCACTTAATGAAAACGATAAAGTTGCTTTTTTGCAAAAAATTGATGCATATACCAGAAAATTAGATCCGCGGGTCATTCAAGTCAATGTGGCGTTAGCATCAGAGTATGAGACTGTTCTTGTGATGGCAAGTGATGGCCACATCGCAGCAGATGTGCGTCCTTTAGTAAGGTTAAATGTCAGTGTGATCGTTGAGCAAAATGGCAGACGAGAACAAGGTTATGCCGGTGGTGGTGGTCGATTTGATTATCAATATTTTTTGGATGACGATCGTGGTCTTGGTTATGGCAAAGAAGCCGTGCGTCAAGCTTTGGTAAATCTTGAAGCGGTCGATGCTCCTGCTGGTATGATGCCGGTTGTATTAGGACCTGGTTGGCCTGGTGTGCTTTTACACGAAGCGGTTGGCCATGGTTTAGAAGGGGATTTTAACCGAAAAGGCACCTCTGTATTTAGTGGAAAAATGGGTGAAAAAGTGGCTTCATCATTATGCACAGTCGTGGATGATGGCACATTACCCAATCGCCGTGGTTCATTAAATATTGATGACGAAGGTACGCCTACGCAATGTACTGTATTGATAGAAAACGGTATCCTCAAAAATTATATTCAAGACAAGCGTAACGCGAGATTAATGGGTATGCAATCAACCGGAAATGGCAGACGCGAATCTTATGCGCATGTGCCTATGCCGCGCATGACGAATACCTATATGTTGAGCGGTCAATCAGAACCCGACGACATTATTGCTTCAGTTAAAAAAGGCATTTATGCGGTGAATTTTGGTGGTGGACAGGTTGATATTACATCCGGTAAGTTTGTATTTTCAGCGAGTGAAGCGTATTTAATCGAAAATGGAAAAATCACTGTTCCAGTTAAAGGTGCGACTTTAATCGGTAATGGTTTAGAAGTGATGAATAAAATTTCTATGGTTGGAAATGATTTGAAACTCGATTCAGGCATTGGGGTTTGTGGTAAAGAAGGACAAAGTGTACCAGTAGGTGTAGGTCAACCTACGTTGTTAGTGGATATGTTGACAGTGGGTGGCACACATAGCGAAGGATAGATAAGAGGACTCAAAGGGAAGATGAAATATTTTTATGCTGCTTTGGGAGCTGTTTATGGAGTAGTCATAGGATCGATTGGATTTCTCCTCATTGTACCTATACTGTTTTATATATATTTGATACCGCTCATTAAAGAAAAACCAGCATCAATCTTCTTGCTTGCTGTATTGGCCATAGGAGTTGTGGAGTGCCTAATGCTAGGAAGTCTATTCTTTGGTATTTTTTTAGGAATAGAAACTGCAAAAGCAGCTTATAATCATGGATGGAAGGCGTGGTTGGCTCCCTTTAAATTAATAGGTGTTTATTTGTTTGGCCAGTATCATGGCGCAAGATTTGAAACTGAAGCAGCAAACAATATCATTGATCTCAGTGAAGATGAAAAGCGAAGAAGGGCGGTTATTATTGTCGAAGATCGTGCCATAAAAACAAACCATACTATTAAACAAAACATCGATAGGAATTTAAAAACACGAATCACTGAAGGAGACAAGGCATTTCCTATCGAACTATCAGCTATCATCACTGTATATGCGACAGAAGAATATAAACCAAAGAATGGAGAACTAGGGATTGGAAAGGATGATGCGGTAAATATTGCTGAAAAAAGTCTTAATAACGATATTCATCAATCCCATGCACACCCATCAGTGTTGCGATCAAACCAAATGTTTTAAATGCAATTCCTACATCTGTTAAAGTAAAACCCAATTCCCCTAACAAAAAATTACTCATCAGGGCTAATGCAAGCGCATCACCTAATTTATAGATCATCACAAATAATAAAATATACGCTATTTTGTCACGTGATAATAAATCTTTAAATGGCTGAATAATAAAAGTTGCTAAGGATTGAGTTGGCGTAACACATGGAGGTTCATTCGGTGCAAACCATGTTGCAATAATCGATAATCCAATTAAACCTGCAATCATTTCAAAGGTCACTTGCCAACCCAAATGATCTGCCATGACAAGCGCCAAACCACCTGATACTAACATGGCAATTCTAAAACCCATCGTCACGGCTGCAGCTCCCAAGCCTCGTTCATCCGGATGTAGAATGTCTGTTCTATAAGCATCCGTTGCTATATCCTGAGTTGCAGAAATAAATGCAATGATGAGAGCAATGAATCCAATCATAGACGGTTGTTTCAATGGATTAAGATGAGCCATTATCACAATGGCAATACATAATCCAAGTTGGGTTAACAAAATCCAGCCGCGCCGCCGACCCAATAAAGGTGGCACAAATTTATCTAACAACGGCGCCCATAAAAATTTCCACACATAAGGCAAACCTAACAAGGTTAATGAACCAATAGTTAGCAAATCAACACCTGATTGAGTAAACCATGCTTGTAAACTTGATCCAGTAAGTGCTAAAGGTAAACCAGAGGAAAAACCTAAAAGTAATACTGTTTGAATCCGTCTATTTGTAATATAGTGTCCGAGCATTATGCTTTAAACCCATCTAACACCAAAATGATGCTTATTTTAGCATTAATCTGTTAAGATTGACATACAAACAAAAACAACATTCAGGATCGCTCATGGCTATCAGTATATTTGATTTATTTTCTATCGGAATTGGACCTTCAAGCTCACATACCGTTGGGCCTATGAAAGCTGCACGTGAATTCGTATTATCGCTTAATATGAAAAAATTTTTTACACAAACGCATAAGATACGAATCGAATTATTTGGTTCCTTAGCATTTACGGGAAAAGGACATGGCACAGACAATGCCATTCTTTTAGGATTAGAAGGCTCAATACCTAGCACCATTGACCCAGAAATTATCCAACCCCGCGCAGAACAAATTTTACGCAGCAAATCTATCGCTCTTTTAGGTGAAAAATCTGTTCCATTCAATACCGAAACTGATTTTTTATTCAATTTCAAAGACCTGCTTCCTAACCACACCAATGGAATGCGGTTTTCAGCTTTTGATGAAAAAAACAACACTTTATTGAGCGAAATTTACTACTCTATCGGTGGCGGATTTATTACCAAAGAAGGGCAAACTCATCATTCCGTCAATAAAAATATACCCTATCCCTTCGAATCTACAAAAGATCTTATTAAGCATTGCGAAGAAAACCACATCACCATCAAGGATGTCATATTAGCAAATGAATCTAGTTTACATGATGAAACTGAGGTTCGCACTAAACTATTGGCTATCGCTGATGTGATGCGTAGCTGTATTAAGAAAGGTTGCCTAACTAAAGGAATTCTACCCGGCGGTTTAAATATTAAACGACGAGCTCCAGAACTTTATGAAAAACTCCAAGAAAAAGGTAGACCTAGTTCCCATGAATTTACCGACAGCATGGCGTGGCTAAATTTATATGCTATTGCCGTAAATGAAGAAAATGCAGCAGGCAGTCGTGTCGTCACTGCACCTACCAATGGTGCTGCAGGGATTATACCTGCTGTTTTACATTATTATTTAGATTTTTATCCTGAAGCCAAAAATGAAGACGCCATCGATTTCTTACTTACCGCGGGTGCGATTGCTATCTTGTATAAAAAAAATGCGTCGATATCGGGTGCAGAAGTAGGCTGTCAAGGCGAAGTAGGTACAGCTTGTTCGATGGCTGCTGCAGCGATCACAGCTATGCTGGGTGGCACCATTTATCAAATAGAAAATGCCGCTGAAATTGCCATGGAACATCATTTAGGAATGACTTGTGACCCCATCAATGGTCTAGTACAAATTCCATGCATTGAGCGCAATGCCATGGGTGCTGTAAAAGCAGTCAATGCAGCTCGACTTGCCTTGTTAGGCGATGGAAGCCATTTTGTATCACTCGATAAAGTCATCGCTACGATGAAACAAACAGGAAAAGACATGCTTGCTATTTATAAAGAAACATCTCTAGGAGGA
>Ga0207073_1153_pt1 | contig 11332 bp, 13 predicted proteins | sample Alteio_BWMinHeat_65_FD_153575 | JGI IMG/M metagenome (GOLD analysis project Ga0207073, IMG submission 153575) | Enriched cells from forest soil in Barre Woods Harvard Forest LTER site, Petersham, Massachusetts, United States -... | ecosystem: Environmental > Terrestrial > Soil > Temperate forest >...
GTCATGGAGCCATACGGAGGATCAGGAAGCACCATTATTGCATCTGAAATTATGAAAAGAAAGTGCCGGGCGATTGAGTTGTCGCCGTTATACGCCGAAGTGATACTAGCGAGGTTTGAGCGGTTTACAGGAGTAAGGGCGGTGAAACTATGAATTTAAGGGGACTTTGAGCAACCACAAAGGCACCCAACAAGAGATTGGGGTCCGAAAGGGTAATTATATGAATAATAACGAAACTCCTGATAAAACAGGGGAAAACAGGGATAATATGGGTAGATTCAGGCCAGGAATGAGTGGAAATCCAACAGGAAGGCCAGCCGGGGTGATTTCAATTACGGCTGAAATTAAAAAGAAACTATTAGAAGTCCCCGATGGCCAACAAAAGTCATATTTAGAGTTGTTGGTTCATAGGATAATAAAACAGGCCGTAGTGGATGGAAATGAGCAGATGATTAAGCAAATCTGGTTTTCCATTGACGGTACACCGAGGCAACAAGCAGAAAATCCGGAGCCAGTAGCGCCAGTGATGCAGGTCAATCTTTTAAATAAAGAAGAAAGTGGTGTGAAAGTTTTGGCCTAACGAAGATAATTTTTTGTAAAATTACCGGCTTAAATGCGCCGGTATTTTTGTTTTGGCGATTTGAAAAAGTGTCGGATTTGTGGTTAAATAAACGAAAATATGGCAAATAGCAATCTTACAAATGCAAAACGGGTAAAGAACGATGAGTTCTATACTCAATACAGCGACATTCAAAAAGAGATTGAAGCGTATTTAGAATACAATCCCGATGTATTCCGCGGCAAGGTGGTATATTGTAATTGTGACGATCCTTTCGAGAGTAATTTCTTTCGCTATTTCGTGCTCAATTTCAACAAACTTGGCTTGAAACAACTTATCACTACCAGCTATAAGCCCTCACCCGTAGCCAACACACAACTACAATTATTTGGCGACGACAAAACTCTCGCAAAATCAAAAGGCCGCCCCAAGATAAATGCCAACAAATTTATTATCAATGAAGTGCACGACATAGACGGCGATGGCGAGTTTAATTTGAAAGATGTTGCAATGCAACTAAAGAAAAACAAACACAACGAGTGGACACCACTAGAGGGCGACGGCGATTTTCGTAGCGAGGAATCTATAGATCTACTTAAGCAATCTGATATTGTGGTAACTAATCCACCGTTTAGTCTGTTTCGTGAATATGTTAAGCAACTCTTTGATTACAATAAAAAGTTTGTCATTATTGGCCCCGGTAATGCGATTACCTATAAAGAAATATTCCCTTTTATAAAGGAAAACAAAATGTGGCTTGGTAATGGTTTTCATGCTGGCAATGCTTATTTTTCTACTCCTTTTGCTAAAGAATATGGAGAGGGAGTTTATATGCCTAAAACCGGTTTAGTAAAATTTAGGAATGTTTGCTGGTTTGCGAATCTAGACCACGGACGTCGCCATCAGCCATTACCACTTATGGCAATGGAAGAAAATTTAAAATACAGCAAACACAAAGAAGTTAAAGGTAAAAAAACGTATGATAAATACGAAAATTATAATGCTATAGAAGTGTCATTTACTGATGCTATTCCAAGTGATTATAGTGGTGTAATGGGTGTACCAATTAGTTTTCTTGATAAATATTCACCAGAACAGTTTGAAATTATTGGAATGGCAGAAGATAACGGCAAGGGTTTTTCGGGTGGGATTTGGGACGGCAAAAATCCGCATTGTGTTATAAATGGAGAGAATAAATTTAAGCGAATTTTTATAAGGCATAAGAAAAAATAATATGAAAACAATTTTAAAAACTAACATCACTGTAAAAGAAATCTGTGACGGATTCATTTATAACGAACTTGAGGGCAAAGGTTTGTTTGGCTTGTCTGGTAAATTGACCATTCAGCCGGAGTATCAGCGAAACTACATTTATGCATCCGACGGCGGTAAAAAAGAAATGGCCGTTATTGAATCAATCCTTAAGGGGTATCCAATAGGATTGATTTATTTTAATAAAGTAAGCGACAGTAATCTTGAAGTTCTAGATGGACAACAGCGTATCACCAGTCTTGGAAGATTCGTGACTGATAAATTTGCAATCAAAGATGGAAATGGTATGGAACAATATTTTGGTGGCATGGCAAAAGACAAACAAGCCAAGATTTTGGAAACAAAACTACTCATTTATGAATGCGAGGGTATTGAAAGTGAGATAAAAGAGTGGTTTAAGACGATTAACATTGCCGGAGTCCCGCTTAAAAATCAGGAGTTGCTCAATGCCGTGTATTCTGGACAGTTTGTAACGCTCGCCAAAGAGGATTTTAGTAATAGTCAGAATGCTAACATTCAAAAATGGAGTGCTTATATATCGGGCAGTGCCAACCGGCAAGATTTTTTGGAATGTGCGCTCGACTGGGTAAGCAAAGGCAATATTGAGGACTATATGAGTCGCCATCGTAAAGAAAAAAATATTACTGAGCTTAAAACATATTTTAATACCGTAATTGACTGGGTGTCCAGCGTATTTACCGATGTAGAAAGCGAAATGCGCGGACTTGAGTGGGGAAGACTGTATGAGCAGTATCACAAAAAGGCATATAATCCAGCCAAAGTATCAGCCGAAGTACACAAGCTCTACGGTGATCCATACATCAAAAATCGCAAGGGCATTTTTGAGTATATTCTTGGAGGTTTCACTGATACAAAATTGCTTGAGATTAGAATTTTTGACGAAGCGATAAAAAGATCAGTGTACTCAGTACAGACCGCTAAAGCCGAGAAAAAAGGTGAATCAAATTGCCCACTCTGTGCTGTTGGACATGATGCCAATAAGGAAAAGATTTGGGGACTAAGTGATATGGATGCCGACCATGTAGCAGCTTGGAGTAAAGGCGGTAAAACAACGGCCAAGAACTGCCAGATGCTATGCAAAACCCACAATCGGGCAAAGGGCAATCGATAAATCAAAATAAGCGATAAATACCAAGAATTTAGTAGATAGGATAGACAGCGATAATGACAATAATTTTACAATTACAAAATACCCTCACATCAAATCGGTTAGTAGTAGAAAAATTATTACAGCCAGTTTTAAAAACCCTCGACCCAGCACTTTTCCAGAATATTATTCTTGGTATTTTAGCAATATTCATTCCATTCGCCATTGTTTTTCTAACAGACATAATTAGCTCAAAGGGAGGGCGCAGTGAGTTTGAAAAAATGGTCTTAAATGACGAGGTCTTGGGAACCGTCAAAGTTTTCTTGTTATCGGTAATCGGCATAGCGGCACTTGCTTTCTTTTCGGGTAAAGATATTTCCGTAGAAAGAAAATTGCTGGCAATTATTATTTCAGCGGTTGTTGTATGGTTACTGTGGAAACCATTTAGTAAAATGATGCGTTTCGCAGAAGGATATAAGCCAGAATTTGAACTTAATTTTTTACGAAGACTAAACCTTTCAAGGTTATTTAGCTTTAGGAATAAACTAAAAATGGATAGGTTGCGACGGGCATGGGAGTCATTTTGGGTAAAACCATCATCACCTTACACTGAACGAGATTTTACACAGGTATTCATGCAACATGTTGATAGTACGATAAAAATTGGTCGTTTTGATTTTGCAGCGGTTTTAGCCCAAATCTACGCAAAAAGTATAGATAAAAGAGAGAAATTTTCAGTTAGTTACTATATCCTTCCTAAAATTTTTGAATGGCACGAAAAAGCTTGGGACGAGCAACAGGCATGGTTAGGCAGACAGAACTTTAAAGAAAAAAATATAGCTGCAAAGTATCCATTCTTTGTTAAAAAATTGATCTATATTTTAGAGAAGTTGATTTACAAAAAAGACGATTTTTACTGGAATTGGCATTATTTCCAACAAGATTTCTTCCCTGTTGTCGCGAAAGTATTGCTAAATGATGGGTATCAGTTTTTTGCTAGTTTTAAAAAACATATTAATGAAGCTGAAACAAGGTTAGATGGTATTGAAGACGAAAAGGAAAAAGAAAAATTCTGGCAGTACATACTCGGTTGGTTTACGAGCTTCTGTAAAATGTTTTTCGAAAGTATCGATGGCCTACCTTCTGGATACGATATATGGGAGCATTATTTCCCACAAGAATGGAAAATTATAGCCGGAAATGCTGATAAAAGAATTCCGCGAGTTTTTTTACAAGAATTCTTAAAGTGGACTCAATCACGAATATTTAAAAAGAATGAACAAGATTGGGACAGTAAACTATCCGAAGTGGCAGGCGGCCTGTTTCCTGGTGTACATGGTGAATTATTCCCAGCTTTCCTGGTACTTTTCTTTTCCACCCCAGAAATAAAATCTGCTATTAAGCGTGAACCAAGTTTTTCCCTTATAGGTACAAGCATGATTTCCTACTCTGGGGAGAAAACCGATGAGGAAATCCAGCAAATGATGGAGCAACAATCACAGTCCCAGAAAGAAGAAACTATTGAAGTAATCCTAAAATACTTTCATTTTTGGAGATATCTTCAACTGTATAAAGAGGATATGTCGGAAGAAGAATCTGCACAATGGAAAGATTATAATGAGAGCCAACGGAAGATAATTGTAAATCGCGTTAGGAAAACGAAGTTACAGGGATTATTGGATGAATTAAATTCAGATGAAGTAGTAACGATGTGCAAGGAATCTGAGCGCTTTGAAGACCAGAGAAAAACCTTTATTGAAATAGTAAAACTGTTGCTTAATAAAATTTAATGTCTACGCCATTAATAAAATCCAGATTCCTGATAGATAATAAACATCTTGGAGACCTATTTTATGACAAAGATGCTGTTGGCAGGGGCTATCTTAAATTTTCATTTAAAAATCTAATTGCCGACTTTGTTAAAGGTACAGATGCGCCAACTACTATGCCAGCAGTTTTGAAGTTGGATGAGCCAATCAAACTTGAATTATCTTATAAATTTCAGGACGATTTTTTCTCTATCAAGAAGATACGTAAGGGTAAAAAACCAGATTATGAGTTTCATAAAATATCATTACCACCGAAAACCTGCTTATTTTATTTAAGAGTAAAAGATTTAAGCTTATTGGATGATGTTGAAGATTCAACTGGCAATCCTTTAATTCTTGATGCCCCTAAGGACCACAATAGTATTGTTGTAATCTTTTCTTTTCTTGGTGATAAAGCCCGACCACTTGCTCCACCAGAATACTCGAACATACTTATGGGATGTGTAGATCTGCCTGAACAGAATCTTAATAAATTTTGCATAGGTCTTGCTCCGGATCCTCAAAACAATGAAAAAAACAATATTATCATAATATTTCCGAATTCAACTTCTTAGATTCATGTACAATATTGGCAATTGATAGCAATTTATCGCTAATCCTTCTCAGTTAAGAGTTGTTCCATCTGCATAATGTCGCCGTCCAAAAGCTTTCCGGTCGCGGATCCGGAGCAACCACAGCAAGCCCCAGCAAGAGAAAGGGCAAGGGAAAGATATAAAATAAGGGCTGGTTTTTTCTCGATAATTAATGTAAAGTGAACCAAGCAAAAAAAGTGGCTCTTTTCCAACTGAATACCCCGAAAGGAGGGTGAAGTGATCACAAACGGACGTGCTGGCCATTCATCTCTTCTTTGGGAAGAGTATAAACTGGTCGGCGGAGATGACCTGCGCAACCGGCTGGTGGAGAATTATTTTCCCATCGCCAAGTACAACGCAGAAAGGGTCAAGTCGAAGCTTCCGGCTTCAGTTGAGCTGGACGACCTGATCTCTGCGGCAGTCTTCGGGCTGATGGGCGCGATTGAGAGCTTCGATCTCGATCGTGGCGTTAAGTTCGAAACCTACTGTGTTCCTCGCATTCGTGGAGCAATCCTCGATGAATTGCGAAGCACTGATTGGGTTCCGCGCTTGGTTCGCCATCGTACTAAAATGTACAATGAGGCTATTTCTGCATTGTCTTCGAACGTGAACGGTCGCAAGCCTTCACTGACAGAGATTGCAGAGTACCTCGGCGTTTCCGTTGAAGAAGCGGATCGCATCGAGAAAGAAACCACCGAAGCACATCTTTTGCAGGAAAGCAAAGGATATCGAGGCGACGGAGAGGATTTCAAGAAAGGACAGCTTCCTCTCGATCAGATGCCCGACGCAAAAACCTCGCAACCTCTGGATGAGGTGAGCAAGGAGGACGGCTTTGAAGAACTGATCGCCTGCCTATCAGACACCGATCAGATCATCTTCACCTTGTACTACCGCCAAGATTTCACGATGAAAAAGATCGGCGAACTTCTCGGCATGTCTGAGAGCAGGATCTCTCAAAAGCACGACCACGCCATTCAAAAGATGAAGGATTGTCTTTTTGTAAATGGTACTTCTCATACCATCAACGGAGGAAGCAATGGAAAACCGGCTTGAAGCTCTGATGCAAGATTCCGAGAAGGTCGGAGAAGTGATCGTCATTCCGCGCTCACACATCCGGCCGTTCGCCAATCAACCCCGAAAGTATTTCGACCAAGCCAAACTTATGAGCTTGGCCGAGAGCATCAAGGAAACGGGACAGCTCGTTCCCATCTTCGTCCGCGAACTGGAAAACAACAACGGTTCAGCTCATCGCTATGAGCTGATCGACGGCCAACGTCGATGGCACGCCTGCGACATCGCAGGAGTGAAAAAGATGAAAGCCATTGTGCTTTCGGTTCAGGACGAAGAAGAACAGTTTACGATCTCGGTCATCTCCAACTTCGGACGCGTGGATCATGACGCGGTCGAAACAGCGCTCGCCATTAAGCGATTCCGCGACAACAACAAAACTGTCGCGCAGATCGCCAAGACGTTCGCACGTTCCGAGCCGTGGGTCTATCAGCATCTCAAGATTCTCAAGCTGGATCAAGAAGTGCTGAACATGATGTCACCTGAGATACCAGAGGAAGACCGGCTGATCTTTTCAACCGCTCTGCTTCTGGCTGACCTACCGCCGGATTTGCAAAAAAAGATTGCAAAAACGGTGGTCGGCAACAAGATCAAGCATCTCCAGGCCAAGAACATCATTCGCTCCCGCGCCGAGAAGCTGGGGATCAAGATCGGAGATCCTGACAGGGCTCCAAACAAGGACTACAATGTTCTCCGCTCGTTCGTGGGGAAGGTGAAAAGGGAATTAGAGGTTTTCCTCTCAATGCCTCAAACCTTCTTTGACAGGATGTTTCAATCCCGCGACGGCGAGGAACACGGCAATGTCGTTGATAAACTCGAACACGACATCGAGGACCTCAAAGCATTGCTCGAAGCAGTCAAGAAAGCGAAAAAGAAGTAGCTTTCCGTAACTGCCGATGGACACTCATCGGCAGTTTTTTATTGCATCACTGCTTGACTTATAGGAGTGGTTCTAGTAGTGTCGTAGGTAAGCTAAACTTAATAATTAATTAACCATTCTCCGAAAGGAGCATGCCTGCAAGCTAAAACTTGTTGACATGGTTGGACCGGTGGTATAATTAACGGTAGGAGGGAGTAAATTTCCTCTGCCGTTAGATGACGGCTTGTATCTAGCCGAGAAATCGGATAGATTATAAAAGCCATTACGCCACTCGGGTCCAACCAGTGGCGTTTGTGGTTTATGAGAATCAAAGATTACTTTGAGCCATTCATAGAGTACAAGATAAGACAGGGCTGTGATCCGCATACCATCAAGGAATACCGTCGGTTTATAAAAGAGACGTTATCTTGCTTGGGAGAAAAGAAAATAAGTGATTTAAGGATCACCGATAAAGCGGAAGTCATGGAGTGGGGACGAAAGCATGGATATTGGGGAGAACAGCGAGCCGTAAGCACCTTCGTCAATTTCCTGAGATACTTAAACGACGATGGCAATAAGTTGCCATTTAGATGGCAGGATGTGATGTTGCCAAAGGTGCGAGAGAAAGATCAAGATTTTTTAACACCGGAAGAGTTTGAAAGTTTCGTCTCAAAAATCAATTTAGACTTTTATGGATTACGCGACAGGGTTTTATATGAATTACTGTGGTCAACGGGTTTACGGGTAGGAGAAGCACTGTCGCTTAATTTAGAGGATGTAAATTTTAAAGAAAAGGAGATAAAGGTAAATACGTTTAAGGGTGGGGAGGGCAATAAAGTATATATTTCTGAACGGCTGGAGCATTGGTTAAGAAAATGGATGGCCAGTCGGCAAGATAATAATCCAGCACTATTCGTGATTTATTTCGGCGACATTGTGCGACTAAAAAGGAGTATGTCCAACAAAAGGTTGATAGAATACAGAAAACAATTTGGCATAACAATAAAATTATCACACCATGCGTTTAGGCGTGGATTCTGCACACATTTATTAAACAGCGGAGCCAATATCAAAGAAGTACAATATTTAGCCCGGCACCGAAGCGAACGAACAACATTGAAATTTTATACACGGGTTACCCGGGGCAGAGTAAAAGAAGTGCATCAAAGTATTTTCAATAATTTAATTAAAAACTTAATACCATTCGGAAAAGCTACCCAGACCAATATTGATACCAGAGCTGATAATTATAATAAGATATAAAAATTTCGGTAAATAGCGTAGGGCTAACATTACCATAAAATTTGGAGCGTATCTTTTAGTTATAGGGTTTAGTAGACTCTTTTTTATTTGCAAAAAAATTTGAGGGCTTGACATGGCCTCTGGACAGATTATAATGGAGTAAATTCACGTTAAGAAATTTCCATAACGTGTGAATTTCTCTTAATGATCGCTAGTTTATACACCAGATATTGTTTCTCGCCTCAGTGAGGGTGGGTAACCACTCCTCATCAGTGGGCGAAACGATAGAGCAGTTCTCCACAGACCGGAACAAAATGAGGACTTAGAAAAATTTAAAGTAGATTTCAGCCGATGGCCTAAAAGCCATCGGCTTTTTGTTTAACAACAATTGTTGTATAAAGGTCGGCAAATTTATTAACCTCTGAAATCAAATGATTTCTACTTTAAAAAAGTACGGATATGCGCTCGCTGGTGCAGCCGCAGGATTGTTTGGATTGGTAATGACGGCTTCCGCAAGTGGCGGAACTTACATCACCTTGCCATCAACCGCTTTGGCTGACGTAACCGGATATGCAGGTTCGCTGTTTACTGACCTTTGGGTTGTAATCGCACTTGCTATTGGTTTGCCTTTGGCTTTCTACATTATCAGGAAAGTTATCGGCTTAGTTCGCGCAAGATAATTTCTGGGGGCGGTGCAAAAACACCGCCCCCTTAAATTAAAAAAATATGACAAGAAAAAATCGTTTGGACTTTTCGTGGAACGACAAAAAACACAAAGAAATGGCGGAGGGCATCAATCGTTTTATGGACGTAATGGACAGGGTAGAGGAGCGGGAACGACAAAGAAACGAAAGAGCCTGGCAGAAACAGGAACGCAAAGAAGCAAAGCGCTACGAAAGGGAAACCAATAGAGAGTTTAAAAAGGAAAAATTCTAATTATGCTTTTTTTACTTTCAACTTTCATTATTCCTTGGAGCGATACTATGACCACTAATCTCCTTACTGACGTTACAGGGGTTATTTCAGATTTATCGCCTTTGTTAGTTGTCTTGATTGCGGTGGGTGTTGGACTTATTATCTTCCACGCAATACTGACGGCTATTCGCGGGCATTAACCCTTGTGGATACACTGGAACATATTGCCTTTGATTTCTTTAACGCTCTGCGTTATGTATTTTCTAATATCACAACCTTAATCGGTGTGCTATTTACCCCTTTGAGTTGGATATTTAATTTCTTAAAGGGGTTTTTCGTTGGCGTAAGTACGCCTCCCCCCGCAACCGCAATCAGTTGGGTATTTCCCGACAACGTGATTGCGGTTTTTAATTCCATTCCGTATTTCTCAACCCTCACGTTTGCCTGTGGTGCGGGCATATCAATACTCATATTAGTTTTTATCTTCCGCCGCTTCGCGGAGTTTTAACCATGAAACACATCAGGAACACACTCTTAATCGCTTTATTTGCCCTTGCCTTGGGTTTTTCGGGTGTAGTTAGTGCTGCAACCTACCATGTTTACGGCATGGGCTTTACCAACGCGTCCGTGTCGGGCAATTTAGGCAACTACATTACTGGCGATTTATTTATTCCGCGCTCGGACGGATCAGACTGTACTTGTACCGGCCTTTATCGTGTTAATTTCGGTTATTATCCGGCACATGTTCAACCCTCTGCTGATTATGTTTCGGGTTTCAGTGAAGTATTTGGCGGGCGGTGCGGACAAAACGTGCATCTTAATACCGAGTTAAGCGGACAGTCGGCGGGTTACTACATGCTTGCACATCCTTGCGGGTACAGCGGCTATAATGCCGGCACGCCATCTTATTGCGTTATTAACTGGTCTGGCACAACTGCTGATTTATCAAATTGCCCAAATCTATCCGCAACAGTAAGTATTACCGCGCCAACAAATGCAAGTACGCAAACCGACAAGACCGTAAATGTAACCGGTAATTGGGTGGCTCTTAATCCGGTTATTTATTCTGATATACGCCTTGCTTTTAAATATACCGGCAACGGCGTTACTACTGTTTCAACTGGAAAAATTATTCCTATTTCTTCAAGCACTGGCACTTTTTCCGTGCCACTAAGTGATTTTGATTTTGACTACAATGGCGACTGGGTTTTAACTGCGGTCGCTGATTTGAAAGCCCCGCAACTCTCTGACTTCATACAGACTAGCGAAATTACTGACCCTATTGGCTATCATCTCAATATAAATTTTTCAACGCTGACAACAGCTTTCACTTTTTCTGATTGGAATACTTGGTATGCCGCAAATTCAGCGGGCGGATATTCTGCGCCCTCTGACTTTGGCAATTCACTAACTGGATTTTTTACACCCATATTCCAAAATGCTTTTCAATTTGCTAATTCAGTCCTCAAATACTTTGATGCCACGCAAGCGGAGGCAAGCGGCCAGCAACTAGGTTCGGTGTTTCCGATAACTAACGCCTACATAAAAAAGATAGATTTCTTTTTTGGCGGTTTTCCCTTATCCCTATTTTTCCAGTTCACGATAATTGTGATGCTGGCGATTTTTGTTATCAGAACCATCTTTAAATTTATTCCTTTTTTCGGATAGTTGAAGCGGGCAAATATGCGACACAGAGGCGCACCAAGATTGCCCGCTTCAACTGGCCAAAATCCAGTTCCTCGTTTGAAAGTCAAATGATGTTTGCGAGGTAAAACAAGCGGGCGCTTTCAATCTCTTTCACGCACCGCGCGCCACAACTTTTGTGGTGGTAAGTTACATCAACCTAATTGGCGGGTCGCCACGTCTAAAAGGCGACAGGTTTTAAATGAATGTATTAATTCATTTGCC
>Ga0207073_1155_pt1 | contig 11253 bp, 15 predicted proteins | sample Alteio_BWMinHeat_65_FD_153575 | JGI IMG/M metagenome (GOLD analysis project Ga0207073, IMG submission 153575) | Enriched cells from forest soil in Barre Woods Harvard Forest LTER site, Petersham, Massachusetts, United States -... | ecosystem: Environmental > Terrestrial > Soil > Temperate forest >...
AACCGCAGCTAGCACATCGTTTGTGTCGTATGTGATAAGCATTCTTTCCACATCTTCTACATCTAATGTGTACGTGTTTTCTTGTATAGCCTCCCATTGAGGTGGTACCTTTAGTCATAATACACTCACTTTGGTGGAGGAGATATGATAACTACGTTGTCTCCTCTGACAACTATGGTTCCAAGGCTTTTTGTCTCTCCTTCAGAAGGAATTTCTTCTGAAGATTCAAGTAGCAGGTTCATGTGTTGGTCAAAACCATGAAGGTTACCTCTTATCACTTTGCCGCCTTTCAGCTTGATAAGTACAACCTTGTTTAGGCTTTCATCAAGTACTTTTACTGCCATATCTACTGACATTTATTTCACTTATTACCCACTCTATGGAGGGTATATATTAAAATTTCATTGGTGAAACTTTCAACCTATTCCAGTAAGGCAAGTTTGACTCTCTTTTACCAAATTTGAGATTATTTCATTCAAAATTGCCTTGCCGTTCTTCTGTGTAGCTCTAGTTGGATCTCCCCAGACACCGTTCTTTGTTACTGAAATAAACGACTTGTTTGCCTTCTTGCTTAATCTAGTCAATTCACTCTTTGGCAAACTGTCCGGCATCAGTCCTTTTTCAGCCTTGTTCATCTGAACCTTGTCTGATATTGCTAACATGATTGATGTTTCAACAAATCCTGCATGATCAAACTCCCTCTTCATAAAATGCCAATATGAATAGACAAAGATACGTTGTTTGATACCTTTCTTGGAAACTTTGGCTGGTAGTTTTTTTAATGCACCTAGATTCCCATGGTGTCCATTAAGGATGATGACTCTATCAATATGGTTTTTTGACAATGAAATGCATAACTCAATCAGAATTTTTTCTAAAGTAGCATTTGACATACTTAAATTAAAAAATGGATGATGTTCAAAAGAAACCCCATATTGAAGCGTAGGTAATAATAAAAATCCATTCTTATCTGAAATCTGTTTTGCTATGTATGAGACTATATCAGAATCAGTGGATACGGGAAGATGAGGACCATGTTGTTCAATTGAGCCAACCGGAATTAATGCTACTGATCTTCTCTTTGTCAATTTGAGAATATCTGTATTTACAAGATCTCTTACTATCATCTAGATCTCTTGGGTTTGACATGTACCTTTCCCCAATACACCTCTAATCTTCCATCAAGATGCATTTTTACAGCTTCTAGTAGTGTACTGGCTTCTAACTTCTGTCCTTTCTTTTTCAAAGATTCTAGAGTCTCATTTTCATCTATGGCAAAAGCATCTTGGAAAATTATGGGACCTTGATCTAAATCTTCAGTTACATAATGTGCAGTACAACCAACAATTTTTGCACCTCGTTCATATGCTTGAACATAAGCAAAAGCGCCAGGAAATGCAGGCAGAAGTGATGGATGTATATTGATAACTCTATTGGGATATCTCCAAACAAAGTTAGGAGAAAGTATGCGCATGTATCTTGCAAGTACTATTAGATCAACATTGAATTTTTTTATGACCGAAATTATTTTTTCTTCTGCTTTTAATTGATCTTTTTCATCCATCAAAACAAATGGAATATTTGCCTTTTTTGCCAAAGATGATAGTGTATTTTCTGTGCCTATTAACACTACAATCTCTCCTTTGATCTTACCATTTTTTCTTGCATCTAGTATTGCTTCAAGACAATGTGGTTCTTTTGTTACAAGTACTGCTACCTTCTTTCTTTTTGATACTTCATAGTGAATATTGACTTCCATCTTGAGATTTTTTGCTAATTTCTCTGCTTCTTTATTGAATTTATTCACATCAAGTTTCTTTGCAAAAGATGCTTCCAAATACATTCCAAAAAGTCCCTTTACAACATTCTGGTTAATTTTCTCTATGTTTCCATTATTTTGAAAAATGAAATTTGTAAAACCTGCCACTACACCTTCATGGTCGTTTCCAACTACAACCAGTTCTACAATTGTCTTATCCATACTAATTGCTAGACATACTGCACTTATTAATACTTAAATAGCCTTTTGGAATATGACGTATTGTAAGAATGCTAGTCCAACTAGATATTGTAATTCTGTAATGTGTTGTTGAATGGGAGATAGAAGTTTTTCAAATTTTAACTTAAATGAGGAAGAATGATGGATAAACAAAAAAGTTCTCACAGATCACATAATAGAGGAAATAGTTATGATCATAACAACCCTGTAAAAATTTGTAAAGTATGTTCTACGATAGGTGACTGGCATTGCTATGAATGCTCAAATAATTTTTGCAGTGTTCATTTTCGTAATCATAAAGAAATGCAGCTTTGCATAGTTCAATAGGTGCGGGAGGTGGGATTTGAACCCACGAACTCCTAAAAGACAGGGTCCTAAGCCCTGCGCCTTTGACCAGGCTTGGCAACTCCCGCATGCACCATGACTTTTAAGACAAATTTATCTATTGTTGATGGTCTGTATGGCAAAGATATTCGGAACTAATGGGGTTCGAGGGGTATTCGGAGAGGATCTGACCCTAGATTTTATCTCAAAAATTACTCTATCAATTGCAAGTTTTTTCAAGAAAGGACCGATCTTAGTAGGTTATGATGGACGAGAATCAAGTATACTAATATCAAAAATAGTGACGGCCTCACTGAGCTCAGCAGGTCTTGACTCTGTAGTTTGTGGAATAGTTCCTACACCTTGTTTGCAGTTTGCTACAAAACAACTTGGTTATAATGGAGGAATTATGATAACTGCATCACATAATCCTCCACAATATAATGGAATGAAGGTAATTGCAAGAGATGGAATTGAAATCTCAAGAGAAGACGAACTCGAGGTGGAAGAATTTTACTTTACAAAAAAATGGCAGATTTCAGATAAATTTGGTTTAATTGCAAAAGAATCCAAAGCTGTCGGCACATACATTTCTGGAATCAAGAATCGAGTTAATGTACACAAAATCAAATCACGTAATCTCAAGGTAGTTTTAGATCTTGGTAATGGTGCTCAGGCAGTAACTGCACCTATATTATGTAAAGATCTTGGATGTGAGACAATTCTAATAAACGAAAAAGTAGATGGCACTTTTCCTGGTAGAGGATCAGAGCCCACACCACAAAATTTGGATAAACTTTCAGATATGGTAGTAAAATCAAAATCTGATTTTGGAATAGCATTTGATGGCGATGGAGATAGGAGCATTTTTTGTGACGAGTCTGGAAGAATTCTTACAGGCGACAGATCTGCATTACTTTTATCAAAATACATTCTAAAGAAATATCCCAAATCAAAGATAGTCACATCTGTTAATTCCACATCTGTAATAGAAAAAATAGCTGAAAATTCTAAATCTAAAGTTCTACGTACTAGAGTAGGTAGTGTTGAAGTTTCTCGTAAGATGATAAAAGAAAATGCGATTATTGGTTTTGAAGAAAATGGTGGATTCATGTATGGTAAACATAATCAAGTTAGAGATGGCTCAATGACCATGGCCATATTACTTGATCTTTTAGCAAACAGTAAAAATTCTCTATCTGAAGAAATGAATTCATTACCTCCATCTTTTACTACAAAAGGAAAAATAGAATGTTCAACAAATGATTTCAAAAAAATAGTAAAAATTCTAAAAGCTGAACCTTATGAAAAAGATCTTACTGATGGAATTAAATTATCATTGGATGATTCAAGCTGGGTTATGGTAAGATTGAGTGGTACTGAACCAATAGCTAGAATCTATGCTGAATCCTTCTCCCAATCTAAATTAGATGATATTTTTGCAAAATACCTGCAAAAGGTAAAGGCTGCACTTGACAGATAACACTTTTAAAACCAATTAAAAAGACAGAAGGAATGGAAATGATCCCAATGGGTGATACATCTGGCTAAGGCTTATTACGTAAAGTTTGAGGTGCCCACTGACTTGGTTAGCCCAATTTATGAGGCTGTAAGAGTCGCACATCAAAGTGGCAAAGTAAAGAAAGGTACCAACGAAGTTACAAAAGCAATTGAAAGAGGAATAAGTAAACTGGTGATTATTGCAGAAGATGTAGAACCACCAGAGGTAGTTGCTCATCTTCCTATACTGTGTGAGGAACATGGAATTCCATATGGTTTTGTCCCAAGTAGACAGGAACTAGGCAAATCTTTGGGAATTGATGTTACTTCTGCTGCTGCTGCGATATTAGATTCTGGAGATGCTCAACATATAGTAGACCAAATTGTGGCATCCTTGTCGCAGATAAAAGGCGGTCAATCTAGCAAATGAGTACTGAAGTTCCTACCTCTGCTGAAGTTATACAAATAGTGGGAAGAACTGGAATTGCTGGTGAAGTTATACAAGTTAGAGTAAAAATATTGGATGGTAAAGATAGGGGAAGAATTTTAACAAGAAACGTAAAAGGCTCTGTTAGAATGTCAGACATTCTCATATTGCGAGAAACAGAACGTGAAGCGAGAAAAATAAAGTGATAAAAATTGAGTGTTCTAGTTAAGCCTTGTAGTTTTTGTAATAGACCTGTAGCAAAAGGTTCAGGAACCATGCTTGTAAAAAATGATGGTTCTGTGTTTTGGTTTTGTTCTTCAAAATGCAAAAAGAACATGCTGGTCCTAAAACGTGATCCAAGACGACTCAAATGGACTAATAAATATGTCAAGGGCGGAATAAAGGTCAAAAAGTAAAATGACTGAGCAGACATTATTTATCGTAAAACCTGACGGTGTAGAAAGAAAATTAGTAGGGGATATTATTTCTAGATTTGAGCACAAGGGATTTAACATTTTGAAATTGAAAATGTTCACTTTTACAAAACAAATGGCAGAAGAATTCTACGCTGCACATAATACAAAACCATTTTTTGGAGAATTAGTTTCTTTTATCACATCGGGAAGTGTAGTTGCAGCTATTATAGAAGGAAATAATGCAATTGCAACTACTAGATTAATGATAGGTTCAACCAAATCATTTGATGCTGCGCCTGGAACAATAAGAGGAGACTTTGGATTGGGCATATCTGATAATATCATTCATGCTTCTGATTCTAAAGAAAGTTTTGAAAAAGAAATAGCTGTGGTATTCAAGTGAAAGTAGTTGCACATACGACAGCCCATAGTCGCAGTTCTAGGTCACGTAGACTCTGGTAAAACCTCACTACTTGATAAGATACGAGGTACAGGTGTACAGGCACGAGAAGCTGGAGGAATCACTCAACATATTGGTGCAAGTTTTCTTCCTACTGAAACATTAAAGAAAGTATGTGGACCTCTTTTTGCAAAAATGGGGGGAGAAAATCAAGAAATTCCTGGTTTGCTTGTTATTGATACTCCAGGACATGAAATATTTACAAATCTTAGAGCAAGGGGTGGCTCTGCTGCTGATATTGCTATTCTAGTTATAGACGTAAATCGAGGATTCCAGCCTCAAACTAATGAAAGTCTAAAAATTCTGCAGAGCAGAAAAGTTCCATTTGTAATAGCATTAAATAAAGTGGACATGGTTTCTGGCTGGAAAAAAAATCCTCCAACAAAATTCATTACACAGTCTGTCAAAGAGCAAGATTCGTTTGTGCAAACAGCTCTTGATGAATTATTGTATAATGTAGTGGGAACATTATCGGTTCTAGGATACAACTCAGAGGCATTTTACCGAGTAAAGGATTTCTTAAAAGAAGTAGCAATAGTTCCAGTCAGTGCAAGGAGTGGAGAGGGAATGCCTGAGTTACTAGCGGTTCTGGTGGGATTGACACAGCAATATATGCAAAAAAAATTGGATCAGACTGAGAAACAGACCAGAGGTATAGTTCTTGAGGTCAAAGAAGAAATTGGACTTGGGATGACTGCAAACATTATCTTAATTGATGGTACCTTGAAAAAAAGTGACTTTATTCTAGTTGCCAAACGAGACTCTGTAATAGTTACAAAACCCAAAGCAATACTTCTACCAAAACCTCTTGATGAGATGCGTGACCCTAGAGATAAGTTCAGACCTGTAAACGAAGTAGTTGCAGCAGCTGGTATCAAGATTGCATCTCCCGATCTTGAGGGCGCGCTTCCTGGAAGTCCCGTATATGCAACCACTGATGAATCAAAAATTGAGGAATTCAAAAAATTAATCGAGTCAGAAATGAAGTCTGTATTTATCAAGACTGATACAAAGGGAGTGATTCTAAAGTGTGACACAATTGGTTCGCTAGAAGCTTTAACTGACATGTTGAAAAAACAAAACATATCTGTATCTACTGCAGATATTGGACCTGTAACACGACGAGATGTCATGGAAGCACTAGCAATAAAAGAACGTGATAGACATTTGGGTGTGATAATTGCATTTAATGTAAAAATCCTACAAGATGCTCAGGAAGAAGCAGAAGCCAGTCACATCAAAATCTTCCATGATCAAGTAATTTACAGCTTGATTGATAATTATGTGAATTGGGTTCAAGATGATACTGCCAATGAAGAGAATGCCATTTTCCAAGAACTTACACCTATATGCAAATTCACATTTCTCAAAGGATTTGTGTTTAGAAAGAACAATCCTGCAGTTTTTGGAGTACTAGTAGATGCAGGTGTGTTAAAACAAAAAGTATCTGTCATGAATACTGATGGCAGAAAAATTGGGGTAGTTCATCAAATCCAGGAGAATGGTAAGAGTGTTGATGTTGCAAAAAAAGGTAAGGAGGTGGCTGTCTCAATTCAAAATGTAACAATAGGCAGACAAATATCTGAAGAAGATGTTCTCTACTCTTTTCCTCCTTCTCCAGAAGCAAAATTGTTGCTCAAAACATTCTCACATAAACTAAGCCCTGAAGAATTTCAAATCCTTCGTGAAATAATAGAAATACAGAGAAAAGTTAATCCACTTTATGCTTATTAGGCATATTTTTGTGCAAGCATATTTAGTCCAGGCTCTCCTACTGCGCCCATTGCCTTGTCAACAGGTTCACCATTATTGAATACGATAAATGTTGGAATTGAATAAACTCCATATCTCTGTGATATGCCAGGCGCATTATCTACATTCACACGTGCAAATCTAATGGTTTTGTATTTTTTTGCCATTTTCTCAAAAATTGGGGACATGAACTGGCATGGACCACACCATGTGGCCCAAAAATCCACAATCACTGGGGTGTCACCTATTATAGCTTTATCAAAATTAGAATCAACAAGTTCAAGAATTTCTGGTTCCTTGTATGATTTCATTTCTTCTAACTTTTTTTTCATAATTTTTTCTAATTCTTCGTCTACCAAACTTGATTGGTTGTAGATAAAAGCTATTTAATAATTTAGCCTAAAGATCAAGAAGAAACCGCATCAAAACTGGTTTTTCATCTATGATTTCCATAAGGTGATACGTTGGTGATTTGATTTCCATTTTGAAGTGATGTTTTACAAAATTAATTTCCTCACCATTGACTTTTGCCACGAGATGGTACGTGCCATTCTTTGTTATCTTTACATTGAATATTTTACCCGCAAACCCATCTGTTATTGTAAGAATAATTACTTCTTCAAGCCAACTGTATAGCAAGTTCTTCAAGTCATTTGCATGAATTTCTATCTCTCTATCTTCTTTATTTTCAACTGACTTGATATCTACAATTGTATCTACAACTGATATGCCTGCATTCTCAAAAGCTTCATCCATTGTATTTCCAACTACTTCAATGAATGCGTCTGTCATATGATCTAGATCTCGATAAGCCATGGATTGCTAGGTTCCAAGTACGCTATTTATTCTAACCATGATTTGATAATCAGAAAGTCTAAATGCATTAGAAAAAGAATGAGTTTTGAAATTGGAACTACCACGCGGCATGCGAGATATTGAACCAAAAGAATCTTCTACAATTGAATATGTTCGTCAAAAATTCATTGAGACATCAAATCTCTTTGGCTTTCAATTCATGGAGTCATCTCCAATTGAGTTATTGTCTGTAATAGAAACAAAAAGTGGTCCATCAATAAAAAATGAGATCTATTATTTTACTGACAAAGGAAATCGTGAAGTTGCATTACGTTTTGATTTTACAATAGGTCTTACACGTTTTGCTGCAGCTCAAAAATCAATGCGATTACCTTCCAAGATTTCAACATTTGGTGGTGTGTGGCGTTACGATGAACCACAAAAAGGTAGATACAGATTCTTTCATCAATGGGACATCGAGATCTATGGTGAACCAAACATTGAGTCTGATGCAGAAATAATTGATTTTACATCTAAATTTCTAACTAGACTTGGACTTGAAAATATTGTAATTGATATATGTGATAGAGAACTTGTTGAAGCATATGTAAAAGATATTTTCAAATCTGACTCACCAGATGTAATTGGTGATATTCTCAGGGCTGTTGATAAGATTCAAAAAAAGAGAAAGCAGGATATAATTAAAGAATATCAAGAAAAGGGTTACTCTGTATCTGAATTAGAACAAATTCTAAAGTTTTCTGAAATCAAAGGACTTCCTGAAGAAATAGAAAAAGAAATTGATGTTACTAAAATAAAAAATTGGGACAAAATTGTACAGCTGTTTAATACTTTGAAAAATCGTGGTGTACACAATATCCGAATAAATTTTGGTATAGTTCGAGGTCTTGATTACTATTCTGGAATGGTGTTTGAAGTATTTGAAAGAAATTTTGATGTTGGAGCACTTGTAGGTGGTGGAAGATATGATACATTGATGAAAGCCTTTGGAAGAAATGATCTTGGTGCTACTGGTGCTGCAGGGGGAGTAGAACGAATTGCATTATTGCTAGAAAAACAAAAAGTAAATCTACACATTAGAGACACCAGAATATCTGTAGTTTTTGTTAATGATGATATGCAAAAAATTGCAATTGGTATAGCTTCTCAACTCCGTCTGAAATGCATACCTACTGATGTGGATCTATCGGGAAAATCTCTGAAAAAACAGATGGAAATTGCCTCTACCTCCAAACGTGTTATAATAGTTGCACCAAATGAATATGCTAATAATTGTGTTATAATTCGAAACATGGACGATGGTTCTGAAAAACAGATGAGGATAGATGATATGTTAAATGACGTAGAATCTAGTCTTCAACTCTAAAGGCTTTGGTTAGCATTACAAGCTCAGGACCATTTGTGATGCCTCCAACAACTATTGCATTGTTATTTGCCAACATGCCTGAACAAAGATAAGGAGATCCACCGTTAATGGTAGCAGGTTCTAACTCTACGCCTAGTACCTGTGATATTATTTTAATGTCTTCCTCTTCTGTAGATGGATGGATAACTCCACCTTTGGAGTTTGCTACTGTCATTGCACCAGTTTGGTGATATCCCGCAACTCTTTTTCTTATGACATTTACTCGCAATACATCCTCAACTTTCTTGACATATTCTGTTGGAATGAGAGGAGACATGACTGCCCCTTTATCATTTGCACAAATTAGATTTCCTAATGCAGTATGTTTTGTATCAAGTATGTCAACATTAAGACCGGTTGATTTTTTTAAGTGTGATATTTCTTCTTCATGACAATTGCGTGGGAGCAAAAGTCCACTGTTGTTTATTACCATTAATGGTCCAAGCAATCTTGTGTTTGCAACTGACGTAAATACATAATTAGTTTTTAAAAATTCTGCAAGGTTTTTTGCTTTTGTTGGTGCAAATCCATTTGGTATGAAAACAAACTTGTCGTTACACTTGGCATAGATACCTACATTTGGATTACGATATACATCATATTTGAAAATTCCCAATAAACTAGGACAATTCGTGAAAGATATGAATTTATCTTGTATACACTTTAAATAAGTAACAACAATTTCAGATACTGTGCCTATAGATCCAAACTTTCCTGCAAATCATCAGGTAATTGAAAAGTTCAAAGATCCCCTAAGTGAAAATTATCATCTGGTTTGGGGTCCTGGACGTCTTGCTGAAGCATCATCAGATCCGAAAGTAAAATCTGATTCTGAGGCTACGGGTGAAGAAATCAAGCCAATAGGCGTGCATGGCACATTTGTAGCTGTAGATTGGGATTCATGTATCGCTGATGGAATTTGCTTGTTAAGTTGTCCAGTCAAAGTTTTTGAATGGTACAAAAATCCTGGTGAAACAGGTAGAAATGACAGAAAAGATTACACTGACAAAGCAAATCCTGTGAAAGAAGCTGATTGTATTTGGTGCATGGCCTGCGTTGAAGTTTGCCCTACAAAAGCAATCAAGGTTGATCAGTTAAATCAAGACATACACGAAAAAGAGATTGCAAAATTCACTTAGTTTTGTCTAGGTTTAAATAACATAGCCTGCGACAAAAAACCATGCCGATACCAGAAGACTTTCCAAAGGGTTACAACCCACTTGGAAAAATAAATCACTCAGATGGTGAGCATTTTCACTTCAGATGGGGCCCTGGTAGATTAGCAGAAGCCTCAAAAGATGAAAATTGCATCGAGTCCTTCAAGGCTCGAGGAGAAAAAATCGAACCATTGGGTGTAAGTGGTACTATGGTCGCTGTAGATTGGGATTCATGTGTTGCAGATGGTGCATGCATTGAAGCATGTCCTGTCCAAGTCTTCCAATGGTACAGAACAGAACAAGATATTCCTGCAAATAAGACAATTGATGCAACATTTGCTGGAACTGGTAGTTCTGAAAAAGAACACAGAGCGGACTACACAGACAAGGCTGATCCAATTAGAGAACATGATTGTATTTGGTGCATGGCATGCGTTTCAGTTTGCCCTCCACAAGCCATCAAAGTAGACCAATCTAACTTAGAACACCATGAGAAAGCAGCTGGAACCTTTGTAAAAATGGAAACCGGTTCTGTTAATCCACACGCACACCACTAGAATTTTTCGTCCCTTTTCTTTTTCTTATTATTAATCCCTACATGAAATGTTCAAAATTCCAAAAAACGATGATCTTAAACAAATTTTAACAAGTCCTTACAAAAAAAACTTGCAGAGGTCGCCTAGCCCGGCATGGCGTGGGCCTTGAGAGCCTATGTGCGCAAGCACGCGGGGGTTCAAATCCCTCTCTCTGCGCTATTATTTTTCTATATTTCCAAGTTCTGCCAATAATGCAGATAATTGAATCTCTGGATTGGCTCCGATGATTAACCTGTAATCATATTTTGCTATGGCCTTTAGCATTTCAGATAAATGAACCGTCTTTATTCTATAGCATTCTTCATTAAGATATTTTAAAAAGTCTGATTCTGACATTCCATAAACTTTGATGAGTTCAATCATTTTGTTTCTGGCCTCTGAAATTTTTCCTCCTAATGCCA
>Ga0207073_1157_pt1 | contig 11227 bp, 7 predicted proteins | sample Alteio_BWMinHeat_65_FD_153575 | JGI IMG/M metagenome (GOLD analysis project Ga0207073, IMG submission 153575) | Enriched cells from forest soil in Barre Woods Harvard Forest LTER site, Petersham, Massachusetts, United States -... | ecosystem: Environmental > Terrestrial > Soil > Temperate forest >...
CTATGCCTAAGCTTAGAATAACAAAGCCTACTATATTTGATTTCCAGTCAACCGATTTTTTCATTTTCTTGCCTTTCTTTTTTTAGCCGGCTTCAAACAAGGTCAATTGTTTCATTTCATCCAGCGATGTAGTTGTTACTGATGGACCATTAACAATTTTGTGGGCAGCACTTTTGCGCTCCATCTCTCTCATTAGATTTTCGGCCCTGCTTATGATTTTTTCCGGCAACCCAGACATTTTCGCCACCTGAATACCAAAACTACGACTTGCACCCCCCGGTACCACACTCCTTATGAAGTGTACCTGGCCATCTAGCTCGCGCACAAGTACCTGATAATTTTTAATCTCCGGGAAGAATTTGCTCAGGGCATTTAACTCATGATAATGCGTAGCAAATATAGTGCGGCCACAAATTTCTTTGGCCAGATATTCTGCCACAGACCAGGCAATGGCCACACCATCGTATGTGCTTGTGCCCCGGCCCACTTCGTCAAATAATATCAATGAGCGTTCAGTGGCAGACAGACAGCATTGTGTTACTTCACTCATTTCCACCATAAAAGTTGACTGTCCGGAAGTAAGATCATCCACAGCCCCAATGCGAGTAAAAATCCTGTCTACCAAACCTATATGAGCTGATTGTGCCGGCACATATGAGCCTATTTGAGCCAATATGACAATTAAAGCCATTTGTCTCAAATAACTTGATTTACCAGACATATTTGGGCCAGTGAGAATAATCATCTGCTGGTCGTCGCTTTGCCCAGTAAGATTAGCGTCATTGGCAACATATTCTCCAGCTGGCAAAATTTTCTCAAGAACCGGATGCCGCCCCGATTTAATTGCTAGCGTAAGTGAATGATCCACTATCGGCCTGACATATTGATTACTTAGGGCTATTTGAGCAAGAGAAAAAAGCGCATCACTGGCAGCTAGGTATTGAGCAAAGTCATGCAAGGACTGTCCATAGGCGCTCAAGTTTTGGCGCAGCTCAATAAAAAGCTTATATTCAAGCTCATGGCGATGCTTTTCTGCATTCAGTATTTTCGCTTCGTATTCTTTTAAAGTCGGGGTAATATAACGTTCGGCATTGGTTAAGGTTTGCTTGCGGATATAATCAGACGGCACAGCATTGCTATTAGCGTGCGTGATCTCGATAAAATAGCCAAAGGTGCGGTTAAAATTTACTTTCAAATTGCGTATACCGGTACGCACAATTTCTTCTTGCTGAAATTTAGTCAGCCATTCTTTACCACCACCAAGCAATGCCACTATTTCATCTAAGTCCTGGCTGAAGCCGGGCTGAAATATATGTCCTTCGCTAATTTCCCGGGGAGCATCAGCAGCAATTGCCTGTTTAATTAAGCCAGCAAGCTCAAGTAATTGCTCAGGCACCACCGATAGTGCTCGAAGACAAGGGCTATTGCTATCCGCCAAAACCGGTGCCAGATCAGGCAATTTAAAAAGAGAGTCACCTATAGCCAATAAATCGCAAGGATTAATAGTGGCTGTTTTTAATTTAACGGACAAGCGTTCTAGATCTGCCAAGTTATTTAAAGACTTTTCCAAGCCGATGCGTATTTCGCTACCGGCGATTAATTCAGCAATGGTCTGTTGCCTGGCTTCAATTTCAGCCACAGAAAGCAATGGCTTGAGCAGCCATTTTCTCAGCATTCGGCTTCCCATAGCCGTTTTGGTTTGATCAAGCACCCAGAGCAAACTACCAGTAAAAGCCCGATCACGCATAGTTTCAGTCAGTTCGAGATTTTTGCGCGTATTGTTATCAAGCACTAGCTGATCGCCGGCAAAATATATGGAGATACCGGTAAAACGCGGTGTGGATGCTGCTTGTGTCCGCTCTAAATATTCTAAAATTACTCCTGCTGCTTCAACAGCGACAGGCATATTCTCACAACCAAAACCTTCTAGTGTAGAAACAGAAAAAAATTGTTTAATTCTTCTTGAGCAAGCTTCCAACTGAAATAAATTTTCTGGACGCGCGGTAATGCGATAAGATTTGGCCACACTATCGGGCAAGTCTAAATACTCGGAAGCTACAACATCATCAGAGTGCAATTTGGCAAAACGTTTGGCAACTAGAATCTCGCTTGGAGAAATGCGGCTAAGCTCAAGAAGCAATTCATTTTCTGAAAGTTCACAAACATGAAACTCGGCACATGATGCCTCTACATAAGCTAATCCCCAGCGATTTTCATATTTGCCATCTTTTTTATTGTGGCTTGTCTGTTTCCCTCGTACCAAACAAGCAAGATAATTACTGCGCCGCCCAGGCAGCAGTTCTGAGTCCAGCACCGTACCTGGTGTCACAATCCGGGTTACCTGTCGCTCGACTGGACCTTTTTCCAGTCCGACTACGCCAACTTGATCACAAATCGCCACCGCATAGCCTTTACTTAAAAGTCTAGCCAAATAAAGCTCAACTGAACGCGCCGGCACACCGGCCATCGGTACGCGTCCTTGCGGATAACTTGCTTCAGGCCTACTGGTTAAAGTAATATCTAGCAAGCGCGCTGCTAAAACAGCATCTTCTTCAAATAATTCATAAAAGTCTCCAACACGAAAAAAAAGCAGCACGTCCGGGTGTTGCTCTTTTGTTTCTCTATATTGCCGCATTAATGGCGTCAACTGAGCCTTATCAGGCTGCAAAGAGTTGACTGATGAGAGGATATTATCTTTTGTCAGTTTGGATTTCAATTTAAAGACTATCTCTGAAATGTTTATTCAATAAGCCTTTGATATACTGCCAACAGCACAGTTGTTTTCTGTCATCATAGTACAGTTATCTTCTTAAGTTAATGAACAATTTGAGCATGAGGTTCTGGTAATATTTGCAATCTGGGGCAAAATGATGCAAGAAATTTCAAAACTAATGAAAAAATTTGGATATATCTCATTTTTATTGGCAAATCTTTACTTCTTGGGCAATCAATTTGCCTCTGGCTTGCCCAACCCCATTATTCCTGGCGGAAAGAAAAATACACCAGCCAAAATAAGTTCTGAAAAAGAGAGTCCCAAAACGGCAAACGATACTGCCAGTAAAGAAAACAAAGAGCTGGAAGCGCAGATTGTCAATGCAGTTAGTATAACTACCGACCAGCTAGTAGCCAAACCACAAGACTATTTAAATAAAGATATTAAATTTACAGCTAAATTTGCTTCTTTCAGCAGTTTGGCTCTCGATTATAAGCCGGCATTTCGTTCAGCACGGAATTATCTTTCTTTCCTGGTTTTTCGTCCAGATACACATATTCCATTTTCCGAAATCAAACTGGCCATGCCAATCCCAAAAGAAAAAGACCCGGAAACACATATGCTACAGACACTAAAAGAAGGCGATACGCTAGAAATTTACGGACGGGTTTTTGCCTGCCCGTTGGATGAACCATGGGTTGATGTCCTCAAAATAAAAAAAATAGCCAGCAGTCCGGACAAAGCTAAAGTTGCTGAAGATAAGGACGCGCCTGGTGACGAAGACTCACCAACTGAGAACAAACATGAGTAATGAAACATTGGATCAAGCCAAAGATATATTGGCAGCCATGAATGGTCAGCATGGCATTCTTGGCTGTTTGCTTGTTTCCACTGCTGATGGGCGATTGCTGGCTTCTTCATTACCTAGTGATGTAGACACAGGCATGATTGCTTCTCTTTGCGCCACACTTTTCTCTAATAATAGTGTTTCCATTCGCAAAATGAATCGCGGCGATCTTGCCCAGATGACACTGGTCACAGAGCGAGGCATTTTGCATTTTTATCAAACCGGACCAGCAGTGCTGGTTGTACTGACTGCACGGGGACAACGAGTCAGCCTAGAAGGATTGTTGCGATTGGCTGAAGAAAAAGGCCAGGCATTATCGGGCATAATGGCCTCCAGTTAAATCATTAGTCAATATATTTAGCCAATACTTTGCTGGCCTATTGATATATATTTTCAAATTGATTATATCGACTATGATATAAGTTTAAAGAAAAGGAATTGCATTGCAGCAAGCAAAGCTTTTACTTAATGGCAATTTGAATATCTCTGTCTGTGTTATAGAGTGCCAATCCGTCCTTGGACACAACTTTTATAGACAAGCTATGTTCCCCTGGGCTTAAGCCTTTTGTGGGAATCAAGGCACCAAAACCACTAAATCGATATTTTGGATCATGCAATTCTTGTACGGCCTCATAATTTTCCAGACCATACATAGCTTGATATATTTTGTCATGATCAACAAAAAGCAAAACAGCAGAGGCCAGTGAGCTAGCTGGAAAATCTATGGCCCAGCCTTCTATATCTATACAAACATCTTTTCCTGATGGAACGGCAATAGAATAAGCAGCATGGCGAGGGTGTCGTTCAAAGGTAGGATAAGGATCTGTGTAATCTAAGTTGCTAATAAAATATGAGGCGCCTATTGAGGTAGGCTGCAATTGCCGAACATCTATAACCGCCTTATTGTCTCTAGCATAGTATCTTTTCTCAATACAGCCCAAAGCAAAATAATTACCGATCAGTGAATAGAATAACCATCCACCAACAATAAGTAAGAACATTTGTCGGCGTATTGCCCGAGAAGGAAAAATTCGGGGAGCAAAAGAAGCGGCTGCCAGCAAAATAGGCAAAATCAAAGGGAACCAATGCCTCCCTTGCCCTTGGAATGAAGGATAAACAATTACGTTGAATAAGAACATAAAAAGCACAAATAAGAAATAGCTGTTTATTACTGGATTGGAACAAGCAATATAACAAGCGCAGGCAAATCGGCCCCGCCTCATTATGCGCCAGAGACTGACAATAATCTTCCCTATGCTAGCCAGCGTCAAAAAAAGAATAATTCTGGTCACTAATTCAATTATCATCTGCAAAGCATCGTTTATCTTAATAGAAGCAATCACTAATGGTGTATCCAACCAACCGAAATCGCCCCAGAAACTTTTGAAAGTAGGACCGTCAACCGAGTAGATGCTTTGACATTGATCGCATAGTGCGTTCCGTATGTGCATGATCAGTGCTTGCCCGCCAATATGGAAAACTCTTTGGAATTCCGGAGTTACAGCAAACCAATGGAAACATGTGCGATCTATGGCTGGTAGGCTGCAGCCGCAAGATATCCAAAGTTGGACTACAGCCGCTATAACTGAAGGAATGCAAAGGATAGCAAAAATCTTCGCCAAGTTGCCCAAAGAAATTTTCGACCGTATAGCTCTAGCAATGACCATAGCTACAATCGCTATGCCAACATAACAAAAAAAATGATACTTTGACAATAGCAAAATAGCCAATGCCATACCCAAAAGCCAAATCATCCAATTGTTTGCTATGGAGAAATCTAAGCGAGCACAGCGCTTAGAAATAGTATTGCGCCAACGGAGTGCGAAATAAAAACAAGCATTGACTGCAGCAAAGCTCAGATTATCGGGCTGGATGTAAGATCCCACAAAAGAAACTAAAGGGAAAAATCCAATTGCGGCAAGAATTAAAGAAGATTGCAAGCGCGGTAGTCCAAGCTCTTTCATGGTGAGATGGGAAAAGATAAGTCCACAACCTAATAACAATATGGAAAATAGTCGGGCTGCAAAAAATAAAAAGGTCAGCGAATTATTTAAATGACTGACTACGCTAAGCCATAATGCTGTCAAAACATAATAACCGCAAGGATATACTGCCATCATCACTGGGTTAGTATGTACTGGCGCATGACTATCCGGCGCATCTTTGTTCAGTCTTTTGAAAAAAAGTTTTGTGCCATAGTCAATCGACATCTTCATAAATTGATGGTGCTTTACTGCCTGTCCGTTGGTCACCCGTAGCAGATAAAAAATTAAAGGATGCGAATAAGCAGCTATGGGAGCTTCTACACCGCGAATTAGCCTGCCTTTTGCGTATAAGCTAAATACGTAATCAGCATGGTAATCTTCATCGGGTGATTGGAAAATCGGCACTAGAAACATCCAATAACCAGCAAGCATCATGGCACAAACAATTATGATTGCGGGTATAGAATCGCGATGGTTAATGTTCATACAAATATACTTTTGAAATATCTCTACTTAATAGGAAAACTGATATTCGCATCTGTATTATAAAGTAGATGTCCATTAGCTGATACCACTTTCATAGACAAGTGATGTGTGCCTATGCCTATATCCTTTGTAGGAATGAGCGCCCCAAAACCACTAAAACGATAATTGCTATCATGCAATTTCTCTACTGCTTCCGGACTTTCCAAACCATAGGTTGCTCTGTACATTTTGCTATTATCGACAAAAAGCAATACTGCTGATGCCGGTGAATCAGCCAGGATATCGACGGCCCAACCCTGGATAATCATATCGTCCCCGAGCGGCATGGTCATTGGATTGATATGACGTATGAAAGTTGTATTAGCATCTACAAAATTAAAGTCGTCTATATAATAAGTAGCATTGGCGCAAACAGGCTGCAATTGTTGAAAATCTATAACCGGCTGCTTATCCGGCTCGTAATACCCCTTGTGAATACAGGCTAATGCATAATAAGCGCCAACGCCCGAATAACATAACCAGGCAATGGTGATTATATAAAATAATTGCCACCGAAGCATTCTGGAAGGAAAAACTCGCGGAGCAAACAATGCAGCAGCAAGGACAAGCGATAAAATCACAGGGTACCAGTACCGTCCTTGTCCAACAAATGACGGATAGGTTATAACTTCAAATATAAACATAAACAGTACAAATAAGAAATAGCTATTAATAACTGGATTTGCGCAAGCAATATACAATGCGCGACGCCAGCGACTTTTTTTTACTAAATGGAAAAGACTAACAATAATTTTTAAAAGGCTAGCTAGCGTTAATAAAATAATAGCTGTGGTCAGGTATTGAATTATCGATCGCAAAGAATCATTGAAGGTAGTTGACACTATTACCAACGGTACATGCCACCAGCCAAAATGGCCCCAGAAACTCTTGAATGTTCGCCCATCAAGACAATAAAGGCTGTGATAATTACGTTCAAGGGCACAGCCGATATATGCAAGCAATGCTTGTAGGCTATGGCGGCTAAGCACATCTTTGAATTTCGTCGGTACAGGAAACCAATGCCAGTGCTTGCTATCAATGCCTGGCACATGGCAGCCCCAACATATCCACAGTTGTAGCATACCAGCAATAATCGACGGAACAAGAAGTACTGCCAATAGAACCATTATTCTTTTGTAAGAGATTCTTGAGTGTATTGCTGTAGCAACTATTGTGGCTATAACCGCCAGACCAATGGACACAAAATACTGATATTTGGTTAAAAAAAGAATGGCCAACGCCAATCCTAAAGTGACAATAACCGGGTCATTTATTATAGAAAAATTTGAGCGAGCAGAGTCCGGCATGGGGCGCTTACAAAAATTATTCCGCCAACGCAAAGCAAGGAATAAACAAATGCTGCCAATAAAAAAGCTAAGATTATCTGGTTGGATGTAAGAACCCGTGAAGGAAGTTAGTGGAAAGAAGCCAATTGCTGCCAGCACCAAACAAGATGGCCAATATGACAGTCCCAGCTCCCTCATGATCAAATATGAAAGTGTTAAGCCGCCAGTCAATAAAATTACAGATAAAACCCGGGCAGCAAAAAACAAGAAAGAGAGATTGTGGTTTAAGTTTGATAATAAGCCCAACCATAGCGCTGTGAGAGCATAATAACCAATTGGATACATAGCTACCACAAATGGATTAGTATGAACATGAGCACAGATCTCGTTGTCCGGCGCATGACGATCAATGCTTTGAAAAAATTCTCTTGTTCCGTAACTCTTTGGCATAGTAGCAAAAGCAGCAAATTTTACTGCTTGACCGTTTGTTGCCTTAAGCAAATATGGAATAAACGGATGAGAGACAGCAGCTATAGATGCCTCTCTTCCTAGAATTAATCTCTTTCTTGAATATAAGCTAAACACATAATCAGCATGGTAATCTTCATCTGGTTCTTGAAAAATTGGCACTAGAAAAACCCAATATGAGGCCAATGACATAGCCGCCAGGATTATTATTGCTGGCAGCCAGCTTATGGACAACGATCTTTTCATGACTTCACTGCAAAGACTCAATCTTTCATCATTATTATATCCAATAAAAAATTCAATGATGGTGAACAATCCCTGTGTCCAAGTCCATAGACAAAGAGTTAGTTAAAGGTCTAAAATTATGCATCTTGAACCTTAACGTCACAATTAAGTTAGTTACTTCTTATCTGAATTGTCAAACTTAATTTTGCCATACGAATAGCGGAGCTAGGCATGCCCATTGACACATTGAGAAAATACATAGTGGTTGTAATTCCCTGTTTTCGCGTAACTCAGCAAATATTGGCAGTTTTAAACAAGATAGGACCAGAAGTTTCTGCCATTTACTGTGTCGATGACAAATGTGACCAGGGTAGTGGAGATTTTATTTTGGCTCACAATAAGGATTCCCGTGTACAGGTTCTTTTTCGTCCTGAAAATGGCGGGGTAGGTGCAGCAACCATCACCGGTTATCTACGTGCAATGCAAGAGCAGGCCGATGTAATAGTCAAATTAGATGGTGATGGGCAAATGGATCCAACTTTGATATCAAAAATTATAAGACCCATAATCGCTGGTGAAGCTGACTATGCAAAGGGTAACCGCTTCTATAATTTGGAGAACATGCGGGGAATGCCTGCCACCAGAATAATTGGCAATGCAGTATTGTCATTAATGTCGAAACTCTCCACCGGTTACTGGCACATAGCTGATCCTACTAATGGCTATACAGCCATCGATACCAGGCTGGCCAAAGTAATGCCTTTGTATAAACTTAGCCCGAGATACTTTTTTGAATCAGATCTACTTTTCCGGCTCAATACTTTTAGAGCGAAAGTTGTGGATATTCCCATGGCTTGCTTTTATGGCAGCGAGATAAGCAATCTGCACATTGCCAGTGAAGTAATTGCCTTTGTCACAGGACATCTAACAAATTTTGTCAAAAGGATTTTCTATAATTATTTCCTGCGGGATTTTAGTATGGCGACAATTGTCCTCATTCTGGGACTGATGCTATTTGGTTTTGGCTTTATTTACGGGCTACAACGATTATTACATTCGTATTTTTCAACTACGGCCACATCGCCAGGTATTGTTATGATGGCTACTCTACCAGTTATTGTCGGCATACAATTCCTGCTTGCCTTTCTTAATTATGATATGGCCAATACACCTCGATCTCCTATATCTTCCCGGCTTTAGGAATAAAGTTTTCTATATATTGCCAGCGCATAGCTATTTCTGACTAATCTGCGACCAGGCAAGAGCTATAATTGTGTCAAGGTTATTGCCATCATCCGGTATGCTGGCACAACCAATAGCAAAGTCAATCGTCTCCTCACCCACATCCTGCAAGCTAGTTACTTTGAGCACATCAGCTAGTCTATCGATAAAATTGCCTGCTGCCTGGCGTCCTGTTTCCGGCAAGAGCAGAGCATAATCAAAAGTTTGATAATGAGCAAGAATATCAATCGTTCTTTTAATACGGGAAATTGTTTTACCTAAATCTTTAACTGCCAGCAAAGGCAAAGGCCGCAACCGTGTGTAATCATTGCCGGAACCTGGCGCGACATTACCTTTGGATAAAAGGCCAATTTTTAAAATTACAATAGAAAATGGCCTCTTGAACCGCTCAAAGCGAGAATATTCACGATCAATAAAATAAAGTAGCGCCGGAAAAGTGTACAAGCCTGTTTCTGGCATGGTCAAAGCTCTTTCAGCAGCACGCATTTGCGCCCATTCTACTTTGATGCCTTGATAAGTAGTCTTATTCTTTGCTACTACCTGTGGATGACTAAATTCAACCAACCCACAGTTAACCAGGTTAAACAAGATAGGTACCCATTCTGTTTTAGCAAGATGTTCATTGCGTAAAATCTCAAACAATGTGCTGCGATTATCGATGGCTACATATAATCGTTTCTGAGCAACCATGTCAATGCCGGTGCCGCTAGAGAGAAGTTTTTCAAATTCGGCTTCTGTCAAAGATTCATGGACACGAACAACAACAGCATCAAAACTAGCTCCTTTACTGTCTAATGATTTAGATTGATCAATAAATTGTGCTCCTTCCATAATTAGAAAATCAAGCCGCTTTTTTATTGTTTTTAAGTCGGTTTTAGGTTCAGGAAAGAAACAAAACTCTCCTTCTTCCCAACCGATAAGCTGTATTAGAGCCGCATCGCCTTCCACTCCCTTAAGCTGACAATGCACTGCTATACCATCATTGAAAAAAACCTGGGCTGTGTCAGTACGTGATCTAATTTGTAAGCGTCCAGTTAATTTGCCCATGCTGATTGTTTGCAACAAATTAGGCACCTGCAAATTACGCAGATCGCCTTCCAGAGTACGTACAAATGAACTATCTTTTCCCTGTCCTGTTTCAGATTCGGCTGCAGATTTAGGCAATGAACCAGATGCGGCTTGATCAGTGTTTGCCAGAGTACGCGTTTTTAATTCCCAGCCTGGAAATTGAGCGCAAATAAGATTATGAATTTGCTCCCAGTCATTGCTGGTCAAAGTCCATTCTAATGCTGATTGGCTGCCTTGGCCGCGGTAAAGACTCCACTGGCAGCCCCCTTTGACTCGATCAAGCATGGCTGTCAGGCAATAATCCTCAGGCGGATCGCCAAAAGGCAATTCCACCCGGCTATATTGGTTTGTTTCTACCTCAGCAAACACAGATTTAAGCTGCGACCGGCTTGGTAAAGCTGCTTGTTTAGGCAAGCGCTTTGGCTGGCGATCAGAAGGTCTCCTACCTAAAATAGTGTTCAATTTTGTGTCCATGGCTTAGTCTTTAGACAAAGAGCAATTTGCACCCACCTGGTTAATATTTACCCGTTTATAGATTTTTATATACATTACTACCGGCCAAATCATGTATGTTGTCTACCCTATTTGTGTACAGACAAATAGGCTGGTATGTTATTTAACATGAAAAGTGACCAAGACCAATCATCTTTATCTAAATGGCTCTATTTGCTCATTGCCATTGCTCTCATTTTACGTTTCCTTTATCCTTTTTTTTCGCACCCGCTAGATCACCTCTATTCCGATCCAGACAGACACTACACTAATATAACCGAAGCTAATTTCGGCAAGTCAATCTATTCCATTCTTGACGCGCCTCTGCCTCAATTTTGGTTGCAAGCCGTTCTTTTTGTTTTTGGCAACACAGCCA
>Ga0207073_1158_pt1 | contig 11129 bp, 7 predicted proteins | sample Alteio_BWMinHeat_65_FD_153575 | JGI IMG/M metagenome (GOLD analysis project Ga0207073, IMG submission 153575) | Enriched cells from forest soil in Barre Woods Harvard Forest LTER site, Petersham, Massachusetts, United States -... | ecosystem: Environmental > Terrestrial > Soil > Temperate forest >...
GTCGATCTCTGGAATCAACTGGGAGCGCTCAAGGATGTCGCTCGTTGGGAGGCCAATGCCACGGAGGAAGATCGACAGAGCGCGGCGCTGACACTCATCGGGACTGCGGTCAATCTCTACTACCAGCTCGCCGCCCTGAATCATCGTACCTCCCTCGCGGAGGAAAGCATCGCCTACGCGGAGAGGACTCTGCAGCTCGTTGAAGTGGTGAAGGGCGCCGGCGGCGCCACACAACTCGAGATCGCGGAAGCAGAGCAAACTCTTCAAAGTCAGACGGCAAGCCGGGCCGCACTCATCGAACAGCACGTCGAGGTTCGCAATGCGCTGAGTGTGCTGCTCAACGGCGCCCCTTGGCCGGAAACGCAAGAGCGAGGCGCTGTGCCAGACGGTCCGCCACCCCCGGTCGCCGCTGGCCTCCCGGCCACATTGCTGGATCGTCGCCCCGATCTGCGCGCTGCAGAACTGCGCCTCCGTGAGACCCTCGCCCAAACCGATTCCACCGACTAGAAGGGAAATCGCGGCAATGGAGCCGATGAGCAAGGTCATGGTCTTTGTGGTGGCCTCGATGCTTGCCCGGATTTTGGCGGTATTCTCGATGAAAAAGTCTTTCCGTCCATGCTGAAGAGATAACAGTCGCGTTATCGCCTCCTCTGCGACGTGCATGGGTGTGTGGTCTGACACGCGGACGCTGATGCTGGTAACGTAGGACTGCCCCAGCATGCGCACCATGACGGTGGTATACGGGGCCCAGACGCTCAAGCTTGTGCCGCCGAACACGTTACCCGGCTGCTCCACGACTCCGATAATTCGAGCGGGGACACGGCCCAACAGGATGATCTTGCCGATCGGGCTGTCCCGAGCGTCACCAAATAGCTCCTTGCGTGCGTTGTCATCAATGACGACGCTCTGATCCAGCCGCGAGACCGCTTGCGTATCGAAGGTCGCACCCTCGATCAGCCTCATGCCCTTGACGCGGAAGAAGTCGCCGCCGACGCCGTAAACTTGCGCATTCGCCGCGATCGAGTCGTAGCGAACCGTGACGGAACTCGACACGCGAGGTGTGGCGCTATCTACGAATGCTTGGGAAGCGAGTTGCAAAGCGTCCGTGGCGCGTAAGGTCTGAACACGGCTGGCGCGCATATCGCCATAGCCTGCACCAGGATAGATATCGAGCGTATTGGTGCCGAGGGCGCTGATGCTTTGAAGCACCTTCTCCTGGCTGCCGTTGCCGAGCGCCACGACGGACACCACGGAGGCAATGCCGATGATGATGCCAAGCATGGTGAGGATGGTGCGCAGGCGGTGCGCGCCCATGGCGAGGAGTGCCATACGAAGTGATTCGAGCAGACCTGATGCAAGCTCTGCTCCGCGGGAGTTCGATTGAATTGTCGGCCGGCGACGCATCATTGCGCGAGACTCTTGGCACTCTGGCTTCTTGGCGTTCGACGTGCGGCTGTCCGAAACAATTTCACCGTCGCAGAGTTCGATGATTCTCTCCGCGTGCAGGGCTACTTTTGGATCGTGCGTGACGATGATGATGGTATGCCCCTGGCTGTGCAGCTCCTTCAGGAGCGCCAGTACGTCCTCGCCGACGTGGCTGTCCAAGGCACCGGTGGGTTCGTCAGCGAGGATGATCCCACCGCCGTTCATAAGCGCGCGCGCGATGCTGACGCGCTGTTGCTGGCCACCGGACAGCTGGCCTGGTCGGTGAGATTTCCGGTCATCCAGTCTGAGGCGGCTTAGAATCGCGGCGGCGCGTGCATGCCGTTGCGCGCGACCTTCGCCTGCGTAAATTGCGGGGACTTCAACATTGCCAAGGGCCGTCAGGTCCGATAGCAGGTTGTAACGCTGGAAAATGAAACCGAAGAGTTGGCGACGCTGCTCGGCTAGATCATCGGATGTCATGTCCGCCGTGCCGCGACCGGCGACGGTGTAGGCGCCGGAGGTTGGTCGGTCGAGACAGCCGAGGATGTTCATCAAGGTCGATTTGCCGGAGCCCGAGGGTCCGACGATGGCGATGTATTCGCCGGCGTGGATGTCGATCGTAATGTCGTGGAGTGCAGCAAATGCGCCGTCACCGGCGCGGTATTCGCGGCGAACGTCGCGCAGTTGCAATAGCGAAGTCATGGGCTGACGATGACTTCCTCGCCTGCTCGCAGTCCCGATAGGACTTGAGCGGTGATGTGATTGTTGATTCCGATCGTCACCCTGCGTGGCGTCACCTTTCCGTTGTGGTCCACGACTTTCACAACGTAGATGCCGTCCTTACCCGGCTCGCCGAGTGTGGGGGCCGGAACCGTGAGGGTGTGCCGCGCTTCGGCTAGCACAATGTAGACTTGAGCGGTCATCAAGACTCGAAGCTCGCCTAGCGGATTGGGAACATCAAAAAGTCCGTTGTAGTAGACCGCCGTGCTCGTGCTGCCGGAATTGGCGCTCCCAATGCCGGCGCTCAACTCCGCTTCCATGGATTGCGGCGCGGGCGCGATGGAGCGCAAGCGGCTCTCGTAGCGCTTCTGGGGGTTACCCAGAATCGTGAAGTACACCTTTTGGCCCGGCCAGACGTGAATCACATCGGCTTCCGAGATTTCTGCACTCACCGTCACCGTATCGAGCTGTGCGAGCTTGACGATGGTGGGCGTGGTTTGATTGGCATTGACCGTCTGGCCTTCCTTCGCGACGATCGCGACGACCGTGCCGTTCAGGGGTGCTCGAATCTTCGTGTAACCTAAGGTCGCGACGGCGGTATCTAACGTGGTTTGACCCTGCACGATTTGTGCATCGACGGAGACGATCTGTGCGCGGATGGTCGCGAGGGTCGCTTCTGCCGACTCGAAGTCCGCGTGCGAGGTCGCATCTTGATCGAGCATCGTCTTTTGGCGCTGGAAGGCGAGCTCGGATTGCTTCAGTAAGGCGACTTGGACGTTGCGCTGCGCACGCAGGCTGCGGAGCGCCGCTCGGGCGTTCTTGAGGGCGTTCTCCTCTGTCGTGGCGTCTATCTCGGCGATGAGATCGCTCGCTTGCACCTTGTCGCCAAGGTTTACTTTGAGGGATTTGATTTGTCCTGAGGCCTGAGCGCCAACGCTCACCATCTTATAAGGCTCTATCGTCCCGCTTGCCAGCACGGTTAGCTCGATGTCCGCAATCTGTGCTGGTGCAGTCGAGATCTTCGCCTGCGCGGGGATCAAGCCTGAACTGTAGTACGTTGTCACCCCTAGCACGAGGATCACACCTGTTGCGGCAGCCCACAGCCATTTGCGGCGTACGGTGCTCGACCAGATTCTTATGATCCGTGAACCGCGGTGACGGGACTTTTGCCGGCGAGGACCGCTTTCACGATACCATCCAATTCCTCCGGACCAGGGGGGTGGTCTAACTTCCAGCCGTTCACAACTAATGTGGGGGTTCCCTGTACGTCAAGCTCTTTTCCCAGCGCCTTGCCCTTTTCGATGTTAGGAACGGAATCCGTACTCTTGACGCACCTGTCGAACGCCGTCAGATCAGGCACACCTGCGGCGCTTGCATAATCGCTCCAGGGCTTGAGTCCGAACGAATCTTGGTCATCGAACAAATGGTCGTACATCGGCTCGAATCGTCCCTGTTCACCCGCGCATTCTGCTACTCGCGCAGCGGGTAACGCGAAACGATGTCCGAGCAGTGGGAAATGCACATAGGTGAGCGACACCTGCGCCGGATACCGTTCCCGTAGTAGCTTCAATCTCTTATGGAATTCGCCACAGAATGGACATTCGAAGTCCGCGAACTCCATAAGCTGCACTGGCGCGCCCGAAGGGCCGAGCGTCACACCCAGCCTTAGCAGGGATTTCCAATTCTGAACAAGTACCGGTTTCTGAGCCAATGCTGCTGATTGGGGCGGCCCAGCGAAGAATTCACGGTGAACGACCAGGCCAGTTGTAATTAACGCACAGACCACGAGCGTCGTCGTCAGTACCCCGTCCCACTTTAGTTTCATACATGCGCACCCCGCTGGAGCCCTCTCGTAGACATGACAACTTGCAAGGTCGTCGGCTCTCGATGACTTCTAAAGCCGCAACAAGCTTCTTGAAGTCATCGAGAGACCCCCTAGGTGAAAACTCTAACTGTAGCGGCAAAATTGTCCGGGGCGGCCGGAACAGATTAGCTGAATACAGAGTTGTTGAGATGTGCAACCCGGCACGGTCCTACATTGAACACCACATACGCAGCCAGCGAGATAGTTGTTGTCACTACACCCAGCCGCAAGCGCGGGTGTCGGAGACATGACAATCAGGGCCAGCAATCCATTGGCAACGACTGCGGCCGCACTGAGCTGAATCTTTCGCTTAATTTGCATGACTTCGTCTCCTAATAGTGTTGGAAAATGACGTCTTTGGAATATTGGAGATACCCGATGAGGTGTGTCCCTTTCGTCTTCCGGTAGCGGCGTAAGTCTTCGAGAATGTGGCCTGTTTAAGGGAGACAACTCTTTACTCAGGAGTAGCGATTCGACCACCACAGCGAGATTATGGAAAGCCAGGGTTTCAGGGGAAATGTGGCCAATACCCTTTCGACTGATTGATCTAGGTTTCATTATTTGGAGTATTTCAGCAGGTGTTTCCCTCGTGGTCGGCCAAGGGCGTCGGACAGCGCGTGCCGTATAGGTTGTTGCAGCACTGAAATATTGGTCTACCTGTCTAACTTGCCACGAGGTGCCACTCTGCTTCGAAATCGGCACGCTTTAGAAAGGATTTTTGCGTTCCCACTCGGGTCGTGGACAGGGCGGCGTAGAGGTTCGCGCGAGTCACTGCCTCGTTCTCCGGCGCGCCTTCGGCGAGAAACACGGCGAGACTTCCGATGAATCCATCGCCGGCGCCAGTAGTATCCACGGCTGTGACCGGGAACGGGGGTATGTGGATGTGGCCTGCGGAGTCCGCGATCAACGAGCCACGTGCTCCCAGAGTCATTACCACCCGCCGAAAACCCTTCTCAAGGAGGGCTGCGGCACACGCCGCCACGTCGTCGATCGTGTGCACAAGACGCCCGGTGATGAGTTCGGCCTCTGTCTCGTTCGGAATGAAATAATCCGCGCCCGTAAGTTCGGCCAGATTAGCCGCCAGAGCTGGTGCCGGGTTGACAATGCATCGGATCTTGTGAGCCCGAGCGAAGCGCAAAGTATGATAAATCGTCTCAAGCGGAATCTCGAACTGCAGGATGATGGTGTCGACGCGGCGCAGGTCCGTGGTCGCCGCATCGACGTCTGCCGCCGTCAAGCAGTCATTGGCTCCCTTGATGACGATGATGCGATTTTGGCCATTGGGCTCGACAAAAATTGATGCCACACCGGTAGGAACACCCTCGACGATCCCCACGTGTGTGGTATCAATTCCAAATGAAGAAAAATTCTTGATTGTCGCTTCGCCGATCAGATCGCTGCCAACTTTGGCGATCATCAGCACTTCTGCGCCACAAAGGCGCGCTGCAATAGCTTGGTTGGCGCCCTTGCCGCCGAAGCCCAGATCGAAGCTGCGGCCGGGCACGGTTTCGCCGGTCTGCGGGAACCCATCGCCAATCGTGATGAGATCGGCGTTGGCGCTGCCTACGACGGCGATGCGTGGTGTGCTCGTCATGCTGATTCCTCCACTTCGTCTGTTGCAAATTTGAAATAAAGCTCGCGAAAGCGAGCGAATAGATCCTCGTAAATTCGCACATCACCCGGCGCGGGTTCGATCACTCGATAACCGGGAGACAGCGCATCTTGTGCCTCCTCCACCGACTTAAACGCGCCCGCGGCCAGAAAGGCGAAGATCGCAGCGCCCAGGCTGGTCGTATCCGCGGCGGGGACCAGAATGGGTTTACCCAGGACGCCGGCATACACGCGATTGAGCGTTGCGTTACGTTGCGGAATTCCTCCCGCATTGATCACGCGTTCGATTGGAACTGCGAATTCCTGCAGCCGCTCCAAAATGATCCGGGTGTGAAATGCGGTGCCTTCGATCGCCGCGAACAGTTCATCTTCAGCGGTGTGATTCAGACGCCATCCCAATGTGATGCCTCGCAACTGTGGATTGACTAAAACGCAACGGTCTCCGTTGTCCCATGCAAAACGCATCAACCCGGTTTGGCCGGCGCGATAATTTTGGATCCTTTCAGCGAGCGCCGCGACCGTGCCGCCTGCCCGCCTTGCAATGGCATCGAACAGATCGCCCACGGCGGAGAGTCCCGCCTCGATTCCCACCTTGCCGGGGTGAATAGAGCCTGGTACCACGCCGGATACGCCCGGAATCAGGCGCGCCACGTCCGACAACGCCATAATGCACGTCGAGGTGCCGATGACATTGACGACATCGCCAAGCCGGCAGCCAGCGCCCAGCGCATCCCAATGCGCATCAAGAGCACCCACCGGAACCGGAATACCGGCCTTGAGTCCCAATCGATGCGCCCATTCCTCGGACAACCCGCCGGCAATCTGGTTTGACGTGAGGTATTTACCCTGCAGGCGATCCCGTAGCCCCGCCAGCAAGGGATCGATCAATATGAGGAATTCGTCGCTCGGCAAGCCGCCGAGTTCTCGGTTCCACATCCACTTGTGGCCCATCGCGCAAATGGAGCGTGACACCTGGGATGGGTCGTTGATTCCACACAGCGTCGCCACCATCAGATCGCAGTGCTCGATGGCGGCGTGAAATTGGGCGCGCTGGTGCGGATGGGAGCGCAACCAGTGTAAGACTTTGGCGAACCCCCACTCTGACGAATAGGTGCCTCCCGACCAATCCAGTGCCGTGAGATTGCTCTCTCGCGCCCGGCTGGTGATTTCGGCGGCTTCACGCCACGCACGGTGATCGCACCACAAGTAGTAGTCGTCGAGCGGCTGCAGATGCTCATCGACCGGTACGACCGTCGACCCGGTCGTGTCGAGCGCCAACGCCTCAACCTCGGTCCCGCGGATATCGGCCGTTGCAAGCGCGCTTTGGAAGGCCCGCTCGAGCGCCCGACAATGAGCTTCATGTCGTTGAGTGGCGAAATCGGCATCGTCGGGGCGCCGAAGCACCGGATACTCCGCCGTCCCAGACCCCAATCGCCGACCGTCGCTGCGGAAGATCGAGACCCTGACGCTTGCCGTCCCAAAATCCACACCCGCTACGATGGACATGGGGGCGTTATTCTAACCGCGAAGTGCGGCACCGAATCAGGCGGCTGCATATCTCGGTACATGGCCGCAAAAGTAAGTCTTGATCCCCAAGGACTGGAACATCGCTGTCTTCGCGGCGAGCGCTTGGTGCGCGCGCGCTTCATCCGGAGCATAAGCCACCTGGATGTGATTGGAACAGTGCTGCGCCATGAACTGGTCGCGACTGATTCCCGGAAAGACGGTATGCATCATTGGCCACTGCGGAGTCGTGATTTCCCAACGGTGCATCGTCTCCTCGCGCGGCAACTCGATGGCGTGCGCCAGTCCCAGATCCGCTTTTAGCCCGTCCGGCTCCACGTAAATTCGGCTCCAGACGACGTTTCCCGGTTTGCTGACACCTTTGATCGTGCCGCCGCCTAATCGGAAGTACATGGGCGGCTGGCGCTCGCTCACCGCTTCGGCATAACCGTTTGCGAAGTGCGCCGGCGGAACGGAGCCTGAAATTTCGAGCGTCCAGACAAATCGTTCGTCGTCGCCGTGCCCGTAGCTCTCCCCGTAGCGCACATCGTGCAGAGTGGTTTCGGGCGCAAGCCCCAGGGCCGTCCAGACTCTATTGGTCACAAGCGCATCAAGCGCCACACCCTCATCGACTTCATTAAAATGCGGTAAGGCCTGATTCGCGTAAAGAAGTTTCCCCTGCCGGTCCTTCACGGGTGGCCGATCGACATTATTGAGCAGACCTTCCGCCAAATCGGACGCCGGCACCAGATCCTTCAAGCCCTGTTGATACTGAATACCGACCGCCGCGCATCCGAATTCATCGGCGATTCGAAGCGTCGCGATGTACATTTTGCACTGCTCGAGCACCTGGGCTTCCATCAAATCGACTTCCGGATTCGGACCAAAATTGAACTTCATGCCTTTGTCGAGTAGCCACTGATAAACCGCACGTGCCTCCGTTTCCGAGGTTTTCAGCATCTCGGCATAGAGGCCCGACTGACTCAAGCGCTCTTTGAACACCCCCATGGGGTGCAGTAGCTCATCCGGTATGATGGCGTTATACATGCCCATGCAGCCTTCATCGAATACGCCGAGCAGCGCCTTCTCACGCCGGAGTTGCGCGGCGAGTTGTTGGCCTAATTGGCGCATGGCCGCGGGTAGCGCAACGTGCTCGGCCGGACGCACATGCGAGCGGTCGTGCTGGATGCGATGTCCCGAGGCCCAGGTCGCGAGCCCATCGAGAAAGAACCGGTCCTTGAAATCGACGCTCCAGAGCGTATCAAAAGGCTTTCCGGCTTTTCTCAACGAGGCGTTCAAATTGAGAAGCCCCACCAAACCCGGCCATTGCCCGGCCCAATTCGCCACGGTCAGTATTGGGCCTTGATGCCCGAGCAGACCCGGAAGCAGATGTTGGCTGTACTGCCACACCGCTTCGACGACGACCAGAGGCGCGTGGAGCGGAATCGAGCGAAACACTTCGATGCCGCGCTTTTGGCTGTCGATGAACCCGTGCTGCTTGACGGAGTCATACTCGTGTCCGCGCCTGACTTCATGACCCAAGTGGCGAATCGCCGCCATCACGGCGGTTTCCACTTGCGCCTGAATGGGCCAGCACTTCTGATTGGCTGATAGCCTCAAGTCACCATTGGCGACCATGACGATTGGTTGATTCACAGATTAAGCTCCGTAACTATTCGTGTACGCACCGATTCATTCGGCGACCGTTAATTGCTCATACAACTGCGCCGCATTGGCCGGGGTGACGATCATCGAGGCCAATGTGATTTCCTTCTCCGCTCGATAGGTCGGGTCACGCAGCACTTTCTGCGTTACATCCACTGCTTCTTTGACGCCCAGGGGATACACGAACGTCGCGGCGAGCACCCCATCCATGACTTTCTTGATTCCTCCGGCGGGTCCGCCCAGACCATCGACGCCGATAAAGATCATCTCCTTCTCCCGATTGAGCTCTTTCGCGGCCAGATACGCGCCGATCGCCATTGGATCGTTGTGGCCATACACCACATCGATTTTTGGCTGCACCCGCAGCACTTCGGTCATGCGATCCTTGGCTTTCGATTGAATCCAATCTGCCACCGGGTCGGCGACGATGTGAATCTCGGGGTACTTGCCGAGTACCTCTCTCGCGCCGCCGTCGCGGTTGATCTGGGCTTCCACACCCAAAAGTCCCCGCAGGATGACGACGTTGCCTGCCGCCGCACCATATATTTTCGTTAACTGATCGACGATGAACTGTCCCGCCATCTGGCCAATGGCATGGTTATCGATGCGGATGTATGTCGTGTAGTTCGGCTGCAGGATGTCGCGCTCGAGACAAATCACTGGGATTCCCGCTTGCATCGCCTGACCCATCACGGCGGTCAACGCGGCGCGTTCGTTCGGCGCGACGATGAGCATGGCGGGTCGTTCACGGATAAAGGTCTCGATCTGGGCGATCTGTTTGCTGTTGTCCTGTTGGGCGTCGGATACCATCAACCTCAGTTCGGGCGTTTGCGCAAATAACTTCTCCATGAGCGCCTTCTGAGCCGCCCGATACGGCTCGGCATTGTTGGCCTGTGAGAAGGCGACCAGCCGCACAGCGCTGGCACCGTGGTCGCTGCATGCGGCCAAGACCATCACGAGCGACGCCGACAGTGCGGTGATGGCGTGTCGAATCAGCCCACCTGGAGTCATGAGGCTCGAGTCCCGCGGATGCTGATGAGGCTCACGCCCGCACCGCGCGATTTGGGATTTCTGCCCGGCAGCGAGAGATAAAGCTGATTCTGCCCCGCTTCAAGATGAAGCCTGGCCAGCGCGCGTGGCCCGCTGCGTCCCTCTTCCGGGGCGTAGAAGTCCACCGTCTCGCCCACCGGATCATCATTCACGCGCAGCCGCAGCATCGCGCGATCCGGACCCGTGAGCCCATCGACCGCGATGTCATAGTCACCGGCCCGCGGCACCTCGATGCTGAGCACCATCTGCGGCGGCCCCGCCTGCGTGTCGAAGTCGGGGGTGTCAGACACCGGAAACAGGGCTTCCGGCAGATCCGCGCCAGGATTCAATGCGCGCATCACCTCGGGCGAGGGGTCTCCGCTAAGATCGCGCACGAAGCTCGCAAAGTTCACCCATTCCTTGCCGATGAGCGCGCCGGATAGGCGCAGCGAGGCCGAGGTCAGCGCGTCGATACGGGGCGGTGAGGGAGCAAAAGTCAGAACGAACCTCCGGGGATCTTGCACTGCGCGGGCTGCCACGCTGGGCAATGCGGGAGCGGTGCCCTCCGGGGTGTTCAGGTAAAAAAAGCTGGTTCCCGTGTAGTCCGTCGGAGCGTCATTTTTCTCTGGGGCGTGCTCGATGCTGTAGCGCAGATGCTCGTGAAATGAATATGCGTCCCCAACAAGCCAGCGATACCCGCCCGTGCGCTCGAGATAATTGTAGTAATCGAGACAGCCGTAGAAGGGCTCCGACCCGCGCCGGTCCCAGCGGCCTGGTATCTCGTACCAACCGCCGCCGAGCGACTCCTCCGATCCGCCCCCATGAATGCGCATCGCGCCATCGATGGTGGCCTCATCATCGCCCTCGAAGAACGGCGTGTGCCCGGGCAGCGGCGAGGGTTCGAGACCTTGCGCCTGCAGGATCACCCCCACGAGCTGGCCGCGCCCCGCGACATCCAGATAGGTGAAGGGTTGTCCCGTCGTCGTCGGATTCTCGCGCCGCCACTCGGCGTGAAAGGCCCCCTCATCCGCCGCCTTGCCACGATTCGAGACCAGGATCTCGGATTGGAGTTCGAGAGGCTTCCCGCCGCGGCGCTCCGAGACCAGCTCCACGCGGGCCGCGTGCGCGTACGGCATCGGAAAGCGCACGTAGTTCCACCCCTCTTCTGTTCCGAGCAGCAGCGAGTGCGCCGCGGGTTGCCCAAAGCTGTAGCCGAAGAAATCCCCCACCGGCACTTCGACGGCCGGACGCTTCGCGCCATCCCAGAAGATACGCAGCACGATGTCGCGCCCCTCACCCGCGAACGCCGCCG
>Ga0207073_1159_pt1 | contig 10769 bp, 7 predicted proteins | sample Alteio_BWMinHeat_65_FD_153575 | JGI IMG/M metagenome (GOLD analysis project Ga0207073, IMG submission 153575) | Enriched cells from forest soil in Barre Woods Harvard Forest LTER site, Petersham, Massachusetts, United States -... | ecosystem: Environmental > Terrestrial > Soil > Temperate forest >...
CTCATCTGAAGCAATTAACGCACTATATGATGAAGGTAAGATGCTCTTATGCATGGAAAGATATGAAGAGGCACTGCAATGCTATGATAGAATTTTAGAGATATCTCCATCATCTAAAAGAGCATCAGGGTATAAGGGATTGGCTCTTTTCAAGCTAAAAAGACATGCTGAAGCTTCACAGTGCTATGAAAGAGCATTAGGCTGTTAGGAAAAAATTAGACCAGAGACTGCTTAACAGTACATCCACGGAAATTATCAACCATAGATGTCATATGTCCAATAAACAACATAGATCGATTACCAAAAGATGTTAAATTATAATTGATTAATCGCTAGAATAATTTGGATTTAATCTTTAAAACTGATTACAACATACACGAAAATCAAGTGTCAGAGATTACTCCCGAGCGATTGCAGGACTTAGCCCAACTTAATCGGCTAAACAAAATTATCGCTCCCTCTATGTTTATCATTTACAAATAGGCATAGAGACACTTTTTTTAATTATATCATATCTCAAACAAAGAGACCAATTAGCCTTTAGACGTTAGATCGTTTACCCATATCCAAAAATGGATCCAGCATCTTTTGTGGAAGTTTTCTCCTATTTCTCCTCAAGATTACATAACAAGTAATTATCTCTCGGATTTTTTCTTCAGGAGTAAGATTCTGAGAATTACATTCTGCCAGAAAATCAGAATAGTCATGGACACTAATGTTGATAATTATTCTGGGAGACAATATGAAGAATTTTCCAATTATTGATTTAATGGAATTGTTTTAACCAGAGCTAACTAACAATTAATCAGCAGTCAAAGATCTATTTCTTGCAGATTGTATAATCAATGCAAGTGGCTTGATTCTAGTAACATGTTTTATTCACAAATGTTCTACTGGTATGAAAAATATTTCCTGCCATATACAACAGATATCCGTATATCCAAGATTCACGTATTATACCCCATGTCCACATACACGGATTCGTATGGGAAAACAAGAAAACGACATGACGAATATCTACCCATCGGAGTAGCACTGATGCTTGGATGCTGCCTGGTGACGATATTTGTAATCAGTCCACAGAGCGGAGGATATGGAGGAGGCACAAATCAACTAGCACTTTGGGAAAGTGCCGGTGTGATATGGGCAGGCGTACTAATAGGATACATTGCACTAGTCTTCAGATCCGTCTAAGATAACAATTCAGAAACAGAAAGTAATGCACCAGCACAGATTGTTAAACTTTTTAATCACAGACAAATTTTTGCAAAATTGTTTTTCAAAAATATCAAAAAAAAGAATTTACGATACGAGCGGTCTTCCGCATTTTGAGCATTTTACATGAAACATTTCCATGTATACCTGCTGTTTTGTGTCAACTTCAACGCATTGCTTGCCGCCTTCCTTGCACAGATGACAAAATTCTTGTTTCATGTAATAATATGGCATTTCAAAGATATAAGATTAAAGCAAAAAAGTTTAGTACTGGATATTTTACGAGATTTGATTCACAAAAAAATTACTTGGAATATTTTTCCATGACAGCTTGCTCACCAATGCTTTGTATTTCATTTAAGAGCTCATCCAACAGAGTAAGGCTTTGCATGATTAGTTCTTTTGTCAACTTGCCAGTTGCCGTCTTGTTTTTTAATACCAATTTTTCATTATACGCAAAACTTGAAAGACTGATACTATCCTGCATGTTCAGGCCCACATAGAATTTTACATAATCAGAGACAGTTCTAATTCCCATGTCAAAAGTATGATTTCCCAGTATTTGATTCAGTCGTCCAAAGAGATACCAGCCTTTGAATGCCAGATTTTATCGAAGACTTTCTTTGTCTTTATAGGAATTCATTTTATTTCCAAATACCTTGATGTTGTCATAGATTCCAAAAGAGAACAAGATGTACGACCATAAAAATAGAATATCAACAGGATGCCCAGTATAGTACGAATCATCAAGTGAAAAGTATTGAAAGCCCGTATCTGCTACCACCTCTAACAATATGGCAACAAACATCAAAGTCCAAAGAAAGTTCACCTTGCCTCCAAGAAATAGTCTAATTCCAATAATTGCAGGCACCAATACCAGGGAATCAGATACAGGATAGATTGCGCCCAATATGACTGAAAATTGGTCTTCATCAGTACTATTCTCAAGTGTCCAATACAAGTCGGGTACAAGGACTGCAATTGCAACAAGAGATGATAAAATTATCATCTTTTTTGAAATCGCACTTTTGAATGGTTTCAGATACAAAATTGCAAAAATAAAGTAAGATGGATATCCTATAATATAGAAAAAGTCTGCCCCTGATGGAAATGTTTTTTGATGGTAAACTAGTTCTTCGACTAACCACACTTGTTCTGCAATAAACCAACATGCAGAAAATACAGCAAATGCAATCCATGCCTTTCCATGATTTCCAGTTACACCATGTTTTTTTGCAGAAATTATTGCCAAAACAAGCATGGATGCAGGTATTGGTACAAATATCCAGTTTGCAAAAACAATGGCAGTCTCCTTTCCAATATATTCAGCAATTAAAATTGCAATTCCAGTAACTGCCAGTGAAAAAAGCAGGAATTTTTGCGATTTTAATTTCTCAAGCCTTGCTTGCAATTTCTATTCACTGATTTTTATGATAAACTGTGCAATGTCTTCTTGCGTGCTTGTCTCTGCAAGATATTTTTTAATTGAATCGATTATTACAGTATGATTTGGACCATACAGTTCCTCTAGCACATGTGCCAAATACTCTGGTTTTTCATAGCAGTCGGCAAGATAACAACCATGATCTTCGTAGAGTTTACCTAACACTTCATCGTATGTTGTTTTGCCTACTTCAAGCAATGTTTTTTCTATTGCCAAAACGACAAGTGCTTTTCTTGCTTCTTTCATAGACTCTTTTTTCATAGACTCTTCTTATCAAACACGCTACTGGGATCTTGATAAATCATACTATGATATCAGGAAAATTAAAACACAAAAAAACTATTCTAGTTTGATCTTTTTCCATGCGAACCGGATTTTGGTCCAGACCTTACATGAAAATTAAGACAGCACTTGCATTCTTTTTGGATGCACTCTTGTTCTGTATAATGTCCACATATACCACAGTCACAGTGCATATGGATTCGTTCTACGCTACTCAATTTCTTACTATATTAATACAAACCAAGATAAAAATGATCGCTCTATAGTTTACAACAAGAGCAGATTCACACATATAAAACTGGAAAAAAGGCCTAAAATTTGAGACACCCAATACACGCTAAGACAGAATTTTTGCCTCTTTCATGGAAATGAATTTCTGTCATTTACACATTGAAATCATTACAGGATTATCATAGGGTACATTGATCATTATTTTATAGTTCCACGTTCAAAACAGATCGCAAAAAGGTGTGGTAGGCATCTTAAGGCAGAATCGTACTTTTCTAGGACTAGCAACCCTAATTGCAATTATTTCTTTTTCGCCTGTTGCCGTGGCGGCAGACAGCCAACAAAATCTATCCGATTCCATCACATCTGATGATTCTCTCATCACAGTTACTAGCTATCAGCTGGACTTGTCAGAATCCATCACAACCAATGATTCCCTTGCTACTACTGCATATTACAAGATAGATTCATCAGATTCTATCACAACCAATGATTCCCTTGCTACTACTGCATATTACAAGATAGATTCATCAGATTCTATCACAACCAATGATTCCCTTGCTACTATTACGGAATATCGACGGGATCTATCAGAATCACTTGTAATTGATGACACAAGAGAGGAAAGTGTAGGTAGGCAAGTATCACTTTCTGAATCACTTCAGGCAAGTGACAGTATACAGCCAAGAACTGACAATGTCAGGGTATCAGACTCGTTACAAACAGATGACACTGTAGGTATCATTACAAATCATGAACTGTCACTTGATGAATCATTGCAAGCATCAGATGCTGTAACTACAGTATCGTCATTTAACGAATCACTTTCTGAATCACTTCAGGCAAGTGACAGTATACAGCCAAGAACTGACAATGTCAAGGTATCAGACTCGTTACAAACAGATGACACTGTAGGTATCATTACAAATCATGAACTGTCACTTGATGAATCATTGCAAGCATCAGATGCTGTAACTACAGTATCGTCATTTAACGAATCACTTTCTGAATCACTTCAGGCAAGTGACAGTATACAGCCAAGAACTGACAATGTCAAGGTATCAGACTCGTTACAAACAGATGACACTGTAGGTATCATTACAAATCATGAACTGTCACTTGATGAATCATTGCAAGCATCAGATGCTGTAACTACAACCTCAAGTAATATCATATCACTTTCTGAATCACTTCAGGCAAGTGATGGCATACATTCGATAACCAATAATGTCAATCCCATAGATTCACTAGGATTATCAGATACATTATCTACAGCCTCAAGTAATAGAATATCACTTTCGGAATCACTAAGTACAGTTGATACAATAAATACAAAAAATAGTAATTCTCGACTTTCAGATTCACTAGGATTATCAGATACATTATCTACAGTGAGGACAACCAGTAACCCAGGACTACTTTCAGAATCATTAACAACGACTGACTCTATCACCATATCATCAAATCATACAATCATAGGTGACTCAATGCTGATGTCAGATTCTGTTAATACAGGAACACAAATTGCACTTGCTTCAAACACACCAACACTAATCATAAACAGTTCCAATAATGCATTAGCAACTTTGACTGTTCCATCAACAGTAACAAATCCAAAGATAAACTATACCGCAATAATCACATCAAATAGTACAACAAATAAAGTAACTATTTCAAACACATTAACAGTAAGCCAATACTCTGATGGATTAAACAACCTTAATGCAAAAATAATAATTCCTGCAGGTACGATCATAGCAGGTCCTTCATCTACGTGGAATGGCATATTTAACTTGCCAACCATAAAACCCGTCACAACAGTTACTGTGCCAACACAATCAGGAACAACCAACACAGTAGGTCAAGTAATCGAAGTAGGTTTTGATTCAGTACAATTAACTTTGAACAGTCCTGCAAGATTGTTAATAGTAGGCAGCGCAGGACAACATGTTGGTTTCACACATACAGGTCCATTAACAGAGATTACTGCAACCTGCACATCAGACTCTAGTGCTGGACTGAACGGTGCAAATGAATGTAAAATCAACGTAGGAAATGACTTGGCTGTTTGGACAAACCACTTTAGCAGCTTTGGTACCTGGACATCAACTACAAACACACCAGCTCCTCAAACTCAAGGATCCACCGGAGGTGGAAGCATTGGTGGCGGAGGTGGCGGAGGAGGCGGAGGTAGTGGAGGCTTGACTGCATCGTCTACAGTAGGAGGATTGCAGATTTATCAAGCTTCATGGGACGTATGCACAAAACAGATGGGAACAATTCTGGCAGGTACAAACGGAGATCCAACATCACTTGACGTGTTGGCTCGTGGAACAGTAGGTACAACGCATGGTACACTTGTAGACCCACAACCATATGCAGAGCAGAATAAATTGCAAAAGTTCAAGGTGTTGCTTTACCAATTTACCATTCCAAAAGATGAGCAATTTTTTGATGCTGTGGCCCAAGACTTTAACGGTGTGATCACAGCTCCGATTACAATTTCCGGATGTACTGGTACAGTCAATGTATCACCACTTCCACAACCAACAACCACCGCACCTGCTACAGCAACACAATTGCAACAACCTGTACAGCCTCCAGTAATTTCTCCTCCACCAGTTATCAAAAATAATCCTGTTACACCAGTACCAAATCCAATAGTTATACCACCAATAACATCACCTACAGTACACAATCAAACTACAACACCAGTACCGCAGCCAACTTTATCACCACCACAAAATGAAAAACAAAAAACAGTACAACCAGTAGCTCCAAAACAGCCTGCACCAAATCCATCTAGTACTATATACAACCTAAATATTCCAAGTCTTGAAAAGATAACTTCTCCACCGATATCATACATGTTACTTGGATTCATTGGAGTTGCGATATTTGTCATAGCTATTACAATTACACGAAAACGTGCAAGACCAAGATACGAACTGGTACAACCAAGAGTTAACACTCCCACAGAAGAAAGAATAAAGCCAACACAATACAAGAAACCACCTCAAGTCATGACTGAAAAGCACATTGAACCAGAGGTCTTACAAAAACCAATATCTCAAAAACCAATCCATGAAGAATATATCGACAAGATAATTTCAACTAAAAAAGAACTTGACAAGTGTCGCCTAGATCTTGAATTAACAGTAGGCAAACTTGAGACAGTACGAAACGAATCTAGTCTTGCATCAAATATACTAGAGGATACCAAAAAAGAGATTGAAATGGTAAAATCAGACCTTTCTACACTAAAGACTGAACGCCAGTCTTTGACATCAGAATTACAATCACTGAGAGCAGATATTACAGCAATGAAATCAGAACGTGAAGCATTATCGTCTGAAATGCAAAATATGAGATCAGACTTGACACATCTAAAGCCAGAGCACCAACAAGAAGAGTTACAATCAGTCAGAGAAAGCATAGATACCATGAAAAAGGATGTCTATTCCATAACTGCCGAAATGTCTGAAGTTACACGCGAATATGTGGAACTAAAACACCAAGTGGCATCTGCACGATCTGAGCTTGGAGCATTACAAGAAAAGAAGAATGAAAAGGATGAAGAGATCAAGAGGGCCAAAAACGAATTGGCATTTATCGAACTAGAATTAGCAAATGTAGGAAAAGAAGACAGCAAGAAAATAATCAAGGCTGCAAGCTCTATGGTTGGAGCAATGAATACAAAATATGAAGATGCAAGAAAAGAACTTGAAGCATTAAAGGCAGCGCTTGCAAAGATAAGATCAGAGTACGAATCTGTCAAAAATTAATTTAAAATTTTATCACATGAAAAATTATTTCTAGTTTACACTAGGTCCAATTTTGTATATAGAAAATTGAAAAAAGAAATGACGTATGATTGTGTCGTGTATAGTCTCTATGTATTATGACTGACTGATGTATTGGGTTGTTAGTAACAGCCAGCTCGCCCCTCGGCGAACCTTGGGGCATACACTGCTGTTCTATCAAAGCAGTCTTCTGCTGCCACCCTTCGTCTTACGACCGGATACCTTTTCTCAGGATAGGTTTCCTCCTTAGATGCTTTCAGGAGTTAGCCTAAATGGCTTAGCTGCACGGCTTGCCTTATCAGACAACCGTTAAACCAGAGGCCACGCTGCTCTGTTCCTCTCGTACTCGGAGCAACTTCCCCTCAAGTATCCACGCTTCCATCAGGCAGAGTCCGACCTGTCTCACGACGGTCTAAACCCAGCTCATGTTCCCCTTTAATAGGCGAGCAGCCTCACCCTTGGCCCCTGCTGCAGGGCCAGGATGGGAAAAGCCGACATCGAGGTACCAAACCGCGGGGTCGATAGGAGCTCTCGCCCGCGACGAGCCTGTTATCCCTGGGGTAATTTTTCTGTCACCACGAGCCCCCAATAGTGGGGACGTCATGGATCGCTAGGCCCGAATTTCTTCTCTGAATCCCGTGCGTTTGGAGATCCAGTCAGTCCAGTTTGTGGCCTTGCCCTCTTCAACGGATTTCTGACCCGTTTGAACTGAACTTTGGGCCCCTTCGATATCTTTTCGAAGGGGTGCCGCCCCAGCCGAACTGCCCACCTGCACCTGTCCCCCAAATCAATGGGGTAAGCAGTACGAAGGAAAATGACTGGTGTTACACTTTTGCTTCCAATGCCCCCGAAAAGGCATTAGCATGGCTACCAGTTACTCTATGCAATTTCCACCATACCGCAAGCACAAGCTGCAGTAAAACTCCACGGGGTCTTCTCTCCCCGATGGAAGATGCTGGACTGTTCGTCCAGCTTATGTGGCTTCACCGGGTTGTAGGCGGGGACAGCGGGGCCCTCGTTGTTCCATTCATGCACGTCGGAACTTACCCGACAAGGCATTTGGCTACCTTAAGAGAGTCAGAGTTACTCCCGGCGTTTACAGGCCCTTAGCTCAGTTGAACCCAAGTTTTAGGTACCTGCACTGGCCAGGATTCAGTGACTATACGCATCCTTTCGGACTAGCAGTCACCTGTGTTTTTATTAAACAGTCGGGACCCCCTTGTCACTGCGACCTGCGACGGCAATTCTACATTACCGCTGCAGGCATCCCTTATACCAAAGGTACAGGACTATTTTGCCGAGTTCCCTCGCCTACGGTATACCCGATACATCTTAGACTTCTCATCCAGCGCACCTGTGTCGGATCTCGGTACGATCATTATAAGACGCTCACTACGCATTTTTTCATGGTCTCTTGGACTCGAGCAAACTCAGCTAACGCCAAGCCATTCGCATCTCGGATTGGTTCTCGTCATTGCGACACTCCCCAACCCTTGAATACTTAGACAGAACGATGGTTCTGTAAGCCCTATCCGAAAGCGTATGCTAGATTATAACGCACCTATAAGGTACTTGAATATTAACAAGTTTCCCGTTCGATCAACTCTGTTGAGGTTGATCTTAGGATCGACTAACTCCCGGCTGACGACGCATTGCCGGGAAACCCTTACGCTTACGATGGTGGAGATTCTCACTCCACTATGCTGTTACTGCCGCCAGGATCTGCAATAGGAATCGGTCCACAGGACCTCACGACCCTGCTTCGACCCAATCCCTACGCCTAACTACCATGTGTTATCATATGATAACAATCTGAAGTATCGGTGCTTTGCTTTAGCCCCGTCCATTTTTGGGGCATCCAAGCTCGGCAGGTAAGCTGTTACGCACTTTTTAAAGGATAGCTGCTTCTGAGCTTACCTCCCTGCTGTCTTGGCTTAAATACGCCCTTCAGTTTGACACTTAGCAAAAACTTGGGGACCTTAACTTCAGTCTGGGTTGTCCCCCTCTTGATTACGAGCCTTACGCCACGTAAATCCGTCTCTTTACTTCTACGACGCGCATCCCTTCGGAGTTTGAATGGGCAGCGAAAGATTTCTCTCCCGACATGCCCTATCGGTGCTCTACAGGACACGCTGTCTCCATAAAGGCTGTACTGCGATACACTTCGTTAGGAACTAGCGATCACCAGACTAGATTGGTTTTTGACCCCTATCCCCAAATCAGACAAACAAATTGCACGTTAGAACTGCTTCAGACCTCCATCAGGCTTTCGCCCAACTTCGTCTTGTTCAGGGATAGATCGTCTGGTTTCTAGCCTTGCCGCTATGACTCAACGCACTTTCACACGCTTCTCCTCGTTATTCACTGCGAGAACTTGGTTTCCCTTCGCCTCCATCTTTGAAGATTTAGGCTTGCCATAACAGTAAGCTCCCTGGCCCGTGTTTCTAGACGGAACGCATGACACTGGAGCTATGAACGCCAGACCTTCAGCCCTATTGCTAGAACCTCCAATCTGACAAAAACTCCTTTCATGCCATGCACGTCTGTAACCAATAGATTTCAGGCACTTTTCACCCCCCTTCCGGGGTACTTTTCAGCTTTCCCTCGCGGTACTACTCCGCTATCGGTCTTGAGAAATATTTAGCCTTAGATGCTACTTTCACCTATATTCATTGCCCACTACCAAGGACAACTACTCGAGTTATAGTAAGATCCTCTCTTCTTTCGCTCACGGGGGTTTCACCTTCTCTGCCAGGCCTTTCCAGGCCACTTAAGCTCTGATTTGAGGATCGTAATACCATAACAACACCACATCTCTACCATGTTACCATGGCAGATTCAGTTTGGGCTCTTTCCTTTTCGCTCGCCGCTACTTGGGAAATCTCTGTTGATTTCTTTTCCACGTGGTACTCAGATGCTTCACTTCCCACGGTTCGATCTCAACTACCATTGTAATTGAGTATGCTTAACGCATCGGATTCCTATTCGGACATCTCAGGATCATAGGTCGCCTGCACCTACCCTGAGCTTATCGCAGCTTGCCACGTCCTTCATCTCTTCTCAAGCCAAGCCATCCCTCTATTGGCGTCGGCACATCAGCATATTCAGTCATAATATTACACGACTATACACGACGATCATCGCTAGTCCCGGGTTAGGGGTACCAGCTACGTCCTTCACCGAACAATTTCTTGTCCAGTTGCATCTTTTTTTTTGAAGAAAGTGTGGGCAACCCACACAACCCAATTATGTTTAAGGAGGTGATCCGACCGCAGGTTCCCCTACGGTCACCTTGTTACGACTTCTCCCTTGTTGCTAAACTCGTGTTCGATGACGTCAATTAGGCGTCACCTCGCACAAACCCAACTTCAATGAAGCGACGGGCGGTGTGTGCAAGGAGCAGGGACGTATTCACTGCGCGGTTATGACGCGCGGTTACTAGGGATTCCATATTCATGAGGGCGAGTTGCAGCCCTCAATCATAACTGAGATAGAGTTTAAGGATTGCCTCCCTCTTTCGAGTTCGGAACCCGTTGTCTCTATCATTGCAGCCCGCGTGTAGCCCCAGGGTTTCGGGGCATACTGACCTGCCGTGGCCCCCTCCTTCCTCCACTTCAGCAGTGGCGGTCCCCTTAGTTAGCCCAGCTACTCCTGAGAGTAACTGCAGCAACTAAGGGCAGGGATCTCGCTCGTTACCTGACTTAACAGGACACCTCACGGCACGAGCTGGCGACGGCCATGCACCTCCTCTCAGCTTGTCTGGTAAAGTCTTCAGCTTGACCTTCATTCTGCTGTCT
>Ga0207073_1160_pt1 | contig 10662 bp, 8 predicted proteins | sample Alteio_BWMinHeat_65_FD_153575 | JGI IMG/M metagenome (GOLD analysis project Ga0207073, IMG submission 153575) | Enriched cells from forest soil in Barre Woods Harvard Forest LTER site, Petersham, Massachusetts, United States -... | ecosystem: Environmental > Terrestrial > Soil > Temperate forest >...
CATACACAGCTAACCGTGCACTACAATTGATTAGCGCCATGTTTAATAAGGGCATATTGTGGAAAATCTGGAAGCAAGATAATCCTGCTCGCGGTATAACCAAATTTGTTGAATTGTCCAGAGAACGTGTTCTAAGAGAAGACGAGATTGGCAAATTTTTCAGTTGCCTCGATCAAGAACCAAGGGATCAGTTTTACGATTTCGTGATGATGTTGATACTGACGGGGCAACGGAAAGGCAATGTACTTGCAATGCGCTGGCAAGATATCGACCTAATTGGCAAAACTTGGACAATACCGGGTGAAGTGATGAAGAATGGGCAAAGCTTGACCATTGCTCTTACTGATAAAGAGATTGCCATATTAGAACGTAGACAGACAAAAAGAATAAATGATTTTGTCTTTTACTCTAAGGGAAAGAAAGGACATTATATAGAGCCGAAGGTCAGATGGCGAACTCTGCTTAGAAAAGCCGAAATCAAGGATTTCCGTATCCACGATCTGCGTAGAACTTTGGCTACTTATATGGCTAATAGTGGTGCTAATGTTGCGGTAATTCAAAGTGCGCTAAACCATAAGGATCTGCGTACCACCTTAAAAGTTTATACAAAAGTCGCCAGGCGTGCAGAGTTAGAGGCGCGCGAAAAAGCACATGATCTTATGCTGTCTTCATTGAAAAGTGCGTAGCAATATAGGCAATGGTAGCAAAATCATTTCGTTGATTGTTTTGAAGTACCATCCCAAGTCTTATGAAAATATATTTTTTCTTTTCCAGGAACTAATGGCCCGAAATTAGCGTTATATGCATACATGGGCAAATGAAGGCTGTAAATAGTGGCTAGCACAATAGATCGAGTGAATTTAAGCCCGCCACGCAAATTCAGATGAGCAGAATCGCAATAGTCTCGTATGTCATTTTCCCAAATTGATTCATAGTCCCAATAGTCGACATCATATTTATGACAAGTCTGAAATACCTTCTTTCTATAGCAGTTCCAAAACTCTTCAGGTAAGGAAATGTGGTTAGCATTGCTTAGCGGCATTTCAATAGCCACTGTTGGTATGTGAAGCTGTTTTAGGTATCTAAACAACCGATCTAAACAATCTAGTTGTGTTTTCATTTGATTCGAGAACGGGTGCTCATATATTTTGCGGTATTTTTCTACATCTTGAGTAAAGACATAACCATCACTAGAAGTTATTGCAATTTCTCCAGGTTGTATTCGTTCAAACGGATTGCTTAACAATAATGGACGAAAGTTATTATAAGCGCTCCCCCCTATGAGTTGAGAGGCAACCTTCTTAGACCGAATCTGTTCTAATGATCCGGGTAGAGATTTTACTCCTGCGAATGTGAAGTACGCTTCTGTACTTTTTATCGAAGAACGGGTGTTGTCTATAAATTCCTTTGGCGAAAGCGCTATAGCCACTAGTTTTGGTTTGTAATGATCGCTAAATAGTGCACGACTCGCGGCAAGATCGTCAGAGATCATATTCCCAGGTAAAGCCCCGATCAACACGCGCCAATCTTTGTGCGAGATTTTTTTTAAATCGTGCTCGATAGTATAGGAGCGATTATCACCTGTGGGATCAACGGTTCTGTTGTATACATAAGCGTCTGCACCGGCTACAGGACCTAACTGTGAGCCGCCAAGTACAACGACGTCAGGTGGGTGTGGATTATTAAAGTATGCTTTTGCAAACCACCAGCTACCTAGCCCATCTACAATTGCGTTGCTATGATCTTTAGCAAAATTCATTAATTTAACCGAATTCAGTGACTTTTCAGCAGACATTATGTTATTTGCAATAAGTCTGCTTAGCAAATAGCCTCCCTTGCCATTCAGATGTACTAAGTCACCGAAAAACTGATTAGGAAATTCGGTCGAATTGTGTAGGTCAAGTACTTTGACCCCGGGAAACTTTGACATATCAGCAATAGTTTTGTTGTATGCATCATATCCTTGCACTGGAATTAAACTTACAATTTCTGGACTCAACGGCATGTTGATAAGCAAAATATTTGTCCCTTGCTTTTGTGATTCTTGACACAGAGCTTTTAAAAAAAGTTTCTGTTTCTCAAATTTTTCAATCTGAAACTCCTTGTAACGCTTTTTGTAGACTTTCAGATTTTTGCTGGAAGCTTCTTCTTCGAGCGATGTAGTATCTACGGTTTTTTGGTGACGTTTTTTAAGGAAGACTCCATCTAAAACATCATGATATGCATTAATAATTGATTGTTGCATATCACCTCGCTTACCATAGAGAGAACAGAATTTTTCAAATGTTAGATCGAACTTTTCTGGAAGACCGATATTAAAGAGAGTTTTTGAAAACCATATGTTCTTCAGATCAAAGAGGCGATCAAATAGTGGAGTCCGTGTCTCCTTACTGAGTAGATTGTCAAAAAAGTCTCTGGGTGCTATACCATATACAATCCATTTTGGTGCGGATGCGCCAGTCAAGAAATTTTTATGGACTAAATACACATCAGATACCATCGATCCATCAATCGCAAAATCGAAAACAGAATAAGGCTGGAAGGTATTGCTATTTAACAAATTGCGCAGGGTCTGGTTCCAGCAATAGTCTTCTTGCTCGAGCACATTTGAATGCTGAACATCAGTGAGAAAAAAAGGCAGCCTCATAAGGGAAGATCCTACCAATACGACATCCGGCTTTTTCTCTGCCTTTTGGAAGCAATTTATTATATTTTCAGTATTTCTATATTTCTCTAAACCATACACTTGAGCACATAAAAAAAAGCATGCATTAATTAGAAGAAAGGATAATAGTGCCGCAATTGTGATGGCCGGCACGAAACGGTTTGCACGCTTTGGCGATGAATGGTGCAAGCCAGTTAATGAATTAATAGATGTTGCGGTTTCTATAGCCAAAACTTTTCCTTCACTCTAATTAGTTATCAGCATAACGAGGAAAAAATATTGTGGACTGGTCTTTATTAGTCACTGATTCTTAATTTTCCAAGTCGAAACGAAAAAACCTTATTGCCGGTGAAAAAGGTTCTCTATATATGGGGTATATAATATCAGGACTTTACTGAAGAACCCAGAGATTAGGCATTAAAATGCTTTCAAAACACGACTCCGAGCAAATGGATAGCCAAAATCTAGGCCCAGGCGCACCACCAGAAGAGAAAATATCTCCTGCTGGTGAAACTGCTGTGTCTCATACCGATGCCCCTTTGCCCATTTCTGCCGGCGGGGTTGCTACTGGTTATACAGGTACTTATAGAATCTTAGGGCTTTTGGGTAGTGGTGGAATGAGCGATGTTTATAAAGCAAGCATCGAAAGTATCGAGAGTCTGGACCCAATAAGCACAATAAAAACAGCAAGCGTGGGACGCATTGTTGCCTGCAAAGTTCTTTTGTCTCGATTACTAGAAAACAAACAACATTATCGCCGTTTTCAGCACGAGGCTAAGTTGGCTAAGCGGTTAGCTCATCCTAACATCGTAAATGTATATGATGCAGGAGAAATCGATGGTCGACCTTTCATGATTCTTGAATACGTCGATGGGGCGACGCTTTCTGACATTTGCAAAAGAACGGGCAAACTTCCTATAGAAAGAGCGTTGCCTATTTTTGTACAAATAAGCGCCGCTTTAGCTTATGCTCATCTGAATGGTGTCATACACCGTGACCTAAAACCAAGCAATATCATGCTCACACGTAAGAATGACCGTGAAGATTTTGTAAAAGTGGTCGACTTTGGTATAGCAAAAATTGTAACCGAAACGATGGCTGGGGCTACACAGCTCACTAAAACCGGAGACCCCATAGGCACTCCTGCCTATATGAGTCCAGAGCAATGCCGTGGGGAGGATGTAACTGCAGCTACCGATATTTATTCTTTCGGAATTGTAATGTACGAGGTCTTAACAGGTCGTCCACCGTTTGAAGCTTCTGAGTATTATCAGATCCTATATAAGCATATGCACGAAATGCCTGACAGCATCAGAGATATAGATCTCGATATACGCCTTAACCGAAAGATGGAAAATATAATTTTGAAATGTTTAGCGAAACAAGCGGACGCTCGCTATCAATCAATGGATGACGTCAAACATGATCTTGAAACTATCATTACGAGTGGTGCTTCAGGATCTAAAACCATTGCAAAACTAGGAAGCACACTAGCTTGGATAGGCAGAAAGACAGAGGCTTCGCTTTCAAAACCCTTAACAACGCGCCAGTGGTTACTTGCAGGACTAGCGGTATTTGTAATAGCTATCGGTGTCACAATTGGTGTCATCAATCAATTTAGGGCAGAGGCAGTTAAAGATGCTGTCTCGTTCCTAAAAGAGTTACCCGGGGCTCAAAGAACAATAACATGGGTAGAGCAGGATGCTGCTCCTTATGCTCGTGATAACAGCTTATTTCACGAGATGGAGAATAAGCTGGTGGAGAAAGAACGTATGTTGAGAGCCATTGGAGAAACGCACTCGGTAACTACGTTTGAATTTGCTATCAAATTTGGTGATTTCTATCTGTCTGCGGGAGCCCTGGGATTAGCTGAAGAAGTTTTTAGGACGGCACAAAAATTGGCTGACAGCCTTAAATTAGCTGATGATCCGGAAACCTGCAAAGACGTAGCTGACCTAGAATTACGCAGAGCAAAGTGCGCCTTCGGTCGCTCAAACTATGACGATTGTATTATCTTTGCTTCTAAATCACTAAACTTGCTCCAGATTTATAATAAGGACAAGAATTATGAATTTTTTGCTTCCGAGGCAATTCCTGCATGGGAATTAGTCGGAAGAGCTGCAGAAGAAAAAAAAGATAGTCAGCTTGCAAAAAAAGCTTTTCTTTCTGTGTATGAGATTGGTAAAAAGAACGATTACTTTAAGGTGATGCCAGAACGTAATGCTTATTCTTTTGGTAGAGCGGCTGATTTTTTTACAAATTCCAATGATTTAGCTGCCGCTGAAACTTTATTGGATTATGCTTTATCAGGTTGGCAACACATCAGCGATCGTACAAACGAAGCTATAACAATAACCAAATTGGGAATTCTAAAACTGAAATCGAAAGACTGGCAGGCTGCCGTTCAAGATTTTCAGAAATCTCAAGAAATACTTATGCAAAATAAGAATGTGTCTAACGAACTCCTTGCGAAAATCCTGCTTAATGAAGCTGAAGCCTACCAAATGGGAAATCAGCAAGACAAAGTAATTGAGTGCGCGAAGGAAGCAAAAAGACTTTGGTTTGCACCGCATTCATCTTCTAGTAAATGAATTTACTTAGAACTATGGGAGTCGCAATTATAGGGTTGTCCAAAATGACATGGTTTTTTAAACTCAACGAGGAAGAAGATCCACGAGCTAAGCATTATGGTTTAGCAGCATCCCTTCCTCCAGACAATATACGGCGTAAAGTGGAGATTGGTTACAATCCAGATCCTTCAATCATTAGCTTTGTTCTTTGTAGAGAGTATCTAAAATACTTTGATCCGAGACTTTTCGTAAAAAGTACCGTCAAACAAATGCTTGAGGAGAGCAGAACTATTAACTTGAATTGGCGCAATAGTGCCCTTAGCAATTTGTGCAAAAATCACAACATTGATCCATCATTAATAGCATCCCCTCCAGAAATGGCCAAAGAGCCGATATTTAATCACGTTGGTCCTACTATTTCTTGGCATACTAGATGTGCTCAAGTAAGTATTGATATGCTGTCGATCGTACTATTATCTTCACTATTTGTGTTTTTATTTGCATTTATAGTATTTATATTAGGTCTTCCATTCTGGACGCTGTCACTTGGAGAAAAACTGACAATATTTATTGGCGGATGCTTGTATATTGTGACTGTAATAATGATACTCAATTATCTAGTTTGTCAAATCGAAATAAATCAAGCAAAAACCGAACCGAAGGTCTTTCTGGCATACGGGAGACTGAAACTATTATTCAAGGATCTCAAAGAAGACTTACAGGTTCAGCTGGCCAAAGATCTGCCCATGACCATAACATCGATAAATAAAGCTAGACCCCATCGAGATAAGAAAGCATATTCGATAAAAATAGAATCAGAATTCGTATTCAATCCGCGCAGCCTTTTCACATTGTCCAAATCAAGAAAACTCCAACTGCATATAGAAATTATTGGTCAAAATTTGAATGGCCCAGCTATTGTGGTTTATTGGTTCGAGCAACCTGGAATAGTTTTGGGCACTGACAGTACACTTAAAACAATCGATTTGATAAAACACCATATGTCTAGACTTTGTCAGCATATTCAGGATGATACAGAATTGAGATGGACACGTAATGCCCTTTTCAATAAGTGTGAGGACAAAGATTATATTAATTCGCGGTTGAACATACTTGCAAAATATGGCGTCCGAGTAGAGCATAATTTGAACAATTAACGAGTGACGCTTACTGAGATCCTTATGTGTAGTTTCCAATTCTCAAAAGCTTATTCGCTTTCTACTTCAAACTTTCAACAAGATATTGCTCTGGATATTGACGAAATTCGCAAATTGTACGATAAGCTGCTACAGTTCTTTCCAGCATACGAACAAAGCAAATATCCGCTACAGAACCGGGCTTTATGTGAGAAAGATTCTCGTCAGATAAATTGTATTTGTGTAAAGAATGTTGAAATGCCTTTTGAACCTCAACAGAAGAAGCCTTTTCTGATAAACCGAGGGTACTATAACAATCTGCGTAAGCGTTCCAGCAACTACATCTTTCCGGCGAAGATTATTTCCTGTAGAAATAGTCTGAGTAGATGGAGATGCTGGTGTGGCAATTGGCAACAGAGATTTAAAGAAAGAGAAGTATTGGCAGGAAATAGTTGATAAGCACAGAGAAAGCGGAAAGAGCCAGGCACAGTTTTGCAAAGATGAGGGCTTAAATGCCCATAAATTTTACTACTGGAATAATATTTTAGCCAAGCGGCAGAAAAAGAAAAATCCAGCGAAGCCCTTAGAGGATAAAATGCCTTTGCCATTTGTAGCTTTGAAAGTTCCAGGTATTGATTTTAGCAGCAAGCCCGTTTCTGCTGAACAGATTGAAATAAGCAAAATTGTTTTACGCATATCTGCCAACATAGACAAATCTACACTGATTTGCATACTCCAATCACTTGAGAAAGCCTGATGCTAAATGCCATTTCTCATCAGCTTCGTATTTTCTTGTGCACCGAACCAGCCGATATGCGCAAGAATTTTAATGGGCTTAACGGCTTAGTCAGAAAATCAATGATGCTTGATCCTCTCTCTGGTCATCTTTTCATTTTCAGGAACCAGCGCGGCGATAGGCTTAAAGTTCTCTACTGGGACGGCGACGGGCTTGCTATCTGGTACAAACAACTACAACGCGGCACTTTTCGCTTTCCCGATTTAAAAAATTATTCTTCAGCCGGGCTGGAAATTGATCATTCCACCTTGCGCCTCATTCTTGATGGCATTGATCTCTCTACCATACGGCGCCAACATCGCTACAAAATAGAAGCCAATAATTTGCCTCAACCGCAAAATACACAATTCATTAGCGCTGCCCAGAGACCCCTGGAACAAAATTTTGTTGCCGCCAGACCATAGGGGTTAACCACCATATCTGGATTTTTACCAAAGTCCGATAAAAACAGCCTGCACATACATCCGACCCCAGATATAGCGTTCTGCTGCGTTGTCACGAGCAAAATTGCCGCGACCTTCAACAAGCCATTCCCTCTTGACCGCCCTTGCTCGCCATTTTTGATAACAGTGAAACATAAGGGATATTCCAAGACACTCAAACCATTCACTTAAACACAATTAAACGTAAAGAACAATTTAAAACACCTCCCTGCCTTAGTGATACCACTATCAGTGGCAGTATAATATTGGTTGTTAACACTACAACCGGCTTGCCATAATGACCGTAGATGATTTACCTAAAGATTTAGACCTCTGCCATCAGCTAATTCTTAAATTGGCAGCCGATAACGAACATCTAGGACGCAGACTCCAAGAACTCCTTAGAAATAAATACGGCAGAAAATCAGAAGCCATTAATCCGGACCAACTCAACCTCTTTGCTAAAGAAATATTGGCTCAATTTCAACAATCTACTCAAGAAGAAATCCAGCCTGTAAACAAAATTGCTCCTGCTAAAGAACAGAAACAAGGCGGCGGTGGTCGCAATATTAACCGCACTAACCTCCCTGTAGAAACAAAAGAATATAAATTGCCAGAAATTGAATTACCTTGCCCTGAATGCAAACAACCAAGAACAGAAATTGGATATGAATCTGCCCAAGAACTGGAATTCGTCCCTGCTAGCTTTAAAATCGTTAAGCATGTGCAAGTAAAATATGCCTGTAAAAATTGCCAGGAGCAGGTTGTATTAGCCCCCAGAACAGATATTCAACCAATAGAAAAAGGCATGCCTGGCTTTGGCTTACTGACACAAATAATTACCAGCAAATACGTAGACCATCTGCCGCTTTACCGACAAGAACAAATTTATTGGAGGCTCGGTGCTGATATCTCACGCTCAAGTATGTGCCGCTGGCTGTCTGTCTGTTCTGACAAACTAAAACCGTTAGTAAACTTGATGAAGGAGACGATTCTACAATCCAGAATAATTAATGCTGACGAAACACCGGTAAAATTTCTCAAGCCTGGAGCAGGCAAAGCACCGCTTGGATATGTCTGGACATATATTGGCGATAAAGAACACCCATACGTAATTTTTGATTTTCATCCAAACAGAAAAGCTGAACATCCAGAAAAATTTCTTGGAGACTACAATGGATACTTGCAAACAGATGCTTACACAGGATATAACGGACTGCATAAAGCAGGCAAAGTAAAGCCAGTGGCTTGCTTTGCTCATGCGCGTAGATATTTTGAAAAGGCTCTTAACAATGATAAGGTCCAATCAGAAATAGCTCTAGCCCAAATAGCCATTCTCTACCAAATTGAAAAAATGGCAGCAGATGTTAACGATGATGAGCGCGTGTCCATTAGAGCAAGAGAATCCATACCACGCTTGAGAGAATTTCATGAGTGGCTCAAAACAACGCAATACACAGTCCTGCCTAAAAGTAGCATCGGTGATGCCGTTGCCTATTCATTGAGCAATTGGGACAAATTACACAGATACACCGAACAGGGCTTTATCTCAATTGATAACAATCTCGCCGAGAACAGTTTGCGACCAATTGCCCTGGGCAGAAAAAATTGGATGTTCATTGGCAGTGAAGATAGCGGAGAAATATTTTCAATTCTTGCTAGTCTTGCTGCTTCATGCAAAAGATTAGCCGTTGAACCATATGCCTACTTCTACGATGTAATTAAACGCGTGACTGTCGGTAACTATTCCCAGCTAGAAGAGCTACTGCCGGATCATTGGTCAAAAAATTACGCCCAAATATCCGCTTGAAAATCTCGTGGAACGCTTACCAATCTGCTATCGAGCTAAACGAAGTCTTCGATTGTTGATTATCTTCAAAAAAGAGTCTTTCTTGCAATTCCGGGCTGAACGCAGTGATTTTGTTTTTCGTTTTTCTCATAGTGCACCTCCAAGTGTTGATTCACTGGCCGGTAATTATTGAGCAGTCTTGTGGAAGTTTTGTGATTACTGGCAACGTGTTTGTTTTTCTTTTTGCCTTTGGTTTGCCCATAGAGCATTTTGCCTACCAATTTATATATAGAGCTGTTATTTACGTGGTCTGCCTCCCTGTGGTCCTAAACTTGATGCGAAACTAGCACAACTTTTTCAGATGGCAATGGCAAACCTTATGCAAGGCGCGCTGCGCGCGTCCATTGCCATCCGAAAAAAGCGCCTGCGGCGGTGTTACCACTTGCGCTCTTTTGGTTGCATCAAGGACCACAAGGAGGTACCAGATCATGAATAACAGCATCACAATAATTGGACATGTAGGCCAAGATCCTAAAGAAACCAATTTTCCTTCCGGCAAAAAAGTAGCTAACTTTTCAGTTGCCGTGAAAGAATATGGAACTTCACAAGAACAACAGCCATTATGGTTTGAAGTTCAAGCCTGGAATGGATTAGCAGATCGCGTCCTTTCCAACATAACCAAAGGCCGTGAAGTTGGAATCCAAGGAAGACTTGAATTTGTTCAATACAAGATCAAGAACAGTAATTCCACTAAAGTAAAGCCTACTATCATTCTCAGTGGCTATCATCTCTGTGGAAGAAAGCCAAGCTCTACTGAGAAATCAGAAAAATAATCTGATTAGAGAAATAGGCAGAGAGCAGGAGTAAAAGCTTCTGCTCTCTGTTTTTTATTTATTGCCGCCTTGTTTCCCATGCCCGGCTAAAAGCCTAGTACCAGCCAGCCCAGCGTCAAGCACCACGCAGGGCAATAATGGGAAGTGCTGGGACGACCGGTTCCCAGCTCTTTCGTTGCCGACGTGCTTAGGGTCTGATCACACTAACTTCCCACCCGAAAGCATAGCATAAAGCCGCTGATGCATTCTAGCTGAGGTTTTTGTAAAAAGAAGATACGCAATCATATGCTTGTTGAAGCGATATTTTCAAACCTCGTTCTTCGGCAACTTTAGAATATGTATTGTTCCAGGCTTCTGGCGGAGGGGGCAATTCAGTCGGAATAACTTTATAAGTGTTGCTGCTCAGGAGGGTGGTTATCGTTATTTTGTAAGCGCAAAAATTGATGGGCGT
>Ga0207073_1161_pt1 | contig 10603 bp, 8 predicted proteins | sample Alteio_BWMinHeat_65_FD_153575 | JGI IMG/M metagenome (GOLD analysis project Ga0207073, IMG submission 153575) | Enriched cells from forest soil in Barre Woods Harvard Forest LTER site, Petersham, Massachusetts, United States -... | ecosystem: Environmental > Terrestrial > Soil > Temperate forest >...
CCATCGCGCATTTATACGCATTGGAAATTCCATCTACTGCAATGTCATACGCACCGGTAATTCCACAGTATGTAATATAAGCACTCCCATATACGCTGGCACAAAAACCTGTTAGTAAGGCAGCACCAGTACCTACTACAGTACCTGCAACGATACCACCTACAACAACTGGAGCGCCAACCGCGCCGACAACGGTTCCTACAGCACCGAAACCTACCGTGTGTATTGCACGTTGAGCGCTTGTTTTTGCATCTAATTGATAGCCAAACATACCCGCACAAGCTGCGCCAGCAACAGCACCGCCTCCTATTAAAACATCACTGGCAGTTATTGGTGATGCTAATGTTGAACTTTTTCTCATTGTTGAACTTGCTAATATTTTTGTTGTTGAACATGCTGCTCTTCTTAACATATTTTCCTCGTGAATTAATTTTTATTTATTAGGATTATCAATTAATGACGAAATTTTTTGAAGGCAGTATGTTATATTAAAATTATATTAATTGCTTGACCTTTCTTTCAATATTTTCTTCAAAAACATTCCCGTATACGATGTTTTATGTTTAGCAACTTGCTCTGGCGTACCGCTCGTCACAATTTGGCCGCCTTTATCGCCACCTTCAGGTCCAAGATCAATAATCCAATCTGCTGTTTTTATCACGTCTAAATTATGCTCGATAATGACTATTGTATTTCCCGCATCTCGTAATCTATGCAATACCTCAAGCAATTGTTCAATATCATAAAAGTGTAACCCTGTGGTTGGTTCATCAAGAATATATAACGTTTTACCCGTATCTCGCTTTGATAATTCACGCGCTAACTTAATTCGCTGCGCTTCACCACCCGATAACGTTGTCGCACTTTGACCTAAACTAATATAGGAAAGCCCCACATCCATCAGCGTCTGTAATTTACGTGCGAGCACAGGAATCGCATCAAAGAAAACTCGCGCATCTTCGATTGTCATATCTAAAACTTGCTGAATATTTTTTCCTTTATAAATAATTTCTAAAGTTTCGCGATTATAACGCTTACCCTGACAAACATCGCAAGTTACATATACATCCGCCAAAAAATGCATTTCAACTTTAATCAAACCATCGCCTTGACATGCTTCACAACGACCACCTTTGACATTAAAACTGAATCGTCCAGGATGATAACCTCGTGAACGGGCTTCTTGCGTCCCTGCAAATAATTCACGAATAGGAGTAAATAATCCCGTATAAGTGGCTGGATTAGAGCGGGGTGTACGACCTATTGGACTTTGATCGATATCCACAACTTTATCTAAATATTCTAAACCTAAGATATCTTCATAAGGTGATGCTTCACGCAAGTTTGCGCCATTTAAAGCATGCACCGCAACGGGTCCTAAAGTGTCATTAATTAAAGTCGATTTGCCTGAACCTGAAACACCCGTAATACAAGTCATTAAACCTAAAGGTATATCAACCGTAATATTTTTTAAATTATTACCACGCGCACCTTGCAATGAAAGCATGCGCGCTGGATTTTTTCGAACACGTTCGTTAGGCACAGCAATCCCACGTTTACCCGATAAGTACTGACCGGTGAGAGACTTAGGATTTTTCATAATGTCTTTTGGTTTACCTTGTGCAACGATGCTTCCGCCATGCACCCCCGCACCAGGACCTAAATCCACAACATGATCTGCGCTTAAAATCGCATCTTCATCATGTTCAACGATAATTACCGTGTTGCCCATGTCACGTAAATGATGCAAAGTATCTAATAAACGCTCATTATCGCGTTGATGCAAACCTATGGAAGGCTCATCTAAAATATACATCACGCCCACAAGCCCGGCACCGATTTGACTTGCTAACCGAATACGCTGCGCTTCACCCCCAGACAAAGTATCTGCGGTACGATCTAAACTTAAATAATCTAATCCCACGTTTATTAAAAAATTTAATCGACTAATTAATTCTTTTAAAATCTTTTCTGCAATATCGTGACGTGTACCCGTTAAATTTAAATTTTCAAAAAAAACTTTACTTTGACTAATCGGAAAAGCCACCACATCAGGTAAAGTTTTATCACCCACATACACGTTTCGTGCGGATTTATTTAAGCGTGAGCCACCACAACTTTCACATTTTTTGTGTGCGAGGTATTTGCTTAATTCTTCGCGAACCATATCGGATTCGGTATCACGATAACGGCGTTCCATATTAGGAATAACACCTTCGAAAACATCGGTTTTGTTATAAACACGACCGTCATCATTTTTATAAACAAATTTAATTAATTCATCATCGCTGCCATATAAAATGATTTGTTGAATTTTCTTTGGCAGTTTGACAAAAGGAGTATCCATGTCAAATTTGTAATGTTTAGCAAGGGAATTCAATAATTGAAAATAATAAGAAGTTCTCTTATCCCACCCACGAATAGCGCCTTCTGCGACACTCCAGGTTTTGTTAGTAATGATCAACTCAGGATCAAAATTTTGTTTAATACCCAAACCATCACAATTTGAACATGCACCAGAGGGACTATTAAATGAAAATAATCGCGGCGCTAATTCTGTTAAACTGTATCCGCAATCAGGACAAGCAAATTTAGCAGAAAAAACTTGATTTGCACGCTTGGGTTCGTCAATAAATCCTACCGAGGCCAAACCATTACCTAGACGCAACGCTGTTTCAAACGATTCCGCTAAACGTAATCGACTCTCTTCTTTGACTTTAAGTCTATCAATGACAACTTCTATCGTATGTTTTTTACGTAAATCCAGTTTGGGTGGCTGATCTAACTCTATCATTTCACCATCGATACGTGCACGCACATAACCTTGACTACGCAATTCTTGCAACAATTCAATATGCTCACCTTTGCGATCACGCACGACCGGAGCCAATAACATGATCTTGGTATTTTCCGGCATAGCCAATACGGTATCGACCATTTGACTCACCGCTTGTGCTTCTAATACATGCTGGTGCTCAGGACATCGCGGCTGGCCCACTTTGGCAAATAATAAACGCAAATAATCATAAATTTCGGTAATCGTACCCACCGTTGAACGCGGATTGTGGGACGTTGATTTTTGTTCGATAGAAATAGCAGGGGATAAACCTTCAATATGATCGACATCAGGTTTTTCCATCAACGATAAAAACTGTCTGGCGTAAGAGGAAAGTGATTCCACATAACGTCTTTGACCTTCCGCATAAAGCGTATCAAAGGCAAGTGAAGATTTACCCGAACCGGACAAGCCAGTGATGACCACTAATTGGTCACGCGGTATACTAAGGTTAATATTTTTTAAGTTGTGGGTACGAGCACCCCGAATCAGAATTTCTTTCATAAGTATTATCGTTTATCGATGCATTTCATTATAATGGGCCGCTATTATACCCTATGAGATGTTACTTTTGTTAATAAAAAACCCTATGAATATCCTGGAGCGCCGCGCCACTATCACCGTTTCCATCATTATGGCGTTACGTATGCTCGGATTATTCATGGTGCTACCCTTGTTTGCTTTATATGCCTCAAGCCTGCCGGGCGCTACACCTTGGCTTATTGGTCTTTCTATGGGTATTTATGGATTAACTCAAGCTGTGCTACAAATTCCTTTTGGAGCATTATCCGATAAAATCGGTCGCAAAAGGGTGATTACGGTAGGGTTGTGTATGTTTTTAGCAGGCAGCGTAGTTGCTGCGATGTCGCATACGATCTGGGGACTTTTTTTAGGACGCGCATTACAAGGTGCTGGCGCCATCGGCGGCACATTACTCGCGCTCATTGCCGATTTAACCCGTGAAGAGCAACGGACCAAAGCCATGGCAATTGCTGGCATGACCATAGGCTTTTCTTTTATGTTATCTATCATATTAGGCCCTTTGTTTGCTTCGTGGATACAGGTCAATGGTATTTTTTGGCTCGCCGCACTTTTCAGTTTAATCGCTCTTTGGTTATTATTTACCATCGTTCCCGAACCGCTTTACATGGTTAAAGCGGAAGATCATGCTGACTTTTTAAGCTTATTAAAACACCAAGAACTCATGCGGCTTAATTTTGGTATTTTTATTTTGCATACTATTTTCACCGCAAGTTTTGTGGTCATACCCATCAGCTTACAAAATATGGCGCATCTTAATGGCGAACATCAGTGGTTTTTATATTTACCCATATTAATACTCGCGTTTTGTATTTCTGTACCTTGTTTATTAATCGCTGAAAAATGGCAGCGTGTCAGACCTTTTTTTATGGGTGGCATTTTGCTTTTAATACTCGCTGAATTTTTATTTTGGCTTTTTGCATCAAAGCTCTTGCTTTCTGCGCTCAGTTTATTATTATTCTTTACTGCGTTTTCGTTACTTGAAGCATTTCTTCCATCCCTTGTTTCTCGCACCGCACCTAAGACACGCAAAGGCACCGCACTTGGTATATATTCTTTTTCTCAATTTTTTGGCATCTTTGTCGGCGGCACTTGTGGAGGCTGGTTATATGGGGCCTTTGGTCTAACGGAAGTCAACTTATTCTGCGCTTTATTGGCTATTATTTGGCTAGGTATTGCGTTTCACATGAAAAACCCTCAGTATTCGTAAACAGTATTTTATTTATTTTAGGAGAGCCACACCATGGCAAAAGGCAGTGTAAACAAAGTTATTTTAATAGGCAATTTGGGCAAAGACCCTGAAGTACGCTTCACCCCTAATGGTTTAGCCGTTGCTAATATCACTATGGCAACCACCGAAACCTGGAAAGATAAAGTTAGCGGTGAAAACCAAGAACGCACCGAATGGCATCGCGTAGTTTTTTATAATCGATTGGCAGAAATCGTTGGTGAGTATTTGCGCAAAGGCAGCAAAATTTTTATCGAAGGCCGATTACAAACCCGTAAATGGCAAGATAAGACCACCAATCAAGATCGTTATACTACCGAAATTATCGCGGACTCGCTTGAAATGTTAGGTGGCAAAGCGGTAGGTGCATCGGATGCTCCGCCGATGGAAAAAGCAGCTGCGATGGAAACTACGCAGGCAGCAGGTCCGGTGGATAATTTTGATGATGATATTCCGTTTTAATTCCTACCATAATATATTTTGTTAATTATACATAATAAGCCCTTGATATGAAAGGGCTTTTTTACTTTGACAATGTTAATTTTTATATTGAATTAATTTATTAATATGCTACCATGCGCCAATTGTTAATTTTGATAGATGGCGCTATTTGATGGTTTACGTGAACGCCGTCCACAAAAAATAGCAAAGTCTAGAGAAAATGCACGTAAAGGATTAACCGATCAACAACAAGAAATATTATTAAACCTAATCACTCCCAAATCAGGAAACAACCCATTTTCCATTGATGTTCAAATACGAAATCAATTAATTATTTTACTACTGTATCATCTTGGATTAAGAGCCGGCGAATTATTGGCTTTACGTATATCTGATTTTGATTTTCAAAAAAATACTCTTTTAGTCGCCAGACGACATGACAATGCTAGCGATTCTCGCACATATCAGCCTGTAGTCAAAACATTTGATCGCAGAATCCCTTTATCGAATCAATTAATAAAGCTTGTATCAGACTATGTGCTCGGTCTTCGATGCAAAATTAAAACTGCAAAGCAACATGATTACCTCTTTGTAGTGCATCAAATAGGCACATTTTTAGGTCAGCCACTTTCATTGAAAGGATTGGCTAAGATATTCCAGGAAATAAAAAATTGCTCACCAAATTTATTGGAACATTTAACTCCTCACGTATTGCGTCACACAGCAAATGACAGATTTTCAGAGCTAATGGACAAACGCGGGGCTAGTCCTGCCGAAGAAGATAAAATGCGATCTTATATCATGGGATGGAAAGAAGGTTCAGGCACAGCCGCAACATATACTCGCCGCCATATCGAAAAGAAATCAAGGGAAGCCGCTTTACTTCTTCAAGAACGAATTAAAAGGAAATAGTAATGCTTAAACTTGCATCTACTGAAAAAACAGCCACATCACGAGAAGGTTATAATTTTAACCCTGAAAGCAGGATATGGAAAATTTCACGCGAATATCCAATCAATCTTAACTGGATAGATGAATTGCTAGAAAAAGAAATCTCAGATTCCTTTCTTCATGTGTTAACTCATTATGCCCAAAAGTATTCTGGCGCACATACTCACAATCAAGCAATGAGATTCCAGCATTTCGCGAGAGAGCAATACCAGGACAATAATAGACGCCTTACGAAAATCTCATCCCAATCATTGATTTCTTATAGATCAACTCTTAACCGAGAACATGAATGGTACCTGGGATCATTACGTGGATTTTTAAAATCATGGATGAAATTGGGTTACGCAGGAATAAATGATGATGTAAAAGGTTTACTAAATAACTGGCGATTGAAAGGTAACATTAAAGGCCGAGCTGTTCAAACGCTCTGTCCCACCGAAGGCCCTTTATCCGACCTTGAATTTGAAGCTCTTCATCAAAAATTAACAGAGAGTTTTGAAGCTAATGCTATAAACACTGAAGATTTTATTTTAGCACAAATTTTTATAGCAACAGGCAGAAGACCTGCCCAGCTTGCCGATTTAAAAGCAAAAGATCTTATAGAAGCTAAAGCCAAAGACGGACTTAGAGAGTTTATTTTGAATGTACCGCGCCGAAAACAACGTGGCATTAATTGGCGAGAACAATTTAAACCATTTGCATTAACCACTGAAATTGGATCGCTAGTAAAAAACTTAATTGAAAAAAATACACTTCGCTTTTTTAAATTATTTAATATTTCTTCATTATCTAATATTGAAGAATTACCTCTTTTTCCAAAATGGAGTGTGCTAAAAGCAGCCAAAGAAGAAACCCGAGATGTTAACAATGCCCTCCAGAAACCAGAAATTCACCATCTCTCCACCGAATTACGATTTTGGCTCGATGCGATTGTTTCCAGCCTTGAAATTCATAGTGAACGAACTGGCAAACGATTAAGAGTATTTCCAACTCGTCTACGTAGAACTCTAGCAACACGTGCAGCTAGAGAAGGATTTGGAGAGCTAATCATTGCTGAATTACTCGATCATTCAGATACACAAAACGCCCGTGTATATACTGAAAATGTCCCAGAGCATGTTGATGCAATCAACAAAGCTGTTGCGCTACAACTGGCGCCTTTGGCTCAAGCATTTGCTGGTGTCATTGTAACGAAAGAAAGTGATGCCAAACGTGGAGATGACCTAACCAGCCGCGTGCGCTGTGAAAATGGTAATGTAGGCACTTGTGGCCATTATGGATTTTGTGGTGCTTTGGCGCCCATTGCTTGCTATACCTGCCGTAATTTTCAACCATGGATAGATGCGCCACATGAGGATGTGCTGAACTCACTTATTACTGAGCGCGACCGCATACTCGAAATCACAAAAGACCAAACCATGGCTTCTATTAATGACAGGACAATTTTAGCAGTCACACAAGTCATACAAATTTGTAAAAAGCGCCAGATAACTCTCAAGCTGGAGAAAAGCCATGACTAATATTATTCAATTTGTTCCCAAACAAAACTCTGATGCCGCTAAAAATCTTGCTGAATTTATTCGACTTTGCAGAGAAGAATTAGCTGTATTTGGCTCTGATTTAAAATGGGAGGAAAATTATTGGCCAACAGCTAATATCACGTTTGGTAATTTAGATCAAAAAACTCGTTTACTTGATCCTAAAAAAGCTATGCAACAACCTTTTCTGGATTTTGCCAAGGCCTATTATCGCTATCAACAAGGACATAGGCCTACCAAATCACATATCGAGATGAGAGCACTGAAATGCATAGAACGAGCATTCATTGAAGGAAACAATATACCAGATATTCTTTATTTAAATTCTTTAGTATTGGATAAAGCCGCAATATTAGTGAAACAATCTTTTTCTTCGGGTGCTGCTTATCGTATAGATCGTGAAATATCACGCCTTGCTAATTTTGTTTCAGACAAAAACTTAATCCCGGGAAGAATTGATTGGAAGAGTCCAATTAGTCGACCAACTGATACAGTACGCACAGGAATAAAAGCACGTCAGCAAAGAGAAAGAAAACTTCCTAATGAAAACCTGCTTAATGCCCTGGCTGACATTTTTGCAAGCAATCCAACAGCTCCCAGAGATATCTTTACTTCTTCTGTTTGCGCAATGCTACTTTGTGCGCCTTCTCGAATTTCAGAAATTTTGACTTTACCTGTCGATTGTGAAGCGTGGCAAACAAAAAAAGATGGCAGTAAAGCATACGGTTGGCGATTTCAGCCTGGAAAAGGTGGTAAACCCTGCATTAAGTGGATACCTGATGCAATGATTTCCATTGCGCAAGAAGCGATCGAACGAATCCGAAACCTTACTAAAGAGGCAAGAAATATTGCCCAATGGTATGAACGACACCCTACCCAGTTGTATCAAGAAAAAATCACATCGAATGCAATTTATATAACCCTTCCAAGAGATTTTCCGTGGTTTGATAAAGAGCGTGGCATTAGATTCTCAGAAGCTTTATTTTGCCTCCAAGAAAAGCAATTAAATATAGATCATCCGACAAATCCATCAATGATTTGGCGACCAACCGCTAACACACTGAATGATGATCTACGATCACGAGAATCATCTCCTGGATATTTTCCGCCAAGTATTTTTGATAGAAATGGTTTTAACACAAACAGAAGCCAAAAACTTAAAGCTAACTCCCATCAATTTCGTCATCTTCTTAATACAATGGCTCAACGTGGTGGCTTAAGCCAATCTGAAATTGCACGATGGTCTGGTCGTGTTGATATAAAACAGAATCGAGTTTACGACCATATGAGTGAATTTGAATTGGTTGACATGATTCGCTCACATGACAACGCTCTTTCATTAGATCAGCCCTTAGAGGAAATCGCTGAACAAATAGCATCAAAAATACCGATGACTCGCCAAGAGTTTAATACACTAGCAATGCCGACTGCCCATATCACTGAATATGGCTTTTGTATTCATGACTTCACCATGTCTCCATGCCAACGTTTTCGCGATTGTTTAAACTGTACCGAACAAGTCTGCATAAAAGGTGATCGCAGAATAGGTCGATTAAAAGAGCGACATGCTATCGTTGAAAAACTGAGAGATAAAGCAGTACAAGAGATAAAAGAAGGAACGGCTGGCGCTGATCGATGGTATCAAATTCACGACTTAACAGAAAAACGCTTACGTGAACTTATAAGTATTATGGAAAATCCTACCATCCAGAATGGAGCAATTATTAAACTTAGAAATGAAAACGAATTCAGCCCCTTACGACGAGCGATTGAATCTAAAACTCAGAAGAATGAATCTGAGCAAACATTAATTGAAGATATGCAAAAACTGCTAGGAGGTGGATTTGGCTAAGCATCTTACAGATAAAGACATCGAACGTGTTGTAGAAATTCTTGATGGTTGGCGTGATAAGTTAACGTGGGAGGCTTTATGTGATGCTTGCGCGCCTGTAATTGGCAAAAAGCCTGTCAGACAAACACTGTTAAAATTCTCGCGTATTACTATGGCCTATGATGCTTGTAAAACTCGCTTAAAAGAAGATGCTCCCATTCGCACTCTTCCTTCGATGAGAGTTGCTGTCGAACGAATTAATCGATTAGAGCAAGAAAATGAACGTTTAAAATGTGAAAATGCTAGATTATTACAACAGTTCATTGTCTGGCAATATAATGCCTATGCTCATGGGTTGGGGAGTCATCAGCTTAATAAAGCATTGCCTAGTATTGATCGGGGTCAAACAGAAAAATAATTAATCAATCTTATAAAAGGACGTTTTGTCATTTGATGAAATTCAAGCAATGACAAAAAAATATTTTCATCATTTAAGTGGCCCACCGAAAGCTGGTGTATTGAAAGGTTATGGAAACGCCGATAAATTTGACATTGAAATTCGTGGCTGGACTCAATACTGGAATGATATTTTTTCTTTCTCCAATCCACTTCCAGCTGATCTAGTTAAAGCATTAATTGTGTCAGAATCAAGCTTTCATCCAGAAATTGATATTCCATCAGGACAAGGAAAGGGACGTGCACGCGGATTAATGCAAGTCACTGACTACACAATGAGCATCCTTGGGAATCATCATGGCGAACTAAACAATTATCTCATTTGCTTTGATCATCCCAAGTTACTCAACCCTACTGCAAACATCTGTGCCGGAATTCGCTGGTTATTTAGATGCATGGTTATTGCAAAATCTAAACTAGGTGATGCTACAACTTGGGTAGATGCAGCAATTCAATACAAAGGTAAGCTTGGGATAAAACCGCCTCCCAGAGAAGTGGAGATACTTTTACATCATTATTCATGCTTTATGTAAAGGACGAACTGATGAAGAAATATTTCATAATTTTCTTGTTAATAACACCATTAAAACTTTTGGCTATTAATCCAGAAGCCTTAAAAAAATACCCGTATCAATTACTCACGAACGATTACGGCATCTTGAATGAAGCCAATTTAAAAAGATTTACATACGAAGTAAATATAGAACCATTTACAGGAAAATTCAGCGGACTTGATTACTGGCGATGCTACGAAACAAAAAATGTAACTGTATGGTACGAAA
>Ga0207073_1162_pt1 | contig 10516 bp, 9 predicted proteins | sample Alteio_BWMinHeat_65_FD_153575 | JGI IMG/M metagenome (GOLD analysis project Ga0207073, IMG submission 153575) | Enriched cells from forest soil in Barre Woods Harvard Forest LTER site, Petersham, Massachusetts, United States -... | ecosystem: Environmental > Terrestrial > Soil > Temperate forest >...
TTTACGACGTTTTGATAAAATCCATGAATACATCTTTATTTTGTCAATTGGCTGGTGTCTTGCCATGGCAGAATTTAGCCATTTTTTTGGGCTATCACAAGAAATCGGTGCATTCATTGCAGGCGTTGCACTCGCCTCAAATCCAATATCATTATACATCGCTGAAAGTTTAAAACCACTGCGTGATTTTTTCTTGGTATTATTTTTCTTTGCAATTGGAGCCGCTTTTAATTTTGATGCATTACCTAGTGTGATTGTGCCTGCAAGTTTATTTGCTGTGACTTTGTTATTAATCAAACCCCTTGTTTTTACTTGGCTATTAAAACGCATTGGGGAAAGCAATGATGTCAGTGTTGAAATTGGCGTGCGTTTAGGGCAACTCAGTGAATTTTCACTATTAGTTGCATTCATTGCAGTTGATACGCGATTTATCGATCAATTTACACAAAATATGATCGAAGCAGCCGTGATCATTACCTTTATTGTGTCTTGCTATTTAACAGTGATGCGTTATCCCACTCCACTTGCTGCAACCGATAAATTGAGAAGAGATTAATTATGGGCGTTCATCATTCACACTCACATTCACATACTCATTCGTCTGCTCACGATCATCATCAAGAACTCAATAAAGCATTTATTATTGCAATTGTGTTGAACCTAGCTTATACCGTTTTTCAGGCAATTTATGCCATACTCGCAAACTCCATGAGTTTACTCGCAGATGCTGCACATAATTTTGGCGATGTGCTTGGATTAGTGCTCGCCCTCATGGCTAATTTGCTTTTGATGGTGCCTGCTCGTAAACGCTATAGTTATGGATTTAAACGTACCACCATTATTGCAGCGCTTGCTAATGCATTTATTCTGGTAGCAACCTCTGCTTTTATTTTGCTTGAATCCATTAATAAATTATTACACTTATCAGCGATAAATAGCACCATCGTGATTTGGGCGGGCTTATTGGGTATTGTGATTAATGCCGGCAGCTCTTTTTTGTTTATGCGCGATCGGCATGCTGATTTAAACGTGCAAGGTGCGTTTTTACATTTAATTTCAGATGCGTTGATTTCTTTAGGTGTGGTCATCGGCGCCATTTGTATTCGTTATACAAACTGGTATTGGATTGATCCAATATTGAGTATTCTCATCGTGGCCATTATTTTATGGGGCACAATTGGGTTACTGCGTGATTCAATAAATTTAATTTTGGATGGCGTGCCACGTTATGTGGACCAAGCGGGCGTCATGCGTTATTTGCAGGAATTACCTGGTGTGACCTCTGTGCATGATTTACATATTTGGGGGCTTAGTACGCGTGAAGTAGCATTGACTGCGCATCTCATCATGCCAGATAGCAATTTATCGGATGATGATTTTCATCACATCAATCATGAGTTGCATGAGCGTTTTCGCATTAATCATGCGACTTTGCAAGTTGAAAAAGGCACCGATAGCGACCCTTGTGGACGGGCGGTTATTTGTTAAAATTAGGTAGTTTTAAACCGTTTCATCCTTAGGTCGCATGTGCGGAAACAAAATCACATCACGAATGGATGGTGCATTGGTAAAAAGCATCACTAAACGATCAATACCAATCCCTTCTCCTGCCGTTGGCGGCAAACCATGTTCAAGTGCTGTGATGTAATCTTGATCATAAGGCATGGCTTCTTCATCGCCGGCAGCTTTTTGTTGCATTTGCGCTTTAAAACGCGCAGCTTGATCTTCTGGATCATTTAATTCATTAAAACCATTAGCGATTTCTCGTCCAGCAATAAAGAGTTCAAAGCGATCAGTAATGAGCGGGTTCACGTCATTTAATCGTGCAAGAGGCGAGACTTCACTTGGATATTCCGTGATAAAAGTCGGTTGGATTAATTGATGTTCCACCGTTTTTTCAAATATTTCAGTTAGGATTTTACCTAAGCCGACATTTTTTGGAACGTCCACACCTAATTTTTTGGCAGTTTGTTTTGCGACTATTTCAGTGTTGATGTCTTCGGCGACGAGCCCTGGATTAAAATGCAAAATGGATGAAAATAATGACATGCGCGTGAATGGTTTACTGAAATCAAATTCATATTGTTGATATGAAAAAGTTGACACACCAAATAATTCAATCGCAATTTTTTCCAGTAATTTTTCGGTAAAATCCATTAAGTCATGATAATCGGCATAAGCTTGATAAAATTCGAGCATGGTAAATTCAGGATTATGCTGGGTGGAAATGCCTTCATTGCGAAAATTCCGATTAATTTCAAAGACACGTTCAAAGCCGCCGACCACCAAACGCTTTAAATAAAGTTCAGGCGCAATACGCAAAAATAAAGGCAAATCAAGCGCATGATGATGGGTGACAAATGGTTTAGCAGCAGCACCTCCTGCTAACACTTGCATCATGGGTGTTTCGACTTCTAAAAATTGATTGGCAAGTAACATATGCCGAATAACCTCGATGATTTTTGCGCGCACCCGAAAGGTTTGTCTTGTTTCGTCGTTGACAATTAAATCGAGATAACGTTGACGGTAACGCATTTCTTGGTCGGTTAATCCATGAAATTTATCAGGTAGCGGACGCATGGCTTTGGTTAATAATTGCAGCTTCGTCACTTTAACGGATAGTTCACCGGTCTTTGTTTTAAATATCGTGCCTTCAGCACCAATAATATCGCCTAAATCCCAATGTTTAAACGTTTCATAATGTTCTTGCCCGACATCTTCTTGACGGATATATAATTGGATTTGCCCGCTCATATCTTGTATATGAGTGAAACTTGCTTTACCCATAAGGCGCCTTGTCATGATGCGTCCTGCCACTTTGACCCGAATCGCTTTATCGTGTAATTCAGTATCGGTGAGCGTGCAGTAATTTTTTAAGATGTCTTGTGCCCACGTATCACGTCGATAATCCGTTGGAAAAACAGTGCCCGTTTGGCGCCACTCAGTTAATTTTGCGCGACGTTGTTCAATTAAATCACGTGTATCAATTTGGTCAACTGGAGGGCTGTTGTCTTTGGTCATGGCTATAATCCGCTTAATAAACTTGCTTCAATAAATTGATCTAAATCTCCATCAAGCACAGATTGCGTGTGCCCGACTTCAACACCGGTACGTAAATCTTTGATTCGTGACATGTCTAAAACATAAGAACGAATTTGGCTGCCCCAAGTAATATCTTTTTTATTTGCTTCAAGGGCAGTTTGTTTATCTCGTATTTTTTGCATTTCCATTTCATAAAGGCGGGCGCGTAATTGTTTTAATGCTTGTGCGCGGTTTTTATGTTGTGAGCGATCTGATTGACATTGCACCACAGTGTTGGTGGGAAGATGGGTAATGCGCACTGCTGAATCAGTACGATTGACGTGCTGTCCGCCTGCGCCACTTGCGCGGTAGGTATCCACTCTAAGATCAGCAGGATTAATGTCAATTGCCACATCATCATCGATTTCCGGTGAAATAAAGACGGATGCAAATGAGGTGTGCCGTTTGTGGTTAGCATCAAACGGAGATTTTCTCACCAACCGATGTACGCCGCTTTCAGTGCGTAACCAACCATAGGCATAATCACCATCAAAACGCACGGTGGCGCTTTTAATGCCTGCTACTTCCCCAGGTGACATTTCAATGATTTCGGCTTTAAAGCCATGTCGCTCGCCCCAGCGTAAATACATGCGCAATAACATGTTGGCCCAATCTTGCGCTTCTGTGCCGCCCGATCCTGCTTGAATATCCATGTAGGCAGCTTTTGCATCCATCTCGCCAGAAAACATGCGTCTAAACTCTAAATCAACTATATTTATTGTCAATTTTTCAATATCTTGCATGACTTCGGTGAGGGCAGAATCGTCTTTTTCTTCAATCGCCAATTGATACAATTCTTCTGCATCTTGCAATTGAATTTGCAAGTTTTGCATCATGTTGACTGTGTTTTCAAGAGCAGCACGCTCTTTGCCTAACGTTTGCGTCAGTTCAGGTTGGTTCCAAATGTTTGGGTCTTCCAGCAATGTTTTGATTTCTAAAAGACGTTCTATTTTTTGATCAACTTCAAAGATACCCCCAAACGCTGTCAAAGCGCGCTTTTAAGTCTTTGAGATATTGTTTAATTGAGGATACTTCAAGCATTACGATTCTCCTAAATGAGTCGCAATACTTTAGCAAGAAATGAGTAATTTCGCAAAAATCAATGCATCTTCGGCTTCATGTGGGCCCGGATAATAGTGTTTGCGCTCGCCAATTTGCTCAAAAGCAAATTGTTTATAGAGGTTGATGGCACGTGTATTGGAACGCCTTACTTCAAGGTAAGCCATTTTTGCGTGGTAAAGAGTGATGACTTCGGATAGCGCATGATTGAGTAACATTTTACCAATGCCTTGACGTTGATGAGTGCGGGTAACGCCAATGTTCAAAATATGGCACTCGTCAGTATGAATGGATAGGATGATAAAGCCAACGATCTCGTCTTGCTTACCATCGTCGGTTGCAAGAAACCCAGCGAATCCTGCTTGCAAACACGTGAGAAAAGCCTCGTTGTTCCAGGGGGAGACATGGATCGCTTCTTCAATGGCAAGAATAGCTTGAATATCGGTTTGTTTCCAAGGTCGTATGCGTATCATGACTAAAACCAATCAACTGAGTGAACGGTTGATTGATTTTAGTATAGATTCTCGCGCTTTACCACTCTGATTGATAACCCTTGTTTGACGTTTCATCTATACAATTGCTCTCGAAAATATCATTCATTGAGTTGTTATCTTGAGTAATTTGTACTGAATTGCTTACATCGTTTGCAAAGAATCCATTTAACCAAGTATCAAAATTCTCTTCTATTGGAGCATTTATATTTTCCTGTGTGTTGGTATTTGCTTGGATGTGATCACCATTAAAAATAGAATGCCCGCTCGTTGCGATGCTTGCTGTTGGAGCGATCATTTGCAGGTCTTGCTGCGGCGCTGTCACATTAGCATTATTACTATTCGTCACCACGTGGTTATTATTGGCGGTAGTGGTTGTGGTTGTAGTAGTGGTTGTTGTCGTCTGTGGATACGAATTTGGATTAATAGCAACTGGTTGTGGCTGCATCACAGGTTGTGACTGCTTAGGCAGAGCAAATGCCGACACATACCAACGGCTTGGTGTTTGCTGGCTAAAGTTTCCTACTGCCATCGGTGCATTGTTATTAATCAACGAAAATTTCAGCATCTCTTTTTTAGCTGTGGTATCGATGAGTGATACTATTTTTTGTGTGGTTGATTCTTTGGATGTTAAACGTAAACCCATCGTTTTAAGATACTCATTATATTCTGCGATCGTTAATCCATAATTTTGTTTAACAAATTCATTCAGTTGCAAATGAAAATCAAGTTGTATTGGTGTTAAATTGCATTGTATAACAAAATTTTGCAATTTGATAATAAGCAGATTTTTTGTTGAGGTCTTTAAAGACTTACTATAGAGTTGTGTAGCCATCACATCATTCATGCGTGTTTCTGTTAATGAAGAGCTTGGGTTTTGCACATAAACTGCTTGAGCATGCTCCTGATTGTTATGATCAATCGCAGTCGTGGTGCGTCTTTTTTTGGCGACTCTTGCTTCTGTATGCGCCTTAACATCAGTGCGATCTCTCATGCGTTTTTGTTGTGTTGAATTGTTGTTTGATGAGTTACTGACAACAGGTTGTGATGTCCTGTTCTGAGATCGAATAGTTGTTCTAAACATCATTGACTGCATTTTCTGTTCATCTTCTTCTGCCAGGTCCGAAGAAGGCTCTTCGTCTGAGATTTCCGATGACAGGTTCTGAGTAAGCTTATTTTGCTTTGTTTTGCTATGCGATGAAATATTTGTTCTCATCATTGATCGCATTTTCTGTTGATCTTCTATTGACAGTTCTGAAGAATCGTCGTCTAACAGGTTTTCCGAAGCACTATCAATTGTATCATTTTTATCTTTATGTTTTTTATATTGATCTTGATACTCAATATAATAACCTGTACCCATATAATATTTTCCAGTCGTCGTATCAGAAAGTCGTATATCCATACGGCCTTTTGGCTGACGTTTGTAGATTTTTCCAGGTTTTGGGGCTATTTCCAGTGTCTCAAGCGTCAAATCATAAGCGCTGAGAAACGCTTTAAATGCATCTAGGTTGTCACACTTAAACTTAACGATCAACGCATCAAGGTATTTGTTCATTGCCTGGTTGTGAGCTCTAGAATGGTCTCTGACATCCAAAAGCAAATCGATTAGTTTTTCTTTAGTGACAGTGGATGGATTGATTTTTGTTGTGAGGGCGTCTTCAAATGACACAATACCTCCCACTACTCCTACCGTTCTAGTTTGCATGATACGCTTCTCCCGATCTTTTCTAAATAAATTAAAAATTAATATTAATGAATTTAGGGTATGATATCAGTATAAAATTAACACAGTATTAAGGCGGATATGTTGATTGTGGTTGCAAATTTTATTATGGAAAATGATGCTAATATGCTGAAATAACAAAATAAATATGATTCACTGCATTTTTAAATTTGTCCAATATTGATCGTAATGTGATAATACTGCTTCTCCCAAATCAAGTTGGAATTGGCCTTTTTTAAGGATTGCTTCTTCCGGGAAAATGACTTTATTATTACGCACATCAGGTGGTAATAACGCTTTAGCGGTTTCATTGGTGATTGGAAAACCGGTTTGCAGCACAATAGCTTTTGCAACATCTGGTCGTAGCATAAAATTAATGAATGCATAGGCAGCCTTCACATGAGGTGCGTTTTTAGGAATGGCGAAATTATCCACCCAAACGACAAAGCCTTCTTTCGGGAAAACAAATTTAACATGAGGATTTTCTGCGGCAGCTTTATACGCACTGCCATTCCAACTCATGCCAATCCTCGCATCTTCATCAATCATCAAAGAAACGACTGTTTCAGTTGAAAACACTTTTACGTTTGGCAGTAATGCCAGCAATTGTTCATAGGCTTTTTTAATGTGCGCGAGGTTTTTGTCGTTGGCAGGAAAACCTTCTGCAATGAGTGCCATAGAAAACACTTCACGGCTGTCATCCAGTAGTAGAAGTTGATTATAGAATTTCTTGTTCCATAATTTTTTCCACGAATTTGCATCTTGTTCAGTATAAAATCGATCATTGTAAAACGTACCAGCAAGGCCCCAAATCAAAGGAACGCTGTATTTTTCATCAGGATCGTAAAGTGGATGACGAAAATGGTGTGCGATGTGCTGCCAGTTGGGCAGCAGTTGATGGTCTAGCGTCAGTAATAATCCTTGTCGCTGCATGCGGTCCACAAAATAACTGGATGGCATGATGACATCAAACCCGCTTTTTTTGACTGTCCTGACTTTTGCATACATGACTTCATTGTTTTCAAAGGTTGAAAAATTGACCTTGATCCCCGTTTCTTGCTCAAACTGCCGAACAACACTTTCAGGTATTTCACCAGTCCAGGCATACACATTCACGATATTATCGTTGGCCAATGTCAGGTTGGATAACATCAATAAAAAGAGCAAGTGTAGTAATCGCATGACTGTTCCTTCAATTACGTTTTTTCAAGGCAAGTTGCGATAGCACGGTCAATGTTAAGGTCAGAAAAAATAACACTGAGCAAAGCGCATTAATTTCAGGTTTAATTCCCGATCTTACCATGGAATAAATTTTCAAGGGTAAAATTTCAAATTCTGGCCCTGCAACAAAATAACTGATGATGACATCGTCTAAGGAAAGTGTGAAACTAAGCAACCATCCTGCAAACAAAGCAGGCCATAATAAAGGAATGATAATGCGTTTTAATATTTGCCAATCGGCTGCACCTAAATCTTTTGCGGCTTCGAAAATGTTTTTATCAAAGCTTACTAAACGACTATAAATTGTCACGATGACAAATGGCGTGCAAAATGTGACGTGTGATAATAACAAGGTCAGAAAACCCAGCTTGAGTTGCAACAAAAAGGCAAACAAAATGAGTAGCGATGCGCCCATGACAATTTCGGGCGATAGAATGAGGATAAAAATTAAGCCGTTTAAGATTTTTTTGCCAGTGAATTGGTAGCGATATAAACTGATTGCAGTAATCATGCCAATCAGTGTGGCAATGCTTGCTGATGTGATACCTAGAGTAAATGAATGCCAAGTCGCCAGCCAAAGACTTCGATCATGGAATAATTCTTGATACCAGTGCCATGTAAAGCCTTGCCATAATAATGAATACCGGGTGTCATTGAATGAATACACGACCAAAATAAAAAGCGGGCAATATAGAAATAAATAAATCATCCCTAAATAAGCAACATGCAAGTAACGACGATTCATAACCAATCACCTCGCTTTCTGCCTTTAGTTGCCCAAAGATAAAATAAAATCAGTAATGCCAGTAAAATAGTCAACATGGTGCTGATGGCTGATCCCATCGGCCAATTTTCTGCAATGAAGAATTGATTTTGAATCAAGTTACCGAGCAGCATGGATTTCGCCCCACCTAAAATATCGGGGATATAAAACATGGTCATGGCTGGCAGAAACACCAAAATGCTGCCCGCTAATATGCCGGGCAAGGTGAGGGGAATAATGACACGCCGAAACGTTGTGAACCAATTGGCGCCAAGATCGTGAGCAGCATCCACTAAACGACTATCCAATCTTTCAATATTTGTGATGAGTGGCAACACCATAAAAGGCAGTAAATTATAGACAAGGCCCATGATCACAGCAGTATTGGTGAATAAAATCGTCAGTGGTTCATGGATGATGCCAAGCATCAATAACAAACTGTTTAACACTCCTTTTGCTTTTAACATGGCAATCATGGCATAACTGCGAATGAGGGAACTTGTCCAAAACGGAATAATCACCAGTAACAACAGTAAGGGCTTAAAACGATTTCTTGCGGTGGCAATGATAAAAGCAAACGGATAGCCAAGACAAAGCGAAATCAAGCTGGTGAGCGCTGCAATCAGTACCGATTTTTGGAAAATTTGCCAATAGAGCGGGTTCGCTAAACGTGTATATTGTTCTAATGACAGAGGCAAACTGATGAGTGAGGCATTTGAACGGCTTAAAAAACTTGAGATCACGACCAAACAAAAGGGCAATAAAGCAAATAAGGTAAACCAAACCCAAATGATCCCAAGAGAAATCCATTTAAAACGTTGGTCAGACTTCATAAGGCAGTAATACCTCCCAGCCATTTCCCCAATTGACCAACACGGATTCACCAATTTTATAGGCTAAACGATCATCATCTTCATCAAAAAATTCAGTCGCTGCGATGGTAAGTTGCTCATTGATGCGCACAATTAAATCAACGGTCGTGCCTTTATAAATGACTTCAAGTACGGTGCCTTCAAACATGTCACTCGCATCCGTTACTTCATCGCGTCCCCATACTCGCACATCTTCAGGGCGAATGAGCACATGGACTTTTTCATTGACGGAAAACTTGCGCGAGCTTTTGGTCAAGCGTTTTTTGCCGAGCATGGAGACTGTGATTTGCCTGCTGGTTTCATCAGAGCTTAAGATCGTGCCATCAAAAATATTGGTTTCACCAATGAATTTTGCGACGTTCAAGTTGCATGGTTCTTCATAAACTTCGCGCGGCGTACCAATTTGTTCGATGCGGCCTTCTTGCATGACGACAACGCGATCTGACATGGAAAGCGCTTCCTCTTGGTCATGAGTAACGAAAATAAAGGTAATGCCCAGTGTGCGTTGCAACTGTTTTAATTCGATTTGCATGGCTTTGCGCAAACGATAATCCAGTGAACTTAAGGGTTCATCCAGTAACAACACACGCGGCCTATTGACAGCCGCGCGCGCAATGGCAACGCGCTGTTGTTGGCCGCCACTTAAATTGCCGGGTTTGCGGTCACTGAATTGCTCCAGTTTCACCATTTTTAATACGGCTTCAACCCGCGTTTTGATCTCAGGAAAGGACACTTGTTGGCAACGAAGGCCAAAGGCCACGTTTTCAAATACACTCATGTGTGGAAAAAGTGCATAACTTTGAAAGACCGTATGCACATGACGCTGATGAGGCGGTAAACCACTCACATCTTTGCCGTCAATGAAAATGGTGCCTTGAGTGGGTTCTTCAAAGCCAGAAATGAGTCGAAGTAGCGTGGTTTTTCCGCAGCCGGATGGGCCTAAGAGTGTTAAGAACTCACCTTCAATGATCTTGAGGTTGAGGTTTTGTAAAATGCCATGCCCATGGATGGCTTTGTGTATGCCTTGTAACTCAACGACGTATTTAGCCAACTCATCAATCCCCCACACAGCGTAAAAGAAAGGCAAGCATTATGCAGTGAAGTTTGGATAAAGTCCAGAGAAAAATAGTCCTCATAAGAACGATCACTTGATCAATAGTTTCACTGCCTGCAAACGAGAAAATTTCTTATCAAATGTCACAACGACATGATCTTCTTTCTTACTTTCGACTAAAATCAAACAATCAGAAAAATCGACGTTATTTGCTTGAAACAACTGTAATGCATCAGAAAACGCATCCTC
>Ga0207073_1163_pt1 | contig 10399 bp, 10 predicted proteins | sample Alteio_BWMinHeat_65_FD_153575 | JGI IMG/M metagenome (GOLD analysis project Ga0207073, IMG submission 153575) | Enriched cells from forest soil in Barre Woods Harvard Forest LTER site, Petersham, Massachusetts, United States -... | ecosystem: Environmental > Terrestrial > Soil > Temperate forest >...
GCTTCAGCATCTTTGTGTAATTTACGCAATACACTGGCATAGAAAACACGTGTGTCGTGGCGCTGTTTAGCTGGCAATGATGGATGGCTGTCACATTGTGCCACAGACTCACGTAGCACCGGTTCAGCACTGACATAATCATTCTTTTGTACGAACAAATTTGATAGCGTGTTTTGCGCCTTAACTACTTCATTAAAGTTTGGTGCCTGCCCCGACTTTTTAAAAGCCAGCACTGTTTCCTGAAACCCTATGGCATCATTTAATTTATTTTGCGCTTTAGTTACTGATACGAGATGCTCTAGAGCAGGAACACTTTTAACACTACCTGGACCATCACGCCTGGCTACTACTTGCAAAACATACTTAAACGATCGTTCAGCGTCAGCCCATTTTTGTTTAGCTTCAAGCTGGCAACCAAACTGCATATATTGCTCAATGGCCTTGGATTGAATCAAGACATTCTGCTGCGCCCTGATAATAGATTGATAAGATCGTTTAACCGCCATGCCATTGCTTAAACTGGCAGCCAGACCAGCGCCAAGGCCAGCTGACATTGCATGTGTAGCTCCAAATTCAGCCATCCCTTGGGAAAAGCAAGGGCAAGACATAAATAGGGCCAATGCCAGCAATAATAAAGCCCTGAAACCTTTCATAACATAGCCGCCTGCTAAACAACCGCCAATGAGGCTATACCCAGTCACAGCCCATTTTAAGCGTGTTATTCTGGTGATGATTCCTAACAGCGCCGAGGAGATGGGCGAAGCGAAACGGCTGTAAGCGGAGATAATAATAGATTGTGGGGGCAAGGAGAACACGGGTCGATTGTCATCGACCCCTACAGCCCGGATACCGGACCAACGGAGCGCAAAGATAAAAAGAATATACAGTGAAGCACAGCGCGCCGAGGAGGCGTGCGAAGCGAAACGGCTGTAAGCGGAGATAATAATGGATTGTAGGGGCGAGGAGCAATGCTAGACGCGACGAGCCCGGATGAGCGGAGCGGATAAAGAATTGTTTCCATTAAAAGATAATGTCGAGTCGGAAAGTTTACCAGTTATAACTTGGCTCATTATTGCCTTAAATATATTTGTCTTTTTAATTGAACTATCTGTAGGTCCCCAGAATATCGAATCTTTTTTGCAAACTTATGGGCTGGTTCCTGCCAATTTTTTTGCACAACTAGGACCAAGTGCGGGTATGCATATACTTTCTTCAATGTTTTTACATGCTGGTTGGGGACATCTCATCGGCAATATGTGGTTTCTCTTTATTTTTGGCGACAATGTTGAGGATCGCATGGGACATTTTCGCTATCTTTTCTTTTATCTTCTAGCTGGCCTTGCTGCTGCTTTAGCACAAATGTTTGTCAGCCCAGGCTCGCATATTGCCATGATTGGTGCTAGTGGCGCTATTTCCGGCGTACTGGGCGCTTATTTGCTTTTTTATCCTGATGCCAGAGTTCTCTCCCTGGTACCAATGGGTTACTATTCGCGGACAATAGAAGTACCAGCTATATTTTTCTTAGGCTTATGGTTTGTCATACAACTCTTTACCGGTATAATACCCCTTGCTGCCGGGATGAGCCAGGATAATGGCGGCGTGGCTTTCTGGGCGCATGTCGGTGGTTTCGTATTTGGTATCATATCTTGCAAAATTTTTGACCAAGGATAACACGGGTCGATTTTCATCGACCCCTACAGCCCGTTCCCAGGATACTGGATGAACGGAGCGTATAAATATAGTTGAAAAGGGGAATTGAAAATTAACTCTTATCAACACGGGTTTAAATAATTAATCGTTTTATGATCATCGTATTGATCATCTAGTCCCCTGATATGGAGAAATAAACATGACGACTTTAACCAAAACACCAGTTACGCCTACCTGGAGCCAAAGCAAAATTCAGGAAGAAACTGCCCTGGCTATGGCTAGCAGTTGCCTAGCTGCTCATCAAGCTACGAGCAAAGCTGGAGAACAAGTACTTAATGACTACCAAACAACTGCCAGAAAATTTAAAGTTGCCCGATTGAAGAGCAAAGGGGTAACCAATGCTTTAGAATTGGCTAAGGCCTTGGCAGAAATGGAAGTCAATTTATTTGGCAGCCAGATTGACATTAGTGGCGATGAAAAAGCAGCCACGCTTACATATAGTCGCTGTGCAATGTGGGATGCTATTAAAAAACTGAGTCCGATGACTCCCGAACAAGAACAGCAAATGGGAGCTGGTTTCCAAGCCTGTATGCAAGACCTAGCCAAAGAGCTTGGGCTTAATGCAACTGTGAAATTTGAAGGCGAGAATAGTTGTGCAATTAGCTTTGCCAAGCCTTAATTAAATAGCTGTATAGTCTTAAAGAAAAGGAGCCTGATTTTTTGAATCAGGCTCCTTTTTAGCTACAATATTTCTGCAAGAAGCTCGCCTAATATGAAATTACCTGAAAACAAAACCGTATTTGTTGCCGCTGGTTTGATGAGTGGCACATCAATGGACGGCATTGATAGTGCCTTGCTCATCACCGATGGTGAAAGACAGATAGAACATCTCGGTAATTATTCACTGCAGTACGAACCAAAGTTTAGAGTAGCGCTAAAGAAATGTGAACGGGCTGTTTGGGAAAGTAAAGGCAATCTCGACAAGGCCAAAGAGGCATTGGAATTCGATCAGATCATAACTAGATCGACAGATCTGCATGCTCAAGCAATTCAGGGTTTGCTCAAAATAACCGGACACAAAGCAGCAGATGTAGATATTATCGGCTACCATGGACAAACTTTATTTCATTGTCCTGATGCGCACCTGACAATACAAGCCGGGGATGGGCAAAGATTGGCAGATCAAACCGGCATTGCCGTAGTTTACGATTTTCGTTCCAATGATATCAAGCATGGTGGACAGGGAGCGCCGCTAGCTCCTTTGTACCATCAAGCTCTAGCTATTAAGAACAGCCTGGTTCCTGTTGTTGTTGCTAATTGTGGCGGTATTGCCAATGTCACCATTATTGGTGCCAAACCTGAAGATCTCTGCGCCTACGATTGTGGTCCTGGCAATACTTTAATTGATCGCTTTGTGCAATTTAAGATTGGTCAAAATATGGATAAAGATGGCTTATTTGGCAGCAAAGGCAGTGTCAATAAATCGATATTGCAAACCTTGCAACGTAAAGCAATTATCTTGAAGAATGGTGAAAATTATCTCGACAAAAAGTCACCTAAATCACTTGATGTAAACGACATCACCCTTATTGCCGAAGCACAAGCACTTAGCCTTGAAGATGGCTGCGCCACGCTGGAAGCATTTACAGCGCAATGCATTGTCGAAAGCCTTGACACTTTGTCTGTCCCTGTGCCAAACACATGGGTTCTAGCTGGTGGCGGCTGGAAAAATAAAGTGATTAATCGTGAACTGGAAGTGCGACTCAGGCAAAAGCTTGGATCTGATATTCACATTCAACATGCCGATCAACTGGACTGGAGCAGTCAGTATATGGAAGCCCAAGTTTTTGCTTATTTAGCTGTTCGCTCTTTGCGCAAAATGCCTCTTAGTCTACCTAGTACAACCGGTGTGTCTGAGCCACTAACTGGCGGACGCTTTGCTGCGCCGACCAATGTCTGAATGTGTTAAGGCATTTCAATGCGATGGGGTAAGTTTTTAGTATGTGTCAGCTTTTTCCATTCAAACTCGGGATTGGGCTGTTTGAACTTAGCATATAATTTCCAGACATCATAAGTTGCCGGATCAATAGCCAACACATTCCTACCATCTGTAACCAAATAAACAGTTCTGCGACTGTTACCTAAATCAGGCAAATCAACACCAACATTATAAAAATGCCCATTTAATCTAATTCTTATTATGGGGACCAAAAAACCAGATGAGGCCGAAAGAGCCAAGGTTTTACCATAAGCCTTTAACGGTAGATACCGATCAGCAGCTGTATAATAATTTGAGCCTAATTCAGCTGTTTCCAGGCAGGTCATTTTGACAAATGCCTGCAAAACGGTTTTTTTGATGAAAGCATTGGTAACATCGGCAGTAGCTTTGCCAGTATGCCATTTGCTGGTGTTATCAGTGCTGGTTATTCCCCCCTTCAGATAAACTTCTCTCTCCACCGACTGAATGCTAGTGGCTGCATTGAGAGCCTTCAGCCTGGCTTCTGCCAATGAAGCTCGCCCATGTAAGCCAGGCATGGAAGAATTTAGATTATCCATAGCTGCTTTCAAATACGGGCTAAGGGGATCATATTGTCGAAATAGGTCGATGGCTTCCTGATAGAGCTGAGTTGCTGCCTGCCCCTGTCCTAACATCCGGCGCGACTGCGCCTCAGCAAATCGGGACTCGGCGAGAAATTTTTCATTGCCGGTCGACATTGCAAATTGATCACCAGCTGATTTAAAACAATCGGCAGCTACACCAAATCTTTTTGTAGAGAGGCAGAGCACCCCTCGTTGATACATGCGAGAAGCTTCTATGGCACGCAAAGCATTGTTGTGACCTTCGATAATCTCTGCTTTGCCACGCAATATAATCGATTTATTCTTGTCAGTAACGGAACCTGCTGTCGGCGCTACGGCATCATCAGTTGAGGAGGCAGCACTTACGGCACTGTATTGATTGGCTTTGCAAAAGATCACTTGCTGGCTGCCAAGACAAAGCATGACTGCCATTACAGCTAAAGTCCACTGTTTATACGAGACCAAGTGTCTTTTAATCATTGATTCTGGCACACTTTCTAATGTTGGGATAAATGTTCTAACTCTAGCCAATAAATTCTTACCCGGATCTGCTTCATTTATAGCAAGTGCGCTTGTGAAATGATTATTTAATGACGACAATCTATTGTCTGCACTTGATTTATGGCTTGACATGGATATGCTTTTCCATCTATATACTTTGCAAGCAATGGTATTTGATATAACCACTATTTTACTGTTACTTATTGCGAAATTTTACTGCTTTTACTGTTCAGTTAATGGTGGAGGTAGTTATGTTAGGCTTTGGCGTCATTTTTGGCGCTATAGAGTGGTATCATTATGCTTCTCGCCATATCCCAGCACCAACAGGAATAATACTGGTTGCGACTGTGTGTACTTTCATTAGCATGCAGCTAATTCTTTCTTTTCTAAACTGGAGCATCGGCGGTAACCCCGTTGAACCTTATACATAAATGGCTATAAATGAAACATACGGTGCGATGAAGAAAATTATTGACTGCATAGATCTCACAAAATTGATCATGGCAATCAGTTTGATCATAGCCTTAAGTTTACTTACGTTTGTAGTATCTAGTGCAATAAGCATATTTGGACAAGTAAGTGATTTCCCTGAATATTATGCGCCGGCAAAAATGATTGCACAAGGAAATGGTGCTAGCAGCTATGTTGTATCTAAATTAGCACAAAAGCAAAATCAGTTATTTCCCAGTATGGGAAATCGCGTTGTCGTACTCTTTGTTCCTCCGCAAGGATTGGCACTGATTTCAGGACTGGGCATCATGACCCCGTCAACGGCACATTTCATTTGGAAAACTTTGCTCATTGGTTGTTTGATCGGTAGCATTGTACTTCTGGTCTCATATTTTCGCCTCAACTATAAGCAAGCTTGCTATTTGATTACCGGACTATGTTTTTCTCACGCATGTATTGAGACGCTTAGAATTGATCAGCTGGCATCTATTTTGTTATTAGGGTTCTCCGCCGCTATTTATCTCTTACGCAAAAAAAAAGATTTCCTGTCCGGGCTATTCTTATCGGTGATATTTTTAAAGCCACAGCAACTCTTTCCCTTTCTCCTTTATTTAATCGGACTTCGTCGCTGGCGTCCACTTGGAATACTTTTTGCAGCCTTCACCATTCTTACACTCATCGCTTTTTTACAAATCGGCAGCTCCGGCTTCACTAATTATTTTGCCCTAGTCAACTCGCCTCAGAGTGTTGCCTTTATGCAACCAGAACTAAATCCCACATTGCGCGGACAATTATTGCGTTTATTTCCCACACAGGCTCGTATAATATTTATTGTCAGCGCTGCTATTTATGCATTAGTACTAACGTTTGCCTATTTTTTTGGACAAAGAATGCGCAATCACAGTGACGCCATATTGCCTGGTGTACTGGTTGTCATTCCTATTGGGCTTGTCACATCTATACACTGTCATAGTTATGACTTATTATTGCTCGTTCCTTCGCTAATAATTATATTTACCGGCGTTGTATTGCCATTCAGCCCACTTTTTAAGCTGTTTGTTATTTTTGGGGGTATTATCTTTATGTATCCTGTAGCAATAATGATTCACTACTCTTATTTGCTCAAAGGCGGACAGGTAAACTTATGGTTTATCGAATTATTTATTTTGGCTCTGGCGATTATTTACCAACTCAATCAAAAAACCGATACCAAAACAATACCCAGATAGCAACTAATCCATCACGCCAGGTTATCTTTTTCCCTTCTGAATATTCGCGGCCAAAATAAGAAATGGGCATTTCGTAAAGGCGCACATGCTGCTTTAATACCTTGGCGGTAATCTCCGGCTCAAAGTCAAAGCCATTAGAATTTATCTTAATGCGTTTAAAAAATTCCGCCCTAAAAACCTTATAGCCTGTCTCCATATCAGTAATGGTACTATCGTAAAGAATGTTTGTAAGAAGACTCAAGACTCTATTGCCTAACAAATGCCTAAATTTAAATGCCCGTGTGACCTTACCGCCACTAATGCGGGAGCCATAAACAACGTCTGCCTTACCACGAATAATTGGTACTAACAGCTCCGCATATTCGTTGGGATCGTACTCAAGATCCGCATCTTGAATCAGGATGATATCGCCAGTAGCATTCTGTTGCGCGGTACGTACTGCTGCACCTTTGCCCATATTTTTATCATGAAGAATGATTCTGGCATAGTATTTTGACGTGTCTAAGGCTTGTAAGAGCTCACGCGTACCGTCTGTAGACCCATCATCGACAATAATCAATTCTTTCTCCACCCCTGGCGTCTGCGCCTGAATCACCTCATCCAGGATGGGCATGATTGTGTCCTTCTCATTATATACAGGCATCAGGATGGATAATTTGTGCATCTGCTTTGACATCTCCAATGATTATCACTCTAAATGGTGATCTAGCTTAGCATTTTCGCTAGGTCAGTGGATGTTCACCAGATAAAAACAGCCTAAAATTAGGAATAGGGCTTTATGAATTGATGGGGGAACAGCATGTATTCTGGATATCTTGATAGAAGACAGAAATTAGCACTTGATGAGGCGTATAAGTTATACAGACAAATAATTAGAGGCGAGAAAAAGGCTGATTTATATCAAGTAGCTAATGCGCTCACGACTTTAAATACTGCTCTACAAGATCATGGTGACAGTCATTTTAAGATGACAAAAAGATTGTGGCAAAGAATGTTTGTTAGCTTATGTGACTTGCTGGTTACTTCTTTTCCTGTTTATGTAATTATTTATGATCAGGAAGGCGGAATCCAAACGCCCTTTGAACCCATAATTGAACCGGCAATGATTGAAATCCATGCTTTGGGCTTAAAACGAAAGACAGATATTTTTAGCCTGGATTTGGCCCAGTTCAATCCGATGACCAGGCTTGGGATCGAAAAAACCTGGATCAGCCGTGGACCCATGCTCAATCCAGAAGATTTTGAGAATCTTGACTGCGGAGAATTCTGTACAACCAAGAATTTTCTTATCGGCGATGATGTTTTAAGAAAAGAGTCTGAACTTGGTAAAGAGCGGGCATATAAGAGATGGTGGGAGCTATATTGGCAAGCGTATTGCGCAGTTAACCCCCTAGACCAACAACTCGTTCAACAAGAAATGCATACGCTTGAAGAAGTCTGGGGAAATCTGTACTATTAATTTGATAAAATAGATATAGTTTGACTGACCGAAAAAGTTTTCGTGAGTTTTAATCAGAATGCTTAAGCGAGTTTGTATTTTTTGTGGGACCAGTGCTGGGCTAAATCCAGTTTATCGTGAAAAGGCAAAAGAAGTTGGCGAGATTTTAGCTGCCCGTAGTATCGGCATTGTTTACGGTGGCGGCACTATAGGCTTAATGGGCGCGGTTGCTGAAGCTGGTCAAAGGGCAGGCGCTGAGGTTATCGGCATTATAACCAAGGATTTGCTTGACATAGAAGTAGCAAATAAGGCAATCCCTCGTTTATGTGTAGTGGGCTCAATGCATGAACGAAAAGCTTTAATGGCTGATCTCGCCGATGGCTTTATTGCTATGCCTGGTGGCTTTGGTACTCTAGAAGAATTTCTTGAAGTGGTTACCTGGTCACAATTAGGGGTTCATCGCAAGCCTTGCGGATTGCTGAATGTAAATGGTTATTATGATTTTCTGCTTAATATGTGTGATCATGCTGTAAAAGAAGGCTTTATCACTCCCGTTGATCGGCAATTGATTGTGGCTGATCCTGAGCCAAATAGCCTTATTGAGCGCTTGAATAAGTTTAAAGTGCCTCCACCAAGCAAATGGCTTTCTTTAATAGAAACTTAAAATGGTAAGGCTTATCCTAGAAGCAGAGGCATTGATAACGATGATTGCACGAATAAGATATCGATACCTCTTATTACTTGTTATTTTCCTTGATGCCATATATGGTGTCAGCTCTAGTGCGGCAGCAGCTGTCAATTCTATATTGATGCCCTCGCAAATAAATCTTGTTGTTCAAGCAAATGGCATTAAAAAAAAGAAAGATTTTTCCGGAAATATCTCCTGGTATGGACCGGGCCTTAATGGCAAGAAAACGGCCTCCGGTGAAATTTTTGATATGAATAAGAACACAGCCGCCCATTTGACCTTACCGTTTGGAACACGCGTATTGATAGAAGACCCCAAAACGGGTAAATCAGTCATTGTTAGGGTTAACGATCGTGGACCCTTTGTACGTACTCGCATTATGGATGTGACCAAAGAAGGTGGACGAAGGCTCAATCTGCTTTCCCGCGGCGTAGCTTATGTCAATTGCTTGATTATCGATTAGCTATTCATTGTTTTGTGATTCTATAAGTGCTGCTTGCTTATCCAATTGCTCAGCTTCCTGGACTTTATTCATCCTCCGCAAAAGCTCGGCATAATTTCTCAAACTAGCTGCAACACGCGGATCACTAGCACCAAATAATTGCCTGCGCAATTCCAAAGAGCGCTGGTAATAGGCTTGTGATTGAATATAGTCGCCTTGTTCTCGGTATAGTCTAGCTAAATTGTTTAAGTTATTGGACAGATCTTCACCACTAACACCTGATGAACCGGATGCTGCTATTGCAATTATCTGCTTAAATAACGTTTCTGCTTCTTGATTTTTTCCTTCTTCTTCGTATAAAACAGCCAAACTATTCAAACTAAACACAAGAGTACTTTTATTTTGATCCGCATTCTGCTGCAAAATATCAATAATCTGTTTGCCCAAGTTTTCAGCCACGTCGAATTTATCTTGTTGCCTATTCAGTTCCACTAGTTTGCTAAGGCTAACAGAATATTCTTTGCTTTTCTCACCAAATAATTTTCTACGGATTACCAAAGCCTCTTTGTATGCCTGTTCCGCTGCTAAAAACTTTTGCTCTCCCAGATAAAGATCACCAGCATTATCAAGGCAATCGGCACGCTCCTTGCTATCGATACCAAATGCTTTTTCAGCTATGATAATACTGCGTTTATAAAGAGATTCGGCCTCATCATATTTTTGCAATTCCTGATCAACTATAGCCAGATTATTGACACTGATAATTACTTGTCCGGCGTCAGCGTCTTTCGTTCTTTCCATGATTTTCAATTCCTGCGTAAGCAGTGATTGAGCTTCCTGCAATTTGCCTTGCTTCCTATAAAACCCAGCCAATTTGTTCAAACTGTCTGCTATGTCTTGGTTACCTGGCATCTTTTGTCGGATAGCTAATGACCGCTCATATAGCTGCGCTGCGTCCTGCATCTTTCCTTCTTCCTGATATATACTTGCCAGATTATTCAATGGTACCGTCAAAGCAGAACTGTCTTTTCCACAGCTCGATTCAATAATAATAATTGCTCGTTTCAGCAATGACTCGGCTTCTGGCAGTTTGTTTTCTTGCTTCAATACAATAGCCAAATTATTCAGACAACCAGCGGTTGCTGAATGGCTAGCACCATTATTCTTTTCTGTTATTGACAGGGCACGGCGATAATATGTTTCTGCTTGCACCCAATCAACTGCCTGGCGGCAAAGGATGGCAAGATTGTTTAAAGTTGGCACTAGCTCCAAACTATCTGCCCCAGCAAAATTTTCTTTTACACTAAGGGCACGTTTGAATGCGGCTGTCGCTTCATTGTTTTTTCCTTGTGCTTCCAAAACCAAGCCCAGATTATTTAGACTTGTTCCTAGATGAGCATTATCTGCTGTTGCACCAGACT
>Ga0207073_1154_pt1 | contig 10353 bp, 6 predicted proteins | sample Alteio_BWMinHeat_65_FD_153575 | JGI IMG/M metagenome (GOLD analysis project Ga0207073, IMG submission 153575) | Enriched cells from forest soil in Barre Woods Harvard Forest LTER site, Petersham, Massachusetts, United States -... | ecosystem: Environmental > Terrestrial > Soil > Temperate forest >...
CGGCCGAAGTTTGTCTGTTCTGAGGATAGGCAGCCCAAGTATCTGAGAATAGACCACCTTCTCCATAGTATATCATTCTTTGATTGAAGAATTTATCACTGTCAACAATTGTTCCATTTTGGGCATTAAGTGTGAGAAAACCATTGTCAACATGTGTATAGACAAGATGCTGGTTATACCATTGATTCTCCAAGGTAACAGATGATGGCAAGACAGGCTTCATTGATGCTGTCCAGTATAGCGTATCGTTGAATCGTAGGATATCATTATTCTCAAAATCTACATAGGGTATAAGGCCAATCTCAGGCTTTAGTTTTGCAAATGCTGCATCCCAATCCCAGACTCTGATTTTACTGAGTAGATCATTATTTTGTGCAACATAATTTGGAATATCACCTACCGGAACAGAGGTTTGTTTTACTTCATGAGGAACTATTGTTATCTGATCTAATTGTCCAAGATATCGGTTTACACCGATCTGTTCTGCCTTGTATGGACCAAGAAATTCTATTTTTCTTGCATCTGCAATGCTGTTGTTTACCATCATTATAGAACCTGCAATGAGAGCAATGATTATCAGAGTAATTACACGAATGTAGATGTCACGTTTTGAAGGAAGTATGATTACCCTGGACTTGAATTTATCAATGAAATAAAATGCAATAAGAGCAAATCCTGCAGCAAGCGTTCCACCTATTGCATACTTTGTATTGTAATCAATCTGGTCTGTGAAAAACATGTTTATTCCAGCCCAGATTATTCCAATTCCAATTATTGCCTCAATTGTGGACACATAATCTAGAAACTTTGGTTTGCCCTTTGCTGAATCTTGTAGATATCTGGTGACCAGTCCCACTATATTATGAAGGCCCACATAGAGAACAAGTCTAAGACCAATCACGGCAAGTATTGGAGGAATGAGGATTGTAAGCGACGGAATCATCGGCACTACATGCGTTGCAGCATAGGAGGGGTCGGTAGGTGGTGTTACAAATGGAAGTGAAAATATTTTCCATACACTGTTGATACCCAAATCGTGTCCATCAAGTATGTATGCAACTGCAAATCCAAACATTAGATTTGTAAAAAAGGCACCAAAAAGCACAACCTTTGTTATTTGCCAAACGATAAAGTTTGGAACACTCAGTTTGTAGTCCTTGAAGCTTGGAATGGTTTCTGTTACAGAATAGTTGCTTCCCCTCTTGAAAAATGTCAGGACTACATTAAGACCATACCAAGACATTGATGATCGGTTTTTCACATTTACGCGTATCAGCGTAATAGATGCCAAAACCACTGCAGAGATTAATGAAAAGTAAAGCGGTTTTGTAAAGAGAGTACCAAACTCTTGTGAGTTCATGTATAATACTACAGCCTGATTACTTGTCAGGACAAAAATTACAATTGCAATTAGAGCAACAATACCTATTCGGATATATTTTCCAGCATCACGCGGAGGTGGGCTGGATTGGGTCGATGAATTATACAAAATCAGGCTACCTTCCTTTGTGTCAAATTAATGTCTACCTAGATTCTTTTGCAAAACACCATTAATAAGTCAAAAGAAGTTTGTCAGACTGCATTTCCCAAGCCTTTGCACAACATGTAAACCGCAGCATACTTTGGTAAAGAAACGATCTCGTTGTTGTATGGCCCAAATTTCTTGTTTTTGAGCCTAATCTGTATAGGACAATCTGCCACAATGTCTACATTATCATTTCCAAGCAAACAGGCTTCTAGGAATGGATCAAAAGAATCCAAGTCGGTACATTGAATTTTTGAAAGACCACTTTTACTGTTAATAGATCCCTCAAGTCGAAATATACGGTGTATATCCATGGTTACTTTTGGATCTACTCTTACTCCCATAGTTTTTTTGATCTCTTCTAACTGTACTTGAAATGCAGAATATCCACTGGCAATTATTTCCCTTGTTATTTTTGGGGCTTTTGATTTTGATGAAAATAGTTTATGTGCAACTCTTCCTCGCCAGCCTTTTTCTTCAAATGTGGGAAGAGAGACTTTGGAATTATTTTGTCTTTTAATTCCAAAAGATTCAGGCAGTGCACCGTTGAACATGATGTAATCCACCAAGTCCGCCCTTTCTTGAGAGCCCAATGACTCATAATCATTATTGGTTACACGAACATGAAACCCTTCATTTCCAGAAAAATATACTTCGATCTGTTCTTTTTTTACATTCAAGTCAGTTGTCAGTATATCAACAAGCTTTGTTACCTCCTTTTTAGACTCGGAGATGCAGTTCTTGCAGCCTACAGATACAGTCTCAAACTTTGCAGAACCACACTTTGTACATTGCTGTTGGAATTCAATTACATGGTTATTGCAAGAGCTGCACTTGGAAATTGTGTGATCTTTTCTACATGGGAGAGCAAGGTCCTTTGCATCAATATCAAAGATCAAGTCAGCACCTTTCCAATCTTTTTCAGACATGGGAAGACTTGGAAATGAATAATACGCATTTGAACAGTATACATCAGATGGAACCTCCTTCATCAGCAGAAGGTGGAGCTCCTTATCGTTTTTTACAACTAAGTGTCTAGTCATCCCAGAGTTAAATTTTTGATACCCAAATTCCCTTTCTGTAGCCTTTTGTGGAACATGTATTAGATCAAATCGATTAAAATAATATTCTTTAAATGCACTCTCTATTAGCAAAACATTTTTTTCAATCATTGGCTCTTCCTCTTTTTGCCAAATTGTACTGGATTTATTATTCCATCACAGTCAGGAGTGGCAAAACAAAGGCTTTCGCTTCGTAGTTTTTTACATGATGGACATTGGTATTTAGTTCCACTTCCAGAAGAACCTGAGATATGTTCTAGTTGGTATTTAGTAGTTCGTTCATTATAATCAGGAGCATTTTTGAATAAAGGCGCAATTTGATCAACTGTCTGACCTTTTGAGAGAAGATACGTAGCAAGTAGGAATCTTCCAGAGTGCGGCAAGTTCTCACCTTTTTCAAGAACTTCAATTCCGTGTTTTACACATGGAGGAAATTCTGAAGAGACATAAGTTGTATCAGAAAACTTTTTGGCAAGTGTAACCAAGTCTTCCACCCTATGCTGAAAGCTTTGCGGTATAGAATCAACATTAACTGATTGAATTTTTCCATTGATGTATTCTCCAAGCTCGGTGCGGATCAGTCTAACTGTTTCATGTGCACTCAAGTAGACAAGACCATTTGTAACTCTTCGATTCACTAATTTCCATTCCTTTTCATGGAAATGCACAGCTCGTTGTAGATAATCTGGTACTTTGATTACAAAATCTTCATTGTCAATTGATACATTAACCGCAAACAGATCCTGAATTATTTTTAATGGAAGCTCAAGATTTTTTTTATCTCGGCTTATCCAAAGATCCTGTTGTAGATATTTTTCAGCCCTCCTAGATTCAGCGAGTGAAAACCTTCGAATGAGCGTGGCAATACCTGCTGATTTGAGCAGAATTATTGCCACTAGAAAGGAGAGTAATTCAGAGTCATTGTCCAGTGTTTCAAGATCAGAGCCATAGATTTGACCAGATGAGGCAACCACTATTCTGCCATATGCCTTTTCAACAATAGGTTGCCAATCAGGATGTCCTAACTGTTCAAGACTTAATCCAGTATTTCTCAGATACTCACCAGCTTCTGCAAGAAAAGGATATTTTGCCAGATCCTTTACTCCAAATTTTAACATGTCTTCTTTGTTCTTGCTAACCTTAAAAATTTGATTATCATATTGATCACCAAGCAGAAGTCATACACTTTTCTGATTATTTCACCACGAGTTTAAATTATGCCCAAGTAAATTAGTGACATGCAGGTCGGATTGCATGTATCCATTGCAGGCTCGATAGACAAGGCAGTTGATAATGCAGTAGAAAGAGAATGCACAGCATTTCAGATCTTTACCCGCAACCCACGAGGGTGGGCCGCAAAACCTCTGACAAGCAGTGATGCTTCAAGTTTCAAAGAAAAACTTGCTAAAACCAAGATTGACAGATTTGCAACAGTAGCTCACATGCCTTACTTGCCAAATCTTTCATCCCCAGAAGAAGACCCATTTGTAAGATCTATGGATTCTCTAATAGACGAAGTAAAAAGATGCAGCAAACTTGGAATCCCGTATATCGTAGCACACCTAGGAAGCCACAAGGGCGAAGGTGACAAGAAAGGAATTGAAATGTTGGTAAGGGCATTTACAAAAGCTGCTAAAGATACACCAGATGATGTGATGATTCTACTTGAAAATACAGCAGGCCAAAAGAATAGCGTAGGCTCTGATCTTGATCAGCTTGCATCCATTTTATCTCAACTAAAACCTGCAAAAAGATTTGGAATATGTTTTGATACATGTCATGGCTTTGCAGCAGGTTATGACATGAGTACCGAGAAAGGCGTTACAGCAACACTTGCAAAATTTGATAAAACGATAGGGTTTGAGAATCTCAAAATTTTACACCTAAACGATTCCAAGGGAGAGCTTGGAAGCAATCTAGACAGACACGAGCACATAGGACTTGGACACATTGGAGAGAAGGGATTAGGACATATTATAAAGGCGATAAATCGCAAAAAAATTCCAATAATTTTAGAGACACCCATTGATGAGAGACGCGATGATGTTGGAAACTTGAATAAGGTAAAAAAACTGGCTTGATTAGGAAGAATTGATGGTACAATGAACTATGAACAAATAATACAACTTGCGCTGGAACGCGGATTTTATTTTCCTAGCTGTGAAATTTACTCTGATGCACAGGCAGGTTTTTGGGAATACGGTCCATCAGGGGTCAGCCTAAAGAACAAGTTCATCGAATTGTGGAGAAGAGAATTGGTAAGAAGAGATAGGATGTGGGAGATTGATGGTTCGCAGATCATGTCAGAGAATGTCTTTGTAGCATCAGGTCACCTTGCAAGTTTTGCTGATCCAATTGCAACGTGTACAAAATGCAAATCAATCTTCAGGGCAGACAAGATGATTGCGGAAATCACTTCGATAATAGTTCCTGAAAATGCAGACCTGGAAGAATTTGATAAAATAATACAAGAAAAGAAAATAGTATGCACCAAATGCAAAGGAAGTCTTGAAAATATTAAGAAATTTAACATGATGTTCAAGGTAGGAATAGGAGCACAGGGAGAGCCAGCATATCTAAGACCTGAGACATGCCAATCCATCTTTGTTGACTTTCCAAGGTTATTCAAGACAATGCGAGGAAAGCTTCCAATTGGTATTGCTCAGATAGGAAAGAGTTTTAGAAATGAGATCTCACCAAGGCAGAGTCTCCTTAGATTAAGAGAGTTTTACCAAGCAGAGATTGAAGTTTTTTGTAATCCTGGCAAGCTTGATGACCTGCTAAAATTCTCAGAGGTAGAAAACACCCAGATCAGGATAATGGTTGACGATACAATAAAGAGCATGACATGCAAAGAGGCACTTGACTCTGGTATAGTCCCAAACAAGCTTGTTGCATATTATCTTGGCTTGCTTGTAGAGTTTTATCAAAAGACAGGAATTGATGTTACACGAAGCAGGTTTAGAAAACTAGGAGAAAAAGAAAAGGCATTCTATGCTACCGTTGCATTTGATTTTGAGGTTGAGACCAACACGGGTTGGCTTGAGCTTGTTGCATGCAACTATAGATCCGATTATGATTTGAAAAGTCATGCCAATACAAGCAAGGAAAAATTCGAGGTTATGGATGACGAGACCAAGGTCTTGCCACATGTATTTGAGATATCAATGGGAATAGACCGAAGTCTCTATACCATGATAGAGCACAGACTTAGAGAAGACAAGGAAAATGACAGAGTTGTGCTCTCCTTAGAGCCATATCTATCACCAGTCCATGTAGGTGTTTTGTCACTTGTAAAAAAAGATGGATTAGCTGAAAAGACTGAAGAGATTTACATCATGTTAAGAAAAAAATATGATGCATTTTTGGATCATTCTGGAGCAATAGGAAGAAGATACAGAAGACTGGATGAAGTTGGTGCGCCATTTGCAGTTACAATTGATCACCAGACGTTGGAAGACGGGACTGTCACAATACGAAACCGTGATTCAATGAGTCAAGAAAGAATAAAGATCTCAGAACTTGATTCCCATCTTGCACAGGCAACTGCATTTCCTTAAAATTATTTTAGTATAAAAATTTTAGATACTTAACTACTTGTGATCATGGTCATCATCACCGTGGCCATTATGATCATGGCTATGATCATCTCCATTGCTATCGTGATCTTTGTTATCTGTATCACCTGGACAATCTCCATCATTATCATGATGACCATTTTTATCATCACATGTTTTGACAGGAGCACTCACAACTTGTAGTGTAGCACTTCCACTGCTTGCAGTGTTCTTAGAGTCACCGCCATAGTTTGCAGTGATTACAACTGGACCTGTAGTTGATGGAGTAAATGACACAGTACATTTGTTATCATGTAGAGTACATGCTGCTTTGCCAAAGGCTCCAGATGGTGCTGAAAATGTTACAAGACCGGTTGCTTTTGAACCTGTTATTTGTACTAAGACTCTCGTAGTTTTTCCAAGATGTACAGACGGTGGTAATAATTTTACAGTTGTAGATGTGGATTTTCCAGATGAAGTTGTTATTTTTAGAGTAGAACTTCCACTGCTTGCAGCATTACTTGAGTCACCGCCATAGTTTGCAGTGATTACAACTGGACCTGTAGTTGATGGAGTAAATGACACATGGCATTGACCTGTAGCATCTAGTGTACAGGTTGTTGGACTAAATGTCCCAGATGGTGCTGAAAATGTTACAAGACCGGTTGGTGATGAGCCCTTTACTTTAACTGCTATTGTAGAGCTACTTGTAAGTGGAATTGATGCTGGAGAGAGTGTTACAGCTGTAGTTGATGATGGCAAAGAACTACCAACTATGAGTGTAGAACTTCCACTGCTTGCAGCATTACTTGAGTCACCGCCATAGTTTGCAGTGATTACAACTGGACCTGTAGTTGATGGAGTAAATGACACATGGCATTGACCTGTAGCATCTAGTGTACAGGTTGTTGGACTAAATGTCCCAGATGGTGCTGAAAATGTTACAAGACCGGTTGGTGATGAGCCCTTTACTTTAACTGCTATTGTAGAGCTACTTGTAAGTGGAATTGATGCTGGAGAGAGTGTTACAGCTGTAGTTGATGATGGCAAAGAACTACCAACTATGAGTGTAGAACTTCCACTGCTTGCAGCATTACTTGAGTCACCGCCATAGTTTGCAGTGATTACAACTGGACCTGTAGTTGATGGAGTAAATGACACATGGCATTGACCTGTAGCATCTGGTGCACACAATGATGGACTAAATGTCCCAGATGGTGCTGAAAATGTTACAAGACCGGTTGGTGATGAGCCTGTTACTTGTACTGTCACTGTTGAACTGCCACTAAGTGGAATTGATGCTGGAGAGAGTGTTACAGATGTAGTTGATGATGTTGGAGTAGTACATGTTGAAATTATTACTCCCGTTCCGATTATGCCGGTATTACCTACTATGCTTCCATTACAATTGAGTATAGAACCAGTGTTTGTGAATGCACCATTGTTGGTTATAGTACCTGCAGTATTATCAATTGTACCAACATTTGTAACTACTAGTCCTTCATTATCAAGATTTCCACCATTATTACTATAAGTTCCGTCATTCTCAAGATTACCAGAATCTACTATAAAGAGACCAACACTTGATACTAATGCACCGACGTTATTTGTAAAAAAACCAACGTCATCAAGGAGACCCCCAGAATTTATCACGACACTACCAGTGTTCATAAAAGAAACATTATTGGTGATTGTAGCACCACTATCAATTGTAATAATACCAGAATTAGAAAGCGTATCACCAGCAGTGAACAAAGTCCCACTGAGCTCATTAATAATAGTACCAGAATTAATTACAGGAGCGCCAGGATCAGATGAGATTGTACCTTGGTTATCAATTGTAACCCCAGAAGGTATAGTTATAGGAGCAGATAATTCAAGTGTAGTTCCAGTTGGTATAACTATAAGATCACCAGATGTAGCTATAAGCGATGTAACCAAACATGTAGCACTAAAGACATTCCAAGTACCTCCTATTGCTCCACAAGATGCATCATCCATAATTGTAGTATTGGTTGCAAATGCACTGGGTGTCATAGAATTAAGAGGTAAAAGTAATGATAAAACAGCAATAAAACCAATAATCAATCCGCTTTGTTTTGTAATTTTCAACTCGAGTGTATACACAAATCAATGCATATAACTGGTACGGTCAAAAAAATTATTTCAGGTTCCAAAATGGTCAAAAAAAATATTTCAGGTTCCAAAATGGTCAAAAACTTGAATTAAAATACTAATTATAGAAATCTAAATAAAAAAACTATTCTCTGATTTTAGAAATTATTAATCAATAATCTCTAAAATTAGCATATGCAAGTTATTTTTTAGGAGATAGAGTTACTATAGATGTATCAGCGTCTCTGTATTTTATTTTGACAAATACATCATTAATAGGTTCAACTTGAGACGCTAGACCTGATGCTTGTGTAATGACTTCTACATGCCAAGAACCAATTATTGGATCAACTGAGGTTATAGAGAATCTTTCAATACCCTCATTCACTCCAACATATCGAACTACAAACAACTGATCTCCAATTTTCACTGTCTTGAGATTTCCAGGCAATCCAATTGTAGATTGCGTAACAAGACAATCTTTTGGTCCTATCACACATGTACCATCAGGTGCAGTTACATGATATTCTTTTGTACCATCATTTTCAAATGAAGAGTAGAGTACTGAAGCTTGAGCAATCATATTGTTATTTAGCGATATTGTTGTTATATTAAGTGGACTTGAGAGAGGCACTGTTAGAGTTCCCGGGAACAACGTCATATTTGATGATATAGTATCAAATGATGTATCATAGAACGTTGCTCTAGCTGATACACTGTGTTGTATAACTTGATCTACAGTATAAGAATGCCATTTCAAGTTTACTTGAGTTTGTCCAGTACCAAATACTTGAGCAGGTGAAGTATACACTGTCTTTCCATCAATGATCAAGTCTATGGAACCATAAACTGGTCCATCAGCATTATTTGTAAAGTATGCTTCAGATTGATCTACAGTACCAGCAATTCTTGTAGGTCTCATATCTAGCTCCAACTTTCCAGTTGAAGAATAGGACGGTTTTACCCCTATCGTGGAAATATCAGAATCAGTCATCTTGTTGTCATTATTTTCTATGTGGACCCAATATTTCACAGCTGGTGCTTGCAATAATGCTGACGGAATTGTTGCAGACAACAGATATGTGCTATTTGATATCTGCAATGGAGCAACATTCATGGTTATCGAGTGATACTTTGTGAGGTCATCATTTCCAGCATCTGTGAATCGTAGCTCAGAATTTGTAAGCTGTGCAGATGTATCCACTATAGCATACACAGATAGTGGTTTACCATCTACAAATTGGGTTGTTGGTTCTGATGCAAGTTGCTTTGTTCCATTACCTATTTGGAATTTGAGATCAAATATTCTTGGTGTAGTTGTATCTATTTTGGTTGGCTGTGTTAGCAACTCAATATTTGTGAAATCTAGAGCTTCATTGCAACCTGTAACCTCAACTGTCTTTCCTACAGAGAATATGTTGTGTCCAACTGATTCCAGTGCAACAACCTCAAATGATTTTTCTTGTGGAGCAATGTATCCTTCATAGATAAGCTTTCTAATTGTGGCATTGGCATTTTCTTTTGCATATGGTTGATCTGGGATGAGCTTTGCATTGACTACGCCAGTTAGTGATGTACGAATTATCACCATTGGATCGGTGCTATTGACGTCTGTGTCAACCTCTACTCTTACAATTTGCTTGTCACATACATCATAGGATATCTTTTGGATCTTAAGATAAGGCCCGGCTCCTGCACCATTACTTGTTGATGTAGATGTTCCCATTCCAACTCCTGAACTACTGGTACCACCACCAGCATTTCCTGAAGATGTCGTAGTTGCTACATTTGAACTAGTTTCTACACTATGACCGCCAAGTGCAAATTGTGAAAAGTGTTGAGTTTGAACTACTACATCACATGTGCTGCTGCTTGTAGGTGTAGTGGACAAGATTGTAACTGGATTGGTTGTCCAGCTTTGTGCACTAGTATCAAATACAAAGATATCTGATACAGGACATCCTTGTGAATCCACTTTAACTCCAGCTGCATTTCTTGGGAGTTGTAGTGTAAGTTTTGGATGGGAAGCAAAGTTTGATGGATTACCCCAGTTGAATCCTTTCCCTGTTGATTCATACTGGTATGTGACGTTGAT
>Ga0207073_1164_pt1 | contig 10125 bp, 10 predicted proteins | sample Alteio_BWMinHeat_65_FD_153575 | JGI IMG/M metagenome (GOLD analysis project Ga0207073, IMG submission 153575) | Enriched cells from forest soil in Barre Woods Harvard Forest LTER site, Petersham, Massachusetts, United States -... | ecosystem: Environmental > Terrestrial > Soil > Temperate forest >...
CAAAAAATGCTTCAAGACACACGATTAAGTGATCATTAAAAGTCATTAACACAGCTGTTCGCACGATACCAATTGGAGCAGGACAATCTAAATCAAACACCAACATAGCTTGATCGACAACACCGAATTGAGCGCGAATCGTTAGTGTTTTAAAAGAAGGAAGAAAGAATCGCTTCAAAGATTCAAGATACTCATTTTTTCCTGTAATGTGTGTTATTGGACCGAGAAATTGGACATTAGGATGAAGTAATTTTTCTATAACAGCGAGATCTTTATCATTCATTGCTTGGTAATAAGCAACTGCTGAAGTTACATTTTTTTCGGACATACACACCTTATAAATTAATTTAAATGTTATTATTTATCAACGTATAGACTATTGTAATTGATGAACTATAAGTATATATCCGTATAAATACGGATATAAATTAACGCATTGAAATTATTGATAATTTTTTTTTATATTTCTACAACAAAAGATTTTTGGTGATAATTGTGGAACCATTTGATTCATAAATGGTTAAATGGTAAAATTTCTAACAATATTTTTGAGCATGCTTTAATTAATATGAATATTGTCGATTTTTTTCAATACTCTCATTTTATCAACAAAATTAACGTTGATGATTTTAATAATCTCCCTTTTCATTTTCAGATATGGCAAAAAGATTTAGAAGGCAGGTACATTAATTGTAATGATAGATTAGCTATTGATGCTGGATTTAATAATAAAAATGATATAATTGGTCTAACCGATTTAGATAATAAAATGCTATTAAGAAAATGTACTCACAATTTTCAAAGAAATGACCAAAATGTAATTACCACAAAACAAGCTCAGTTTTTTACCGAACCGTTATATTTCACTAATAGAAAAAAACTCCTAGCACTTAGTCAAAAAGTACCTCTGATATTAGAGAATAAAATTACTGGTTCTATGGGATTCGCAATCATTATTAAGACAAATGCCATAGCTGATATTTTTTCTACTCTTCTAAATTTCTCTAGACCAATAGATTATAATCTTACACAAAGAGAAATGGAAATTGTTAAACAATTAGCAAAAGGTTACACCGCAAAAGAAATTGCCCGCTCATTAGATATTTCTTCACGAACCGTAGAACAGCATACTAATAGTATTAAAATTAAATTAGGTGTAACTCGAAAACAACAAATCATAGATAAAATGATTTCTCTATTAAGTGACCCATGATGATACCTTGCTCTACTGAAGTTGCATATCAGTATTAATACGGATATGAAATTCTATTCAATTGTTTAGACTACTATTTTTAATTCATTTTTTATGAGGACAAGATGAAATCACGAAACGATCTATTAGTAGAACTACTAACGATAATAAAAGACACTCAGACTCCACTTTTGCCGGAGGATATTAATCTTATAAATGAACATGTTGAATTATTAGCACCAAACAATGAAAATGATATTGATATTAACTCACGTGAAGAATCATTAAATACAACACCATTAGAGTTAGCAGCAGTAATGGGTCATACTGATGCTGCTAAATTACTGCTTGAAGCAAAAGCATCTGTCGATGCAAAAGATAAAGACAACTGTACCGCCTTATATTTTGCTTGTTTTTATGGGCATCATGATATGATTAAAATCTTAATTGATGCAAAATCAGATCTAAATGTGAAAAATATTTATGGTCAAACTCCTCTTATGATAGCTTGCAGAGAAGGGAATCTAGAATGCGTCAAGGTCTTAATTGACAATAAAGCAGAAATTAATATTAAAACTCCTAATGGAGAATCAGCACTGAGTAAAACAATCCATAAAGTCTTTCAAAGTAATGACCTCAGGATTATGAATTTGTTGTTTGAAAATGGCGCTATAGTAACACAACTAAGTGACCTGAGTTTTTTTGCTTTTAAATTAAATAAATGGGAGCAAAGTGACCCTACATTTTTACAAATTTTAAAAAGAATTGATGCGCAAGAAGAAATAGAATTTAAAAACCTCAATTATTTTGATAAACAGAGCTATAAGTTTGCTAAAAGTGAAATTAAAGACTACAAAAAAGCTCTTATAAAAGTTACGGATGCTCAAACAAAAAAAATAGCTCAGTTGTTAGCTAAAAACACACCTTTACCGAAAGTACTTCAACACATAGTTATCGATTATAATTTAGTCTTGAACCATGGGTTATTTGCTGATAGCTCAGGAAAGGTAACAAAAGAAAATATTGAACATACGGCACATTCTGGTTTAGTTAATAAAACTCTATTTTCGATTAAAAAGATGTTTCGATAGTTATATATTACACTGGTGAATTGTGCCAGTTTCACATTTATAAAACTTGAATCGTCCTTTAATTACAGTTTATTAATAAATTTGTTTGTATTATACTTTGAATATGCTATAGCTTGTATCAAAAAAGGGATTTAGATGCTATATAAAATATTTTTCATATTTTTTATCTTATTTTGCTCACCTATTATTTATGCTAAACATGCTCCTCTTCCAGCGCAAGTGCTTTTGAACGTTTATCAAGAACCGTCACCCATCAAAGCCGATGATAAATATTTTTTGGTATATGAAATCTATTTAACAAATTATATGAAAGATATTTCAAAGTTAAATTTTTTTCAAATTAATGATACGCATAAAAGAGATTTAATAACATACAAAAATATAAAGGATTCAATTCAATCCCGTGATAATAACAATCATGAAAATTCTTTGACATTCACTGCTGGCGAAACAAAGACTCTATTTATTTGGATCCCTTATACAAATGAATCAGAGCTACCAAAAGAATTAATACATCATCTTACGATAGCTTCAAGTTTTGCAGGAAAAAAATATGTATTTTCCATGGGAAATTATCATGTAAGGGTGGCGCCTTATTATCCTTTCATGATTAACCCTCCATTACGTGGTAAGAATTGGTTGGCAGGTAATGGTCTATCCAATACATCAGATCATCGCAGAACAAGTATAATTATCAATGGCAAACCTTATTATGCTCAAAGATATGCTATCGATTTTGTTCAAATGGGAAGTGATGGAAGATCCTATACAGGTGATATACATAAAAATTCAAGTTACCATTGCTATAGTCAAGATTTATTAGCTGTAGCTGATGGTAAAGTGATTAAAATACAGGACGGTATTCCTGAAAATATTCCTAATTCTTCAAAGTTTGCTATACCTATTAATGAAAAGACCCTACCAGGTAATTATATTATTATCGATCTTGGTAAGGGAAAATATGCTGGATATGCGCATATTATACCCGGTTCTTTTAAGGTAAAAGAGGGTGATCTTGTCAAGCAACACCAAATATTAGCAAAATTAGGGAATTCCGGCAATTCCTCGGAACCGCATTTACACTTTCAAATCACGGATGCAGGATCATTTCTCATGTCGAATGGCGTTCCTTATGGCTTTCATCATTTTAGCGTGCATCCTTCTGAATTAGTTGATGATAGCGATATCAGTCTGCATATTAAAATCTCAAATAAAAAATTTGAAGAACGTACTAATCAGTTAGTTTTACAAAATTCACTTATTAACTTCGAATGAACAATGGACTCTGTTAAAGACAAGTCGTCTTCCAACCTCTGAAATGGAACAAAATGTTTTTATGAGGGTGATTTAATTATTGTGGATCCACATAAAGAAGTTGTGCATGGTGATTTTGTAGTTGCATTGTTGAATCGTTCTAAAGAAGCAACATTTAAACAATATGTGGTTGATGGCGGGATGACTTATTTGAGACCATTGAATGTGCAATTTCCTTTGATCGCCATAGATAATGAAACGGTTATTCTTGGAGTTGTAGTTAACTGTATTAAGTCGACTTAACAAATCAATATTAAAAACTTTCATTCCCGTAAACGCTAGTGCTTATAATCCAAACCTTCAAAATACGGACTTTGCACATTCTCCCCAAATGTTCAATCCTCTAAGTCTGGTGAAAAAGATTACCTAAATCGACCCATTTAGGTAATCTGGACTTTGGCCATTTTTATAAAACGCCTAAAAATCAACTAGTTAACTCCGCTTAAAGCCCGCCTCGTCAATAATCGCCACCATTTGTCAATTTCGCTCCAATAATATACAATACCACTTTAGAAAAATGCACACTACGATGAGGCACCTTATGCAATCTGGTAACCACAAAAATACAGAAGAAGAGAAAAAACTACAACCTTCCATGGCAGATTTTACATCTAAATGTGCGACTGGCAAGAAAGACGCCCGATTAATAACGGGCCAATCCGCTGATACGGCTCATATTGTTGCGCTACATTTAGGATTACCTGATATTGCACCTGTACCTCGCACGTGTATCCGCGCTCGCAGCTTATTTAATCAACCTGTTACTGCCAAGAAAACACAAGCCTTGCTTCAGGCGGCGGCTTATGGCGACTACAAAAAAGTAAACGACATTCTCACTGCAAATCCTCTATTATTACTTGAAAAAGGCACCGTCATGGATTATTCAGGCCGTGTTCATAAAGATAGAACTGTTTATCAGATTGCGAAAGGTGCTTGTGATCATAATGTTATAGCAAAAGGTGAGATCGTGGTCGAAGGGATGGTTGAAATGATAGAAGAACATTTCAAAGATTTACCGATGCCTGAAAGCTTTGTAACAAATATGATGAAACTCATCGAACAAGCAAAAACTGCAGGAAAACTTTCTGAAGATCAGGCAAAAAATGAAATTGAAAATTTAACGAAGTATCCTGAAGTTTACTACATCAATAAAGTGATGCGTGATCAACACGAAGGACAATTTCCACCTGGACATGAAGCAAAAGAAGCTGAAAGAGTGCAGCAAGATCGTGATGCAGATCATAAATTAATGAAAGTGCTTGAAGCGACAAGCGATGCTGACGTCACCATGACATCCGATTTAGATGATAAGATACATAGGATCATACGTATAGGAATAACAGATGAAGAAAAATTAACATTAAACGACGAAGAAAAAGCGACAGCAGAAATACGAGCCAACGAACTTCGTCGTCTTGTTTCGATCGTTATGAAAGCGCCATCCGATGAAGTATTTAATCATGCATTCGAGACATTTAGAATATTTCTCATCGTGCAAGACGGATTTATTAAAAAAGACGATGTTTTTGATTTTGAATTATTGAAAGCACTTTATCAGTTTAGAAACCATCTTGAACCTAAAGAAGAACAAACTTTTGGTAAACATTACAATCATCAATTACTTGCTGATGTTGCACAATCCTATGATGACAATTATGTACGTTTTGGTAATCACTGGAATAGCCCCAAAAATAAGTTCTGTTGGCAAAAACGTTTGGGGTGGGTCGAGCGTGGTGTTCCTGCGTGTGACGCGCAAGTCATTGCACAGGGCCCTTGGGCAGTTTTAGAAAATGGCGAAAAATCGCGTCGTAGTTTGGAATTTACTTATGGTGGTGGTTCTTATTATCCTTTAGCGGCTGATCCTAATTGGGAGATTGGATATAGCAACGCGGCGGGGTCGCTGGGCAACTGGCGGAGCGCGGCTTGTGGCGGGTCGCTTGGTAGCACTGTGCTTTCAAAACTTATGTCGAGCAAAAATACCAGCGCCCATGCTTACGCAACAAGCATACCGTCAGCCACAAAAGAAAAACCATTGCGTAGTATCGTAGAGTGTCGTTGAAGCAGACCCGCAGCAATAGCTGCGGGCTGTATATCCCAACACATTCGAATAAACCATTCAAGCAATGCTTTATATGTCCAAAGTTCCGATGTTTTTACCCACCATACAGTCCAGAGATGCAAGTAGTTTCTGATTCGTGTGGCAGAGTTGAGTAAGCTGGTCACATTGCTGTGACCAGCTCCTCTAGGAACTGTGCATGAAAGTTTCCCTTCACACAGCTCGAGTTTTCTTAAGGCTGACATTCTTTTCAACCCGGCCACTCCGTATTATCTTTCTTTTCTTGTCGCGATCTTCAAAGTACTTTCTGTAGGCAGGGTCGTAAATGTTAGCATCCTCTCTAACTTTGATGTGCCTTTTAATATGTACGTTTCTCGCATACTCAAGATCAAGCAACCCTGTCTTTGAAGATGGGTTGTTTGCGTAGAACGTCCAGCTATTAATGCGGGTAGAGCGAAAATATTTCTTTCGTCTCTATCGCGCGCCTTTGCTTGTGTGTCTACGCTTTACCCATTGCCAAAGTGATTTAAAGATACAAGAGTCTATAAATGCAAAGTCTCGACTTGCAACAACAAAACGATAGTAATATACCCAGCCCCTTATTTTAGGATTCAGTTGCCGGATCAGTTCTAACGTTGTTGATGTGCAATTCTTTTTTATTGTTCTACGGATATTGCCGAGTAAACTTTTAATACTTTCCTTGGCTGGTTTAATAATTAACTTACCTTTATATTTCCGTATATTAAATCCGAGAAAATTAAATCCATCATTGATGTGAGTGATTTTTGTTTTAGTCTGCGAAAGTTCTAAGCCTCTTTCGCGAAGAAAACATTCAACTACTGGTTTTACTATATCTTCCAACAGTTCTTTACTTTCGCCAGTGATGATAAAGTCATCAGCATAAACACATAAATGAACTTTACTGTGTTTTGGAGCCGCTTTCATAACGGTATCTTCCAATCCACTTAGCGTGGCAATTAAGAGTGCTGGTGAAATTAAAGCTCCCTGTGGTGTACCCTCAAATCGTTGATGAAGTGTTCCTTTGTCAATATATCCCGCTTCCAACCATTTTTTGCAGTATTTCCTTATCCATAGGAATATTATTCCTGAGCCATTCGTGAGATATTTTATCAAAACATGATTTAATGTCTCCTTCCAATATCCATTGGGCAGAACAGCTTCTTCCGAGCGACTTGAAGCATTTCTCGATAGCATCTGCAGCACTGCGTTTTGGCCTGAACCCATAAGAATTTTTATCGGCTCTGGTTTCTGTAACAGGCTCTAGCGCTAGCAAGTGTAGTGCTTGCATAGCTCTGCATTTCATTGTCGGAATGCTGAGCGGTCTTTTTCGGCCATCCTTTTTAGGAATATAAATGCGTTTAAGTGGTTGTGGTCGGTAGCTTTTTCGCGTGAGCGATAAAGCTGCTTGTATCTTCTGTGTTGCTGTTTTCCAGATAATGTTATCGACACCAGGAGTTTTGCCTCCACGGTTTTGAACGACTCGTTTTACTGCAAATAATTTAGCGTTAAACGAGTGAGTCAGTAGCCATTGCAATGCTTTCACTTTGCCTTGACGACCTTCTCGAGTTGCCTTTGCAATACGCATTTGTAGTCGGTATACCTGTGCCTCAATGCTTTTCCAATTAATGGAAGTCCATGTCTTTGCGGATGAAGGTGCACCAGTCAGTGATGTTGCCGCTGCTGTCATTTGCTTTCCTTTATGCTATCGATTCTACAAGTTATCTTGCAATGAAAACCAGTCGGACGTGGGCACACTTTCGTGTCTGGTGACATGACCAGTATCCGCACCATTACAGTGCGGCGTTTGCTTTTTCCGACATCCCAAACCTGCATGATCGCGGATTAATCTTGCGATTGAATCTTCCCATACCTGGGAGATCATACAGGGTTTCCACGTTCCACCTTTGCGAGTCTGTGAGGTTAGGCGCCTGCTTCCGACCGGACGGTTGTGTGACTACGACAGCGCAGGGCTTAGCGCTGTGCCACCGTCTTACCATTTTGGTCACAGGGAGTCAGCCATTTTCCCTGCCTACGACGTGACGGTCTTCATCGGCAGATTCAGATATCTTCGCCATACCCACTATCTAGTACTTACCCAGTTTATGGCTACCAGGAGGGAATGCTTCTCGCGATTTACTCCCCGCATCGCTCTTTAATGATGCTTTGTTACATTGTCAGGGCTGCTCTTTATTCAAGCCCGTAGATTCATCCGGTAGTACAGATGGTCTCTTGTTCGAGACAACTCACTAAGGCGACTTCGTGTCGCACCAGCCCATCTTTTACCATCCACATCACTTGCTCTCTTGCCTTTCGTAGTGTTCTAGCATGCGGAACAATACGATAAAGCTCATATTTTTGTTGATCAGATCTTGCTACCCCCCCCATTCGCGTTTAGTTTTTGATCATTACGGAAGGGAATAACAGAATCATTACAAGAATACTCTGCGCTGGTGTTATCTAAGGTTTGCGTTCCTAGATATTTTACGCCTAAAAAATGAAAGCCCGATTTAATACAGCCCATGCGCGTTTTTTTGCGCGATAAACTTAAACGTCTTTCCTGTAATACTTCCATCATCTTGCGCCAACAGCGGGTAAGCTGGCGTTTGGTTTGACACATGATAAGGATATCATCCTGATATCTGATATACGAAATTTGCATGCCATCGAATGCGTCATCTAATTTTTTAAGAAAAATCCCGCTGAAAAATTGCGACAAAGGTCCACGTAAAGCAATACCATTTCCAGGGTTTTTAGTTCCTCGAGGTGTATCAATGGGATTAGTGATAATTTCTTCAAGCATGGCACGTGCTTTTGGATCATCGTAATACTGCTTGATATCTTGTATAAGCTTATAATGAAGAATAGATTTATAAAATGATCGGACATCTGCACGAATAAAAAAATTCGGTTTCTTTTCTTCCAGGATCTGCCGAATACGTTGTGTGGCAAGCTTCACACCATGAGGACCGCAAAGATGGTAGCAATTTGGGTTCATCACGTGCGCAAAGGTTGGCTTTAGCTGTTTAAGTAAAACATGTTGAAAAATTCTATCTGAAAGATGTAATTGATCCACTGTTTCATCCGAAAAATAATAACGACGCAGATGTCTCGGTGAATAATTACCATCGATAATGGATTGGATTCCTGCTGGTAACCATTCATCGATTTCACGCGCCATAAAATGCGCTTCATGGTTATGATGGGCGTGATACTTTTTCTTATGAATTTTTTCAAATAGTTTTTTGCCTATGGCTAACATATCAGGCGCATGCCATCGTTTCATGCTAGTTCCACGATATTAACGTCATCTTGATCTTGTGATCCTTCATCATTGTCATAACCCAACTTTTCTAGAATTTTTTGCATATGTTCACGATCATGGAATGGAATTCTAACATAACCCGCTTCATTTTTATTAACCGTCAATTTAACAGGATAGCCAAATTTTTCGGTGATATGCTCTTCAATATGCATTGTCAAAAAAGTTGATTTTTTAGCTTTACTTGGATTCGATTTTTTATGATCAGAAGCTTTGATGGCATTGTCAAGAATGCTGACAGACCACTCTTTTTTTATGGCTTCATAAGCAAACCAATACTGCTTTTCTAAAGGCAGACCTGCCAAAACTTTACCATGACTTTCGCTAAGATGCCCTTGCTTCATCCAATGTTGTATGCGTGCATCAAGCCTTAACAAACGCAAAAGATTGGTGACCTTGGTACGATCCACCCCAAGAAGAAATCCCACTTCATCATGGGTATATCGAAATTCGGTGATTAAACGCTGCATAGCAAGTGCTTCAGCAATAGGATTTAAGGCTTCACGACATGTGTTTTCAATAAGTGCAATCTGTGCGGCTTGTTCATTCGAATAATTAGATAATAGGCATGGAACAATGGTTAATCCCGAAAGCTTGGCGGCACGATAACGTCGTTCGCCTGTCACGATTTCAAAATACTCATGCTGTTGAGTGGATGCACGAATAATGATTGGCTCTAACACTCCAAGTTGAGCTATGGTCTTGGAAAGCGATGCTAAGCCTTCTTCTGAGAAGTTATCACGAGGTTGGTATGTTCCACTGTGTAACATACCTATAGGAATATCTTTCAAAATAGCTTTGCCAAAAAGTGCGTGAACCGTTATGGTTTCCATCATTTTTTTCCATAAAAAGATAAGGATTTTCTATGCCAACATTGCCACGTGGGATGGCTGTTATTTTTAATGCGTTTAGCCATTTATTTACTTTACCTACCTGGGAACATGTACAAGTATTATTAACGGGCGCTATCTTATGCCAAGGCGCGCGTCGTGTCAGCTCAATTTTACGTGTAATGGGACTATCACAGCATAAACGGTTTGAAAAATATCACCGTGTATTCAATCGTGCTAAATGGAACGGTATGGCAGGATCGAAAATTTTATTGGGATTGTTGATCCAGTTATTACCCGAT
>Ga0207073_1166_pt1 | contig 10079 bp, 11 predicted proteins | sample Alteio_BWMinHeat_65_FD_153575 | JGI IMG/M metagenome (GOLD analysis project Ga0207073, IMG submission 153575) | Enriched cells from forest soil in Barre Woods Harvard Forest LTER site, Petersham, Massachusetts, United States -... | ecosystem: Environmental > Terrestrial > Soil > Temperate forest >...
GCCATACCAATTTTGCGGATTAAATGCAGCAAGTTTAATGCAACGCAACAACCCCAATTGTTTTAATTGCGTGTGTTCATGATGTGCATCCGCTTCTGCATCTTGCGGTCTGTCTTGCACCAACAACATGACTGCTAAAAAAAATCACAATGCCCAATGACGTGTTGACATACAACGCTAATCGCCAATCACCCAAAAATTCCGTCAATAACGCAAAAGGCGTTTGTGCAACAAGCCCACCCAGCATGGCAAATGTCACCACAAAGCCTGTCACCAACGCCATGCGTTTAGGTGGAAACCAACGCGATGCAATCCGAATACAACTTAAAAAACAAAATGATGCGCCAATACCAACCATAAAACGGCCCGTTGCAGCTTGCGCAAATTGATCCGCTGCTGCAAACAAATAGGTGCCCACCGTACAAATGGCAACCGCTCCTAATAATAATTTTTTGGGTGAATAGCGATCGAGCAAATTACCCACAGGAAACAAACAAATGGCATTGGCATAAAAATACATGGAAAATAATTGACCCAACTGCACTGCATCAAGCTTAAATGTCGCCCTGAGCTCAGCATTGATGGTGTTAAATATGTGCATTTGTATGAATTCATAAAAGAAAAATAACGCAGCCGTTAACGTCACCACCCAAGCAAGTCGGGTGTGCTGAGTTTTTTCATGTGCCTTAAAAGTTGAAGTTGTCATTGTTAGCATGATGCACTCTTCATGTTGGTTAGAGCGAATAATTGTATACAAAAAAGGTAGGGTAACGCTACAGAAGAATGCTGAAAAATGACTGTTTCGTCATAATGTTTTCCCTGCACATCATTAATCATTTGCTGTACAATGCAAATGACATGATCATTTTTATCATGTACTTAACAATACATCAAGGAGAGTTACCATGACGACTGCAAGAGCAGAAAATCTAACAACCGCTACAAATGAAACAACTGATGCTAACAATAATAACAACATTAATGAAACTGTAAATGCATTACCACAAGGCCAAGACGACAATACACCGGCTGATGTCACAACTAGCACGCCCACTACTGATGACAATAACAATAATGAAGAACAATCAAACGAAACAATTAATCTTAATTTAAACGTGTGGAAGCTTGGCAATCATTATTTCATTGTCAGTCAATACATAGACGTGCAAGCAAGCGATAAAAAAGATGAGGATGATTTTGATGACGTGCAAATATCCGATGAAGACGATGATCATGACTTTGATGACTTTGAAGTCTTGCAAATAAGCAGTGAAGAAGATGAGGAAGAAGAAGAAAACAATGAAGAGAATGAAGACACTCAAACATCGGACAACATAGTTCAGTTACCCTGCCCAGTATGCTCGAGCCAATTTGGTCTATTTTCACAATCAAAACCAACCGATGGAAACATTATGGTTGTTGATGATCTTGCACACCGAGGGGACGATAAAGAAGAAAATACCGGCTCCGTTTCAATCAAAATCAATTTTACTTGATAAAGAAAGATGACCCGAGTCGTTAGGCTCGGGTTTTATGAATACTAACTTACGCCGATGCGAAAAAAATACCTCGGCGTAAAGGACGGTTGTTATATTACTACTCACTTCTTCAATTTTCGTGCAATCTTGCACATCCCTTCAAATATAGGCTGAGAAATATTGCTTGGAAATTTTCTTGGCAATTTGCTTGATATTTTATCTACCACTAAATCGACTTGCTGTAACAAATCATCAAGAATATATTCTGCCCTTTCATGAGAATAATTAACTGATTTTGCGGTATCTATAAAATATCGACGCTGGATAGCGTGCCAATGATAATGAACATTCTTTCCACGAAGAGCAAGTGCCATTTTTATCTTTTTAGCTTCTAATTGTTTTTTTGCCAAGAGAGGATAAGCTGACATAATGTCATATAAAGGCGTTAAGCGATATTTTCCTTCGGGCTCAATAAAGACACTGAAATTTTTAGCATGACCATCGATAGCAGCCAGCAACCAGAATATTACTTGTGATCGATAAAACATATCGCGATCATGAGCTGGATCAGCAGAACCAAGCAATAATTGCATGATTTCTTTAATACCTGGACCACCATCTGACTGATATTTTAAATTCGGTGAAACACCCAGCGCTTGGCACATGTCTTCTTGAGGTAATCGCATTAACCATGTATTGTCTGATGACATTTTGCGATCAAAACGTTCTACAACAAGGACTTTTGCTTCATTGAAATAAAGAATGTCACATTTTGCAACAGGCAAACCAAAAGCCTCGACAATTTGCGAACATAGCCATTCATTTTCACAGCTATCACTTAAATCCATATGTTGATGCTGAATATACCCAATGGGTAATTTGAATATATGACTTGTTGGCGTATCATAAAGTGGTCTACACCATTTTTTATTATGATATAAAAAAGCAGTTTTTTCTTGAGCACCTGCAATAGAAATTCTAAATTCTTTGGCATCTTCCGTCATTCCAAGCGGATTATTTTGATAATTAAGCAAAATTTTAGCGATATCCTTTGCATCTAATGGTTCGCATTTAATTTCTTTTTTAATAATGGGTACATTACCCGAAATAACTTGAATCGCTCCCACACAATCTTTTCCGATACTCGCCAACAAATCAAATGGCTGATTCGTTGTAACACGAAATTTAGCTTGAATACGCGATCTGATTTGCTGATTATCTGGTAAAAGATTATCAAAAAAATTATAAACCACATCGCCAGTAAACGATTGTTTAACAAGTGGTAATGACAATGAAATGGGACGTGCACCTTGCGTATTCAACCAAGTCTGATCATAAACAAAGGCAAGACCGCCTTGTGCGTTTTTTTCTAGTTGGCCTATCAATATGCCATTCATTAAGATATGAAGCACGCGATTTTCTATTTGCATTCTTACCACTCTTCTTTCCATTGTTTGCTCTCTAATAGCTCCTCATTTTTTACTGACACTTTAATATCTAAGTTAAGGGCAGACAATATCCGAAATAAGGTATCTAATTGAGTATGTTCTGGATGATTTTCTAACGCAGAAATGGTTTTTTGCTTTAAACCAACAAGGTCACCTGCCTCACCTTGGCTTAATTTGAGCTTTTTACGTTGGCTCGCGATCAATAATGCAAGTTCTTTCGGTGAACGAATCAGCATGCGGTAGCCTCTCCTAAGTTCTATACCCTAAAAGGTATAGAACTATTTTATACCCTATAAGGTATAAAATCAAGTCTATCCCTTATAGGGTATAAAAAGCAGGATGTCATCATCGCACCGTGACGCAATGACTGAGAAATTACGAAAGCTTACTCGCCCCAATACGAAAATGCCGCGGCGTCAGCCACGCATCCCCCATTAACGTCACCACCAACATGCGATACATGGACGCATCTTGTAACGTTCGAATGCCGCCAGACACTTTAAGACCAAGCGCTTGTGGGCATTTATCTTTGACAGCTTGAATGGCAACTAAAATCGCAGCAGCAGCTTCCAGTGTGGCACCCACTGCTACTTTTCCTGTGGATGTTTTAATAAAATCAGCACCAGCCAATGCCACAAGTTCTGCAGCGTCTGCAATGCGCACAGGGTCTTTAATCACCCCCGTCTCTAAAATCACCTTCAAAAGCGCCTTGCCACACAACGATTTACAATATGACACAAATTCAGACACATACTCATTTTCGCCCGCTAAAAAGGCTTGATAAGGAAACACCACATCAATTTCTTGCGCACCACTCGCAATGCCTTCTTCGAGCTGTATGCCAACTGCCTGTTGCAGCGCATCGCCCCTTGGAAAATTCACAACCGTTGCAACCTTCACTGGCTGTTTTGCCAAAGTCATGACAGCAAATGGCACCCATTTTGAATACACACAAACAGCCGGTGCAAACACGCCATCGATCTCAACTAGCTTAAATGTTTCTAATAAACTTGCCTCATCACAGTGATCATTTAAATTGGTCACATCCCAAAACGGTAGCAATTCTTGCAATGAACAATGATGCAACGCATGTTCATGCATCTGATATAAACGCAAAGCATTATTAATACGACTAGACCATTCCACGATCAATATCCTGCACAATACTGGGGATCAATTTAGTGAGTGAGCGCGCTGCGACTTCCCCAAATTGCAACGTACCTTCATGCGTGATGTGCTCTTTACTCATGCCTGCTGCAAGGTTAGTAATGGCAGCAAGCCCTGCAACACGCATGCCACAGTGACGAGCCAAAATCACTTCCGGCACAAGCGACATACCCACAGCATCGGCACCCCATATGCGAAATGCGCGTATCTCAGCCGGCGTTTCAAAAGAAGGGCCCAGAGTTGAAATATACACGCCACGATGCAAAGTGATTCCAGCTTTATTCGCAGCTTGTTGTATCACATCTTGCAAACCTAAATCATACGCATCTTCCATGCTGACAAAACGCGGGCCAATGCTTTCATCGTTAGGCCCCACAAGCGGATTACCTGGATGAAAATTAATATGGTCAGTCACCATCATGATTTCACCTGCGCCCACTTCCTGACGCAACGAACCTGCGGCACACGTGATCAATAAATATTGGCAGCCTAATTTGCGTGTAATGTGTATGAGCGTGCGAATTTGTGGATACGAATGGCCTTCATATAAATGTAAACGGCCACGTAAACAAACAACTGGCACGTTGAATAAGGTACCCATTGCTAATAAAGAAGCGTGCCCATGCACCGTACCGGATGACAAACCCGGTATGGCTTGATAAGGAATGGAAGTGGCCCCTGTCATTTGTTCTGCCACAGACGATAATCCCGAGCCCAAAATAATGCCTATTTTTGGCGCAAAATCGCGAGGTAGATGACGATTGATGACTTGCATCACATCCGAAATGGAAGGTGTCGTCATGCTGCTTACCTCGACATCCAAAAGGATGCCACATCCAACATACGATTGGAAAAACCCCATTCGTTGTCATACCAAGCAAGGATTTTGACCATCGGACCAATCACTTTTGTGCCCACCACATCGAAGATAGCAGAGGCTGGGTTGTGGTTAAAATCGATTGAAACAAGAGGTTCATCATTGTAGGCAAGCACACCTTTTAATGGGCCAAGGGCAGCTTTTTTTATAATCTCATGGATCTCATCGACGCTCGCTGAACGTTTAGCTTCAAACGTTAAATCCACTAGCGACACATTAATGGTCGGGACGCGCACTGCAAAACCATCGAGTTTACCCTCAAGTTCAGGCATCACTAAACCCATGGCGGAAGCTGCACCCGTTTTGGTTGGAATGATGGATTGAGTAGCCGAACGTGCACGCCTTAAATCGCTGTGATGAATATCCAGCAAAGATTGATCATTGGTGAATGCATGCACGGTATTCATGAGGCCTCGCTCAATGTGCAGTGCGTCATGTAAGGGTTTCACGACTGATGCCAAACAATTGGTCGTGCAAGAAGCGTTCGAAATAATGGTGTCAGTGGCTTTAAGAATCGTATGATTCACGCCATACACCACCGTTGCATCCACTTTGGTTGCTGGCGCTGAAATGATGACTTTTTTTGCACCTGCTTCTATATGGGTGTTTGCTTTTTCTTTGCTGGTAAAATGCCCTGTGCATTCAAACACAATATCAATATCCAAATCTTTCCAAGGTAGTTTTTTGGGATCACGGTCAGCAACTGTCTGAATGACATGTCCATCCACGATCAATTGGTTATTTTTAATGGAGACATCGCCAGAAAACGGCCCATGGGTCGTATCATGTTTGAATAAATGTTTATTCGTTTCTAAATCGCCTAAGTCATTGATGGCGACAATTTCAATATTAGGATGAATTTTGCGCTCAAAGTGTGCGCGCATAATATTGCGCCCAATACGACCAAACCCATTAATCGCAACTCGAATTGACATTATACTGCCCTCCTTTCTTTTGCTAAGCTCTGCTTCATGATGTTCTTCGCAGCATCAAGCACATGCTGCACAGTAAACCCAAATGCCTTATATGCATCCGCTGCTGGCGCTGATGCACCGTAACGATCAATGCCCAAAATACAACCTGCCTTTGACACAAAACGATACCAATCGATACCGACAGCCGCTTCAACCACCACACGTGCTTCAATGCGGCTTGGCAGAACTTCTTCTTGATAAGCAGGTGATTGCGTTAAAAACACATCAACTGATGGCATGGAAACGACCCGCGTGTTCACGCCTTCTGTTGCTAAACGCTGCGCAGCTTCTCGCACTAGTTGCACTTCAGAACCCGTCGCAATGAAAATAATGTCAGGCTCGCCATGCTTTGCTTCCCACAAGATATAGCCGCCACGGGCGATGTGCTCAAATTGTTGTTCATGATGCGCTTCTTTGGGCAATGCTTGTCTTGATAATAACAAACATGTTGGCCCCAGGTGTTCGAGTGCAAAACGCCATGCAATCGCTGTTTCAACCGCATCACAAGGACGCCATACCGACAAATTCGGCATCATGCGTAAACTAGGCAAGTGCTCAATAGGTTGATGGGTGGGGCCATCTTCGCCTAAACCAATCGAATCGTGTGAGTAGACAAAAATGACGCGCTGCTTCATGAGCGCTGCGAGTCGAACAGCATTTCTTGCATAATCTGAAAAGGTCAAAAACGTGCCGCCATAAGGGATGATGCCACCATGCAATGCAAGGCCATTCATGATCGCTGACATGCCAAATTCACGCACGCCATAATGGATGTATGTGCCTTCTGGGTTAGCATCGCTAAAGACTTGCATGCCTTTGGCTAAGGTACAATTGGATTCGGTGAGGTCAGCAGAACCGCCCATGATTTCGGGCAATAAAGGCGCAACATAATCAAGACACCATTCTGAGGCTTTACGTGTTGCAACAGGTTTATCAGAGGTATTTAAGTCTTTCAAGAGGTTAAGAGCATCTTGCTCCCACTCATCAGGCATGGCGCCTTGTAAACGGCGAGTAAATTCAACAGCAAGCACAGGATAGGCTGCCTGATACGCTTTAAAAAGATCATCCCATATCCCCTCTCGCTCAGCACCTTTGCCTTTAGCATTCCATGAATCATAAATCAGTTGTGGCACTTCAAAAGGTGGATAAGGCCATTCTAATGCTTCACGCACCAAAGCGATTTCACTCTCGCCAAGTGGGGCGCCATGAGCACTGGCTTTACCGGCAGCATGCGGCGAACCAAAGCCAATGGTCGTTTTGCAGATGATGAGTGTGGGTCGATGCGCTTCATTGCGTGCGTTGGTAATCGCATTGTAAATAGCGTCACGCTCATGACCATTTACATGATCAATGACATGCCAGCCATAAGCCTCAAAACGTTTTGCAGTATCATCATGGAACCACGATTTGACTTCGCCATCAATGGAAATGCCATTGTCATCATAAAAGACAATGAGTTTATTAAGTTTAAAGATGCCCGCAAGTGATGCGGCTTCATGGGAAATGCCTTCCATTAAACAACCATCGCCGACAAAACAATAGGTGTAATGATCAACAATAGGAAAATCAGGGCGATTAAATTGCGCGGCCATGTGTTTTTCAGCAATCGCCATGCCAACAGCATTGGCAAACCCTTGGCCAAGCGGCCCTGTGGTCGTTTCAATGCCAGGCGCTTCGCGATATTCAGGGTGGCCAGGGGTTTTAGAATGCAATTGGCGAAATTGTTTAAGGTCATCAATGGATAAATCATAGCCAGTCAAATGCAATAAAGCATATTGCAACATGCTGCCATGGCCATTAGATAAGATAAAACGGTCGCGATTTGGCCAATGGGGATTGCTGGGATAATGCTGTAAAAAATCGTGCCACAACACTTCTGCGATATCCGCCATACCCATGGGCATGCCCGGGTGGCCCGATTTTGCTTTTTGCACGGCATCAATGCTCAAAAAACGGATAGCATTTGCCCTATCTTTTGCGCTGGGGTGTGACATGTTTGCCTTTCCAAAGCCATCAAGTAAGGCTCGCATCTTACCCGAAATTCGAATGGCATACCAGATCAGATTTACCCCTGTTTTTCTATTTCGAAAAATTCAGAACATTTAACCCCGGAACCCTATTAAATTCATTCTGATTTGCAGTTAATAGCGCATGGCCGTGTGCAATTGCAGTCGCTGCTATAATTAAATCATGAGCACCAATTAGCTGGCCGGATTGAGCAAGGCTTCCATAGATTTCAGCATGAATACGCGAAACATCTGGCGTGAAATCAATAATTGGTATTTCTTTAATGATTGCTTCTACAAAAGCGGAACGTTTTAATTTTCTCGCTTCGGTATTAGCTCTCTGAACACCCATTAACAATTCGGAAACAGTAATTACACTGATGAATACTTCTTCAAATGACTCCCACTTATCAAAATTAAGTGCATGAGCATTTTTTTCAGCGTAAATAAGCACACACGTATCAAGCATCAATCCCACGACTCATCCTTAAATTTATTTTGAGCTCGTATATCCTCAATATCTTTTCCAAATGCAAGTTGATCTTCAGCTTCAATAGATGGAAGGTTTTTAAAAAATTCCTTTAACTCACGCACCTTCATTGATGGGTGCCCGTGAGAAACAGGGATGATTTGCGCAATAATCTCTTTACCACGCTTAATTTCATAATGTTCACCTTGATAATGAACTTTATTTAATATGATTGACAGTGTTCGGCTTGCTTCAGTTGCACTAATGATATGAGTAGACATAAGTACCTCATTAATATGGCTTATCGTCTAAGTATAACATATAATCAAATAATTTGATAATCAAATTTTCATATTTTGCAACATATCCGAGACGTGACAGAAAGCTTACTTGCTACGTGCTGTTGCTCCTCTTACTAACTGGAAAATTAGGAGCAATAGGAAGATGAGCAGTGCCAGATGGGTTTTGGGTAGTATTTATAGGAGGCATAATGGGTTGATTACTTTGCAAGACAGGCTGTGATGCCGCCGCCACACCGCCCATCGATTGAGGTGGTGCAAACATTGAGAATGTCTTTGCAGATGCTGCGGGTTTTTGAGAAATACGCTGATAGAGCCCTTCAAATGTAGCGCCTTGATTATCAAGTGGTAATATTGACACACTATTTGATTGATTGTTGTCAATGTTTTGTTTGCGCTTTTTCTTTTTAGCTCTATGACGCGCATCGTATACCGTATCCCTTTTCACCTTCACGAGGTTATATTTATCCGGCTCTGCTATCATCAAAGGATCCGTTACAATCTCTTTCGTGCCCTTTACAATCCACACCCCTTCATTATTCTTCTGAACCTTCTCATCCTTGCGTTTTTGGTAAACAAATTTATTGTATGGAATAAATTCAACTTGATTTTTTTCTTCTGCTGTTAAGGATTCATAATCATCAACTGCTTCGAAGGTTCCTTTTTTCACACAAACATCCTTTACAGTTTGTCTCTTATGCCATTTTAAAACAGCCTCGTAGGTGACTTGTTTTACAGAATCTTTTTCACTATCAGGGATAGTGTTAATATCAATTAAATCATAAGTCTTTTCCTTGACCCAAATTTTTTCTTTTCTCTTGCTGTTATAATAAACCAACCCATTAAGCAAAGTTGAACCTTCCAATTTATTGCTTTTCTTTACTTTACTCTTCTGTTCACTTTGTGTTGCAGTTGTACCTTGCTCCACTTGCAGCGAATTATTTGCATCAACAACAATTTGCATTGACGCATCATTCATTGTATTTGCATTTGTTGTCGTTGTCGTTGTCGTTGTTGTTGTTGTTGTTGTTGATGTACTGCTCTTAGGAGCAGTTGTCATCGTTGCAGTGGTAGTAGGCTGTGATGTTGGCATCCCTCCCATCATTGATGGAGCTGGCGGAAAAAATGGGAACGGATGTAGATATGGCCTACTGCCAAGTGATACAGATGGTGAAATTGGTGTTAAATGTTGGCCGAAATCGACAGGTGGCATTGGGGGCATTGATAGTAATGGGGGCATTGGTGGCATTGGTGGCATTGGCATTGATAGTAATGGGGGCATTGGTGGCATTGGTGGCATTGGTGGCATTGGCATTGATAGTAATGGGGGCATTGGGGGATAGGCCATTGCAGGCATCACT
>Ga0207073_1167_pt1 | contig 10075 bp, 13 predicted proteins | sample Alteio_BWMinHeat_65_FD_153575 | JGI IMG/M metagenome (GOLD analysis project Ga0207073, IMG submission 153575) | Enriched cells from forest soil in Barre Woods Harvard Forest LTER site, Petersham, Massachusetts, United States -... | ecosystem: Environmental > Terrestrial > Soil > Temperate forest >...
TCCTTGGTCTGAGGTTACCGATGCGGGTCATACTCAGATAGAACCTGGAACTGTAACCTGTATATCGATAGGTCCTGCGCCAGAAGAAATGATTGATAAAGTTACAAAGGATCTAAAACTTCTCTAATTTTCTATATCTTGTGTTCTCTGTCTTTTACTTTGACATCGTATGATGCAGTAATGTTGTCTCCTATCTTTGCGTTACAAGGTATATTTGGTATGTTGAAACCATCGTTTGTTTCGACAGTGCACTTGCCATTTTCTACGTATACGACTCTAACTTTTTCTGTGACCATATCCGGAATCAAATTCCAAAACGGAAACACTATTGTTGACATTACAATAATTGCCGCTGCAATTGATCCATATGCCAAGAGTTTCTCATTCATACACTTGATCGAATTATTCCGTTATTTAGGACTATTGAGGCTGTGGCCAAATTCTATAGGAAACATGTCCTACATTTACTATGCATGGAAATCTTAGAAATATTATTATTCAAACTAATATTGTCAAATTCCATGTTTATTGTTGCCGCAGAAATTCAGATAAAGAAAGGCTCTGAAGCGGAATTTAAGGACTGGATAGGAAAATCCAATACCGAACTTGCAAAGTTTGATGGTTTTGTAAGAAGGAGACTACTTGAATCGCGTACTGGCAAGCATGTGATTTTGGTAGAGTTTGAAACAAAGGAACAGTTTGAAAGTATGCATAAAACTCAGGAACACTATCAAATCCAGTCAAAAGGGCATTCTTACATGGAAGGACCACCCAAGCCAACATTTTACGAAGTAGTATCTCAATAAGTCTTCAAATTTCTTACTGTATATTTTACAAATAATGTATCTTCATGTGGTAGTACACTGATTTTGATGAATAATCAGTAATTTTGAGGCCTTTTGACACATTTTTGTTTTGTAAATCAGAAGAAATCTACACCAATTTTTTAAATAATGACTGTACAGTACGTGTAAAACATGAAATCTGCATACCTATTGTTTCTTACACTTGTCATGATTGCGTTTCTGGGGTTTCTAGTGCCACAAGCTAGCGCAGATGACACAAATGGGATATCGATTCAAAACATCCAAGTTCAGCCATCAACAATTAAGGTTGGTGATCCAATTAGAATCACTGCAACACTGGTCAACAATTCTACAGTTCCAATATTTGTAAGTGACATGATAAATAATGATTGTCAGGGACCGTTCTTTACTGTATCATTTGATAATCATGTCAAGGTTGTAGTTGCCGCAGACAATGAAAGGACTTGTAGTTATGTTGGTCTTCAGAAAACATTAGATCCTGGTAAAAAATACACTGGAACTAGTCCGGGTCTTTTTTTTACGTATACTACGACCCAGTCTGGGACTGCCAATGCTACTGTAACATTTCCATATAAAGTAAAAAATCAAACTGATCCTAACCAATCCAACATTGATCAAACCATTTCAAAATCATTCCTGTTTACAATATATGATAATAATACAACTATCTCAATTCCTCACAGTGAACCTCCAATCCAATCTTTTTCTACTCCGTTGCAACAATTCAAGTCCGGAATTGTAGCAAATAATGTTACATGCAATCAGGGCCTCAAACTAATTTTAAAATCAGAAGATGGTTCGCCTGCATGTGTGAAGCCTGATACTGCTCAAAAATTGATAGAACGTGGATGGGCATGGAACTATGCCAATGTGGTTGGCAATGAATCAATCAGCTTATCAGCCTATCAAGGAGTCTCCAATGAGGCTTTTTACAATAATGGAACCGTGGTTTCCAATTTTACTATTGATGTGAATATAAATAATTTCAAGCCATCAAATGCTTCACTTGTTTTACATGTTTACTATAATGATGGAACCTTATACAAAACAGTCAGTATACCTTCAGATACGGTACAATCAGACGGGTTTTACAAATATCATCTAATTGCCATGTCTGACAAAAATCACTCTGTACCATTCAAAATTGTTGCAACTTACAACAAAGAAACTGCTATGACATATGCCCCAGTTTTCACTCATCCATAGAAATGAAAACTTTACATCTTTCAATAACTGTGATGGCAACAGTTTCTATGATTTTGACCGTTCTTCCAGTAGGTGCGCAATGTTATGGTTATGGATGTGGTAAAAGTGACTCTGCACTCAATCAAACATTATTGGAAAAACAAACGGAAGCAATCCATCAAAAAAATGAACAACTAGATCAAGATTCGCGAATTATTGCTCTACTAATCGGAGTGTCAATAACATTAGGTTGTGTAACGGGAATAGTAATTTGGATTCTTTTTAAGACTAGGAAAATTATCAAGAAATGAAAACTTTCTCAAAGGTAGTGGATTTTCATGTGATTATTGTGCACTGTCTCAAATTGAGTTACATGGCCGCAGTGTACACATGAAAAAAATTGGTCTGATGATTGTGCTGGCAGTGACTCTAACTTGAAATCATCTAATGCTACTATTGAGATTACATTTTTGTTCTGTATTACTGCATAATGTTTCTCAATTGATAAAGAACTGAGAAAATCCTTGATTGCTTTTATGACTCTGGTAGCGTCCACATCCTCATCGCTTACCGGAGCAAGCATAAACTCGTGTATCTTCAATGCAGGTATTGCTCCTACTTGGTCTGATGTGTAAACTGCAAGGGGCGACTTTAAGGAAGGTACCACTCTACAATCTACTGTTATCATGTCTACCCAAGTTATGCGATGATATTTTAGTTTAACAATGTGTGTCTGAATTTCATGTTAACTCATGATGGATTTATTGAAATTTGTCTTAGTAAGATTTACATTTATACTTGAATCAAACATGTCGTGGGCACAATTTATGAAAACGCCGCAAATGATTTTCTAGAACTTGCAAGTGAACAGAGGCTCAAGATAATTTTCAAACTATTAGAACAAAAATCAAAAATTTCTAACATGGCAAAAGAGTTGCATGCTACTGTACAAGAAGTGCACAGAAACTTTGAGCGCCTTTCAAATGCTGGTCTGATAATAAAGGACAAAGATGGATACTATGATTTGACTACATACGGAAAGACAATGTGTACTCAGGTTCCATCATTGTTATTTTTATCAAAGAATAGAAAATATTTTGAAACTCATGATTTTGGTGACATTCCTATGAAATTCATTCAAAGAATTGGAGCCCTTGCAGGAGGGCAACAGATCAAGGGATTTGTCAATGTATTGGAACAATGGAAGCACGTGTACAAAAATGCCGATGAATACATCTATGAATTATTCACTGAAGTTCCTTTAGATCTGATTGAACCGTTACTTGCAAGGGTAAAACGCGGTATTACGCTCAATTACATATTTTCTGATACTGTAATTGTACCCAAAGGACGAAAGGAACTGCTACACAAGTTGGGCATAAAGGAATTGCTTGACAAAGGATTGGTTGAAAGAAAAATGAAGGAAGGCGTCAAAGTTGTTGTTGTCCTAAATGAAAAAGAGGCATGTATCTTGTTTCCAACTCTTGATGGTGATGCAGACATGCGAGAAATGTTCTACAGCAAAGATCAGATATTCCATGAGTGGTGCCTTGATTATTTCAGGTATTGCTGGTATAACTCTGGACCATTCCAAGAGAATAAAATTTCAGAATAGATAATCGTTATAGATTTAATCTCTTATAGTTTGTAGAGTCTCATTGCACAAGTCTAGCTTACAATATCTTCGATGTGTCAAATGCGGGAATAGTCTGAATCTGGAAACATTTGAAACTACAACTGAAATCATTGAAGGATTACTTGCTTGTACGCATTGTACTGGAAGTTATCCTATAATTTCCTCAATTCCATTTTTGGTCGAGGATCTTTCCTTGTTCTTTTCTATTAGGACAAAGATTGGAGGATATCTCTTGTTGAACGTAAAAAATAAAAAACTAAAAACTCTGATAAGAAAATCTCTGCAAGAAATTAAAAAAATTGGGGATGACACAACAGATCTGGAAAAAAACTGGGTTGGAATATACAAGAAAAGCAAACCTGCTGCATTTGAGTCAAAAATAAAAAACATGATCAAAAAACTTCCGAGATGCCATTTTGTCGTAGAGCATGGTTGCTCAATAGGACAAATGTCTGAAATTGTGGCAAGATATCATGGCACAGTCTTTGGTATTGACAAGTCGTTTTTTGCATTGCTTGAGGCAAAGAAGCGTAAAATAAAAAATGCCGACTTTATACTTGCTGATTCTTTGTCTAGGCCATTTGGCACAATGAAATTTGATATTGTTCTGGCCCTCAATGTGCTTGAATTAATCGAACCTGAAAAACTTTTGACAATCATCAAGACACAAGCCAAAAAATTTCTAATCTTGTCAGATCCTTATGATTATGAGCGAGGAAAAAGTTCTGTTAAAGTTAAACTTGATGCAAAATTGCTACGATCAAAACTACAACAACTTGGATTCAAGATAACCCGTGGCACTGCCAAGCCAAGTTTTATCCCTTGGAAACTTGATGTCAATTCAAGGCTTGCACTACATTACAAAGTGGACCTGATTCTAGCAGTCCTGTCAGGCAAATAATATTCTAAAAACGTGCCATTTTTGATGTCATGATGGAATTTGCATTAAAAATTGGTGTAAAAATATTCACCGCTAGCATTATGGAAATTCTTCTTTTCACTTAAAGGGTAATTAAAAAAATCTACAAATGTTGAAACTTAACGCAATACCACTAGTTGCAATGATATTTGCAAGTGCAATGCTTTTGCCAGTTGGTATGTCTTATGCAGCAGTTTCTAATGGTACAATGTCTAATCAGACCAGTACAAACGGAACCATGATGATGTCTTCCAACCAAACCGGCATGACAAACAAGACAATGACCATGCCTTCTAATTCAACAGGTATGAATCAAACCATGACTCCGCCAGTTCCACAGGTTAATAATACACAAGCAATGCAAGTTTCCACTTTTATTCATCAAGCAGTTACAGACTTTAAACAACAAGGTGATGCTACCCGTCAAGTAATCTTTGACTGCCGAGACAAGATAGCCGCATCTCCAAGTGATGTTGACAAGATAAAACAAGATTGTTCTTTACAACTTAATACAATCAAGGCAAAATATCAAGATGAACGAAGCCAGTACAATGGCTTGATAAAGCAATACAGAGCAAGTGTAATGGTTTTCCTAAGTGATGCACGTGGTCAATCTGTAAGCCAAACAACTATGGCTAACGCAGTTGAACAGTTGGCCATGATGATGACTTCTATGCCATCTGGTGCCATGGGCCACGCAGCAACCACAAACAACACACACTGTGTGAATGTACCTGGTCAGCCTGCAACCTGCTAAGCGTTTCTAACTAGTCAAAATTCCACAAGATATTTTACTAGTCCATAAATTTTAAAAATAAAATGAAATCAATCAATTTTACACTTCTTGGTGATGAATCGCTTGCAAAGGATTTTGGAAAAAAAGGAACAACTACGGATATTACAATCTATGACAAAAAAGAATCTGGTGTCTTGCGTACCTGGACTATACCGACTTCGTTTCCTGATAAAATCCAGTCCTTGTTCCAGGCCATAAACATGGGAGAGTATGTCATATTTCATGTGACAAAACTTGATAAATTTACAGGCGAGCAAATAATTGCACTTGAAGTACTTGGTAAAAAACAAGGAATCCTTTCTCATTCTTTTGATGTTGACAAGAGCACTTTGCTTTCTATGATAAAAGGAACTGTTGTGGAACAATACAAACTGGTGGAACCTGAAAATCTAAAAAAAGAAATTGATTTACTAGAACCAATTTCTAAAGATGGCCCGACCACTATAGTAATTGATCATTGCTTTGATGTAAAAGGAGTTGGTACTGTTATTCTTGGTAAAATAACACAAGGTACTCTCAAAGTGTATGCTAATTTGAAACTATTACCAAAAGGCTCTGATGTCGTAGTAAAATCAATCCAGATGCATGATGATTCTGTCGAAGATGCGGTATCTCCTGCACGAGTGGGCCTGGCAGTAAAGGGTGTGGGACCTGATGACGTACAACGAGGCGATGTGCTTTGCATGCCTGATAAAATGATGATTTCGCAAGAAATTGAGATTGATTACATCCAGAGCAAGTTTTTCAAAGATAAAGTGGCTGAAAACCAAATGTTTCTTGTAAGCATTGGGCTACAAATACGACCAGTAAAAATTATCTCGCTTAACCCAATGAAACTTTCACTTGGAAAACCTACCGTATGTGAAAAAGGGGATACATGTGTCATTTTAAAGCCTGAATCTGCTTCTATTCGCATTGTAGGAAGCGGAAAGATCACAAAATAAGCAATTTTTAAAAATTAAAAATATGCATATTTTTGAATTCACTAAAATAGGTCAACCGTGTATCGTATCATAAGATTTGACTTTACTTGACAATGTTGCTTTAACATCATGGTCTGTACTTACAGCAGTCTGTATGGTTCTAGTAGGTTTGTTTTATAGGCGATTTACTAGAGCCAAGAAAAATGAATCAAACGCATATTGAATAGCGTAACTTTATTTTCTTTCTTCTTTTGTTATCTTCCAGTCTCTGTGTCCAAACCTTGCAGATTCAAACTCAATCTGGCCCACTGCCCTGTCGCCTTTTTTTACAATCCCGTATTCGTTTTTTGCAACCTTGATCAAGAGTTTTCTTGTCTTGTATCCTCCTTCTATGACCTTGATCTTAAATCGCTTGCTTGCCATCATGGTTATCTCCCGTGCAGCTTTTGGATCTCCAATTAATGAAAACATTTCAAATGAACCAAAATTCTTTGTGTGAATTTCATAATTGTATAGCCTTGCCTCAAACTTACGGCCCATCTTCTTTGCCTCTTCGTTCATCCATTCCACTGCTCGTTCACCATATCCTTTTTCGATCCCAAAAGTTTCAGAATCCATGATTGTATATCGTCTGATTAGTTGAATATAACTTGAAACAAATGATCTGAATAATATTATTAGCACGAATGAATTAGGGTTTTCATGAAACGTACTGCTGCTGATATACGAAAGGCAATTGAATCCAACTGGAACGAATACCTTTCACGATATGGCAATCTCTTTTCTTCTAACCATGTTGATGGTTCTACACCACCTTCTGTTTTTGTTGGGGCATATGGTTACCCCAAAGTCTTGGTGGGACCAATGTTGCCACCAGTCCATGGGGATACCATGATCTTGGACTCGCCAGAAAAATGGACTGGAAAAAGTCTTGAGGATATAGTAAACTATAGGCTAAGCCTGGTTCGTGGGATAAAACCTGTTAAGATAGATGATGTTGGGCAAAGATACATTGAAAGTCTCCAGGAAATGTCCATGTCTGAAAAATCAACTGACGCTGAGATGGAACTTGTAAAAAATGCATCACCAACAGTCTCAATTGACGGCGACAGTCCTATTTTTGGGCCCATTGGGGAAATAAAGTCTGCAAAATTTGCAAATTCTTCTTCTGACAAAAACATACAACGAACATTTTATGACCATGATCTTTTGGCAAATGATGCACTGGTGGAACTTTACAATAGAGGAATAGAGATCTCACGAATCCAAAAATGCTTTAGCATAGGAATGTTTGGCAAAACACGAAAGCTAGTCCCAACTAGATGGAGTATAACTGCAACAGATGATGTCATTTCAAAATCTCTTGTTGAAAAAGTAATTGAATATGATGTGCTTGATAGATCTTTGGTGTTTTCGTATAATCACTTGGGTAACTTTTTTGCAGTCGTCATGTTTCCAAGTCGGTGGATGTTTGAGATGCAAGAAGCATGGTATGATGAACAAGGAAATATTGGATTTGGATCTGATTTTGAAGATATCAAAGGGATGACTCACTATCCAGAAACTGCTGGGGCGCATTTTGCTTCAAGGCTTGCAGTGTCTGAATATCTTACAGAGCACAAAGCACAGGCTGCTGTCATGGTACTTCGAGAGATAAGGCCTGAATATGCAGTGCCTGTTGGAGTCTGGCAAGTAAGAGAGGGAGTTCGCATGGCTCTAAAACAAAAACCACTGGAGGTTTCAAATTTTCAAGAAGGATTAGATTTTGCTTGCAAGGGATTGAGCATTGGAAAAAAAGAATGGCTTGCTCACAGCAAACTATATTTGGCAAAAAAACAAAAATCGATATCAGACTTTTTCTAGTTACTAGAGTTTTTATTTAACGCGCTTTGGACCTAACTTGTTGCAAAATAAAAGCGTCATCTTTGCACTGGCAATACTTGCATCTCCTGTGATATTTGCACTGGTGGTATTTCCTAATACCTTTAGTCTTGGGTGGAACCAAGGGAGGGGTGGATTCCTTTTTGCAATGGCTTTTATCGCAGCAGAACTGATTGGCCTGAAATTAGAGATTCCAAAGAAACGCCTACTGATGATAATCCCACTTGCTGGTGTTGTAATCGGATACCTCATTGGCCTAGAATTTGGCTTGAAATCTTACTTGGTATCCGCTGCACCTAGTTTCCATGTCTTACTAAAAGACTCTTGGACTTGGATGTGGGACTTTATCATAATTGCAGCATTTTTCATGATAAGCATGACTATATTATTTGGCAAGAGGTGGATTCGAATATCTCCTGCAGGTCCAATATATGCAGCAGGAACTGCAATTATTTTATCACTTGACGCATTTTTCCCATATGATTCTCTTGGCCCGTTACAGTATGTAGTGCCATACCTTGTGAAACTAGATGTATTTTTGATAAACCTGTTCCACTTGGGAATGGCAACTTCGCACGGAAATGTTATGTTCCTCAATGGAGACCATGGACCGTTTGCACTGCAAGTATTCTGGCCGTCTGCCGGTGTACACAGTATTATCATCTACTCGCTTGTGATGATGGCATTTTTGCTAAAGATGAACATCCCGCGCAACAGGAAGGTCGGGTATTTCATCATGGGAGTCATAGGGACAATAACTGTAAACGTGATTAGGATATTGTCACTTTCAATCTTTGTCCTCAAGGTATCAACTAATGTAAACGAGTTTGAATCGTTCCACGGGATTGCAGGAGAAATCATGTTCTTGCCATGGCTTTTCGTATTCTTGCTTATAGTGACATATGTTGAAACAAAACGAATCAAAAAACTAGAGGCAGGAAAAAATGAACCAGATCAAAGTAAATAATGATCTAGAAAACGGAACCTATAGACTCGAAGAGATCTTTGTAAATCTAAAAACTACTGGAATTCTTTTAAAAATATTTGAAACAAAAGAAGACCTCGACGATGTGTTTGAGAATGTATCTGTAATCATAAACGAGAGCACTCACTATATGCACGTGCAAAACGATGATGCGTCAATTGTGATAGGAAAAAACCATCTCAAAAATTCTGAAAAAAAAGTACTCTACTTGGATATTATCCATGAACTGGTGCATGTAAAGCAACAAAGGCAAGGTCTGGATCTATATGACAAGTCGTACTCCTATGTCGATAGGCCAACTGAGATTGAAGCATATGCAATTGCAGTTGAGGAAGCACGAAATCTTGGGATGCAAGACAGTGAGATATTTGACTATCTGCATGTAGAATGGATATCTCATGATGAGCATAAACGTCTGGCATCACGAGTAGGTGTCTTGATTTAAAAAAATCTTGTAATGTCTACCTGTCCGCTAATCTGTGAAAAGTCTGAAACTCGTACACCAAGTCGCCTTATGGGTAATTTCTGGTCCTCAAGTGAGTCTTTTAGCAGTTGAATTACAGTCTTTTTCAATTCATCCAAGCTTGATGTTGGATTTCTTAGCGTTTTTGATTTTGTCCTGTTGGATAAATCCGACTGGACAAACTGTATTCCCACTGACTTGAAAAGTATGCTGTCTTTGATTATGGTTTCATGCAAGTCATCGCAAAGTTTTTCCAAATCTTTTACAAGAAAATCAAAATCTTTGGAATCTTGCTTTAGTGTTACGATTCTGCTATATTGAATGGGGTCGTGTCTTGGAGACACTGGGTCTTCATCTATTCCGCGTGCTGCATTGTAGATGTACGATCCCCACTTTCTTCCAAATAGTCCGTTTAAGGTAAACACATCTACGCTGCGAAGTTGTAATATGGTTTCAAGGT
>Ga0207073_1165_pt1 | contig 9971 bp, 10 predicted proteins | sample Alteio_BWMinHeat_65_FD_153575 | JGI IMG/M metagenome (GOLD analysis project Ga0207073, IMG submission 153575) | Enriched cells from forest soil in Barre Woods Harvard Forest LTER site, Petersham, Massachusetts, United States -... | ecosystem: Environmental > Terrestrial > Soil > Temperate forest >...
TGGAAAAAACCCCGAACAAACTATGGAAATTATTAATGAAATTGCAGTTATCACACAAAAAAAAGACATGGAGCGAAAATCATTAGAGTCTAAAAAAACATTGGAATTTTTATATCATCAACTTCCAATTATACAAGCTTCGTTGAAAGAAGCTGAATCAAAATTAAATTCATATCGAGCTAAAAATGGAAAAATTGATATTAAATTACAAACACAATATCTTCTTGCTCATTTACGTGAAATTGATAAAGAATTAGAAATAACTCAATTAAAAAAAATGGATATGTCTCAACTATATACCGCGTATCATCCATTTATTATATCTCTTGATAAAAAGTATAAAGCATTGACAAAAAGACGTTATGATATTTTAACGCAACTGAAAAAATTACCTTCAGAAGATCAGATCGCTGTTAATTTAGATCGTGACGTGAATGTAAAGAATAATCTTTATATTCTACTATTAAATAAAATACATGAGCAAGAAGTTATTAGTGCAGGTATTGTCAGCGATATTCGCATTTTATCTTTTGCTACTTTTCCTGATATGCCATTTACCATTAAAATTACGGTTATTATTTTTTCAAGTTTACTGATTGGATTTATGTTAAGTTGCTTTGCCGTATTGATTAATCAAATTTTCATAAGACCTGTTAATGATGAGCCGCTGCGTATTTGATCTGCGGCAATAGCCGCAGTAGGCTAACGAACTTACTCATAAAAATCATCTAGATATAATACATGTGATAATTATTGCGCTAATAATTATTTATTGTGTATAATACGCGCTGTAATTTTTTGCCAAAAATACACAAATGAAGCGCATTAAAGTTTTAAGTCTCTAATGAGGAGTGATTATGCAACGTCAGATAAATAAATTTGCTGCTTTTAATGATATAGTGTCATATGTTCGCACATTGTCAGCGGAAGACTATGTTAATTTCATCAAAAATCATGTGGCTCTCATACAAGAAACAATTAATGCAGACAAAACATTAGATTTTCAGACAGTTGGTGAATGGTTGCGAGCTGAGTATAATGATTTTAATAAGTTAGCTAATTTGCTTTATCATGTCACTCCAAAAAATGGCGAGGCTTTCTTAGGCTATCTAGGAAGAGATTGGTTAAGAAGTCAAATTGACGCTTTAGGAATAAAATCTTTTTCAGCCGAGTTTCAAAAAACACATCGTTATGAAAATATTGCTTATACCTTAAAATTTCTTGACGGAAATGATAAGTGGTTAAGAACTAAAATTGTCACAGGAAGAGATTTAGCGAATGTGTTAAATGCGATTACAGGGCGTTATGATGCCATTGATGAGATAAAACAACGTTGGTATAATTTTTTAACACGTCATTTAGAGCCAGGTTGGGAGCTCCGTTTTTTGCGTAGATCGCCTAATTTGAAAGAATTGATTGATGAATGGGTAGAGGATCATGGGCCGGTTGAAGATACCCTAAGAGTATTTCTTGAGCGTTACCTAGACAAAACTACTTTTGATTATCAACGTATGCTTGGCGTATTAAATTTTCATACTGAGAAAATGAAGTCAGACTCACCCGTAAGATTTGCGTTGATAGAAAAAAGCCTTAGTTTCGTAAAAAGTTTTAACTCATATGAATGTTACGATATCATTTTACGTAGAAGTAATTTCCATTCGGTTTTGAATGAAGTAAATACATATGACGATAAATATTTTTATAGAGCGTTAATATATGCTCTTGCAAATGCGATTCAGCATAAAACAGGTTTGACTCTGTTTGATAAACATCGTGAGTATATGATTACAGAGGCGAAATCGTTAATGAAACTCATTGAGGTGATAGATAGTGAGAAGCTAAGTAAGGTACTAGAAAGTGAGGCTAATCTTCCAGGGATAAAGCATGAGGAGGTGGCTGCGCTTAGCCGATGTTATAGAGCATCATTTAGTGATTCAGCTAGCACTCGTGCTGCTTTAAGATCGAAAGATGCCTGTTGTGCAGTGAGTTGATGCCATCTAACCGGCAATGTCATGGGCGAAAACGGGGCCTGATATTTGCGACAATGTGCAGTATTATATACTATTTTCTTTAAAACCTAAAACATTCAAAATGCAAGCACCGTCTGCAATGACATTAACGTTTGCATCTTTACATTTTTGTATTGCTACATCACTTTCAGCACCAGGTTGCATCCAAATATTCTGAATTCCGTGAGTAATGGCTTCTTCGACAATTTTATTAGTGATATCTGGAGAAGTCACAATAGAAATACTTTTTACTTCTTTTGGTAAGTCAGAAACATGATGCATACATTCAATTCCCTCAATATTAGTTGCGTTTGGATTAACTGGATAAACTTTTTTATGATTTTGCACATAGCAACGTAAAACTTTATTGCCAAATTTATTGCGGTCTGTCGATGCGCCTACAACCGCAAAACCTGGTGATTGAAAAAATTGATCGAGCTTAGCGCCATACATATTCAAATGTTCTTTGTCTTCGCCAAAAACATCTTTTAGCCATGGTAATTTATGATATGCTCCAGCTGTTTTTATAGGAAATATGGGATATTTTATAATATCGAAATAAGGAGAGACATCAAAATCATCTGGCGTATATAAACGAGAATTACGCTGTACTAACTCTAATTCTTTTTTATAATCTTCTGTAATAATCGGTAAAATAGGGTAATCAATAGTTTGAAACGCATCAGCAATCATTGACGAACAAATATCTTTTGTGGGTTTAAGTGCATTATGTTGAAACAAGGAAGAACGCCATCTGCGCGGCATAATTCCCCATGGTAATAGAAATCGCAGTAGATCAAAAATATGACGTACATCATATTGTGTTTCTAAACGTGAAATAGCATAACTTACAACTTTTTTAGCATCTTCTTCAGTTAAACCTCTCGGTCTTAAAATACGAAGATGATAATTTTTTAAATTGCTGAGGGAAGAGATGATAGTTCCATAACCGATTTCACTTTCCACGATTAACTGCTCATCTTCTTGATAATTATCGTAATGCTTAGCTCTTTTGAGTGTTTCTGAATCTTGGATATCACTTAAATGACCGATATATAATGTGGCATGGGTCCATCGGCTAAAGGTAATATGTCGTATAATGGTGCTAATTCGACTCCGACCTTCAATGAGTATAACGTCACCCATTTGGATTTTTTTTGCCACGATATCAAAATTACTGAGGTTAATCTTTGGTGGGGAATTTTCATGTAATAGCCATTGGCTAAATTTTTTAAATATCCAGTCGACAAATGCATTGCTCATATGAATGCTCTTTAAATATTTGTTGCTAAATATATTAACAAATTTGACCTCATGAATCCATTAAATACTATTGCGGGTGAAATTGAATTATTGTAATAAATATTTCAATATGGATAAAAGTCTGCGAAAATTACTTATTTGAACCTGCCGAGGAGTCATCTTCATGGGAAGAGCTGGCGTAACATTACTTGACATAGAAAATGCAGCGCAACAACTCATAGGCAGGGGCAAAACACCTACTGTCGATAATATTCGAGAAATACTAGGAACAGGTAGTAAATCGACTATTATCCAACATTTAAAAACCTGGAAATCAAAAAACGGTGAAGCGCAAGGCAACCTTCCAACAGAATTATTATCGCTTGTGACAGGATTATGGGAGCGCTTAAATGAAACCGCAGAGCGACGTATTACTGATATTGAAACAGCAAACAATAAACAATTAGAGGAAGCTAGGTTAAATTTATACCAAACCCAGCGAGAACATGCCGAATTAAAAATTAAATTTCATGAAATTGAAGAACTTTTCTCTCATGAACGTCAATCCACTATTGAATACACAAAAAAACTTCAGCAAACAGAGCATGAATTAGCAAAATCAAACGAACGTTACCAAACAGCCTCATTACAAATCGATGACCATAAATCCGAAAATGCTAGATTGCATCAATTAGCTGCTAATATTCAGGCAAATTTAGAACATTACCAACAAGCTGTACAACAAGCACGAATAGAACAAAATTTGCAAATGGAAAACCAACAAATGCAATTCAAACAGGAATTGAATGCATTACAACAAACGATTTCAACTTATCAAAACCAACATCAAGAATTCCAACAACAAATTCATGAAAAAGATGTTACACTTCAACATCTCAAAGAACAATACGATACATTACATAAAATTAATAATGAATTAACACAAAAATTTCAGAACACCTCCAATGAACTTATCATTTACAAAGATAGACATGAGCAAAATCAACAACAGATGTCTGCACTACAAAATACTTTGCTCACTAAAACACAACAGCTTTCTGAAATTGAAAAACAACTTGCCGTATTGACAGATCAATGCGATAAATTACAAAAATCCTTATTACAAAATGACGACAAAATTGAATTGCTTAGACAAGAAAAAATGTTTTTAATACAAGAAAAATCAGATCTTATGGGACAGCTTAAATATTTTCATGAAAAAACTTCAAAAAAACCGGTTCCTCAAACATAGGGCGGTAAAAATATTTGTTGTGCTTCATCAAAAGCAAATAATTGACCTGATTTGATGTCAAAAAACCATAAATGAATAATTAATAATTTTTCTTTGACTTTTTCTTGGAGCCAAGGAAAAGTCATGCAGTTCAACTTAGATTGAAGCAAAGCTTGTTTAGCGCAAGAATCTTGATCAAGATCTTCGGTTTTAGATGGCTTAATTAATGATACCCAATTTGATATAAAATCGTTTTGATGTAATTGTGCTTCGTTTAATAGGGCATCAATACCACCGCACTGACTATGACCTAATATAATGATGTGTTCAACATTCAAATAACAAACACCGAATTCTAATGCAGCACTTGTACCATGATGCATCTCGTCTTTTTCATAAGGTGGCACAATATTAGCCACGTTTCTAACCACAAAAAGTTCACCCGGGTCACGTTGTAAAATCAGAGCAGGGTCCACTCGTGAATCACAACAAGCAATAACCATGACTTTTGGACGCTGACCATTATTTGCCAAATATTGCATGACAGAATGATCGCCTGTCGTATATTTTTCACGAAATTGTTGATATCCACGTAACATTTCTGCATAAAACTCTTTCATAATAGCCCCAAATATCCTAAATTGGTCTTATTATAGCCAATCGTAACTTAATATACAATTTATTCGCGTTAAGTAAAGTGTATACTTACATTCTTTCATAACTATGTTTGAGGGTGTCATGAGCATTTGGTATAAAAAAAATTTAAACCTTGAAGATCTTATCTTACGTAATACAAAAACCATGTCTGATTTTTTAGGTATAGAATTCATCGAAATAGGGGACGATTTTATCACCGCAAAAATGCCTATAAATGATAAAACAAAACAACCCATGGGTATTATGCATGGTGGTGCTTCGTGTGTGTTAGCAGAAACCGTAGGTAGTATTGCTGCCAATTGTTGCGTTGATATATCAAAATATTATTGTGTAGGTTTAGACATTAATACGAATCATATCCGTTCTATTCGTGAAGGATTTGTCTATGGAACTGCAAAACCATTTCACATAGGTCGCACGACGCAAGTTTGGGGAATCCATATTGTAAACGATCAACAACAAATGATTTCTGTTAACCGATTAACCATGTCTGTTTTAACAAGAACCTAATGACTCATTCAAGGAGTATGTCATGATTCAATCTAAAGGATTTGCAAGTTTTGAACCAACATCGGATTTAAAACCTTATTCATTCGAACGTCGAGAAGTAGGGGACAATGATGTTCTGATTACAATAAAATATTGCGGTATATGTCACTCTGATATCCATACTGTCAGAGATGAGTGGGGTCAAGCGCATCATCCTCTTGTGCCGGGCCATGAAATCATAGGTGTTGTTAAAAAAGTTGGGCCTAAAGTTACGCGATTCAAAGAAGGCGACACCGTTGGAGTAGGTTGTATGGTTGATTCTTGCGGCAATTGCACAAACTGTAAAGAACATGAAGAACAATTTTGTCATAAACAGCCTACGTTCACTTACAATAGCATGGATGAACATAAGCAAATCACTCAAGGTGGTTACTCTAACAATATTGTGGTGAAAGAAAAATTCGTTTTAAATATACCGAAAAATCTTCCCTTAGATAAATCAGCACCGTTATTGTGCGCAGGTATTACAACTTACTCGCCACTACGACATTACAAAATTGGTAATGGTCACAAAGTAGGGGTCATAGGGCTAGGCGGCTTGGGACATATGGCAGTTAAATTCGCACATTCTTTTGGTGCAAAAGTTGTTGTATTTACAACATCGGCTCATAAAAAAGATGACGCTATAAAACTGGGTGCAGATGAAGTAGTAGTATCCAAAAATCCTGATGAAATGGCGAAACAAACAGGCACGCTTGATTTTATTTTAGATACAGTTTCTGCACCGCATGAAGTTGAAAAATATATCGCATTATTAAAAACAAACGGTGCATTATGCATGGTAGGTGCTTCACCTGATCCTCATCAAGTTTCTTCATTTTCTTTAATTTTTGGCCGAAAAAGTCTTTCTGGATCACTCATAGGTGGAATCAAAGAAACACAAGAAATGTTAGATTATTGCGGTAAGCATAATATTACTTGCGATGTTGAAATGATCCCTGTACAAAAAATTAATGAAGCTTATACTCGCGTATTGAAAAGTGATGTTAAATATCGTTTTGTGATTGATATGGCATCACTCGCTTAATTTTACAAAATACGCAATTATTTTAATGGATGAAAACATGCAAAGTTTAAAAAATAAAGTTATTTTTATTACTGGAGCAAGTCGAGGAATAGGACGAGAGATCGCATTAAAATGCGCGCGTGACGGTGCTAAAATTGCGATTGCCGCAAAAACTGCAGAAAAACACCCCAAGCTAGAAGGTACCATTTATTCTGTTGCTGAAGAAATTAAAGCAGCAGGAGGGGAGGCGTTGCCTTTAATTGTTGATGTTCGCGATGAAGCTATGGTTTCAAATGCGGTCTCTCAAACAGTCGCAACATTTGGTGGAATTGATATTTTAATAAATAATGCCAGTGCTATCAATTTAGCTTCTACCGTTGATTTACCTGCAAAAAAAATGGATCTTATTTTTGCTGTTAATGTCCGAGCAACTTTTATGTGTTCTAAAATTTGTATCTCACATTTAAAAAATTCCAGTAATCCCCATATTTTAAATTTATCTCCGCCATTGAGCATAAAACCTAAATGGTTTAAAAAACATGTCGCATATACTTTTTCAAAATATGGTATGAGTATGTGTACATTAGGGATGGCAGAAGAATTTAAAAATGATGGCATTGCCGTAAATTCATTGTGGCCTAAAACCTTAATTGCAACTGCAGCTATTGCTAATAATATTTCTAAAATTATTTATCATATGAGTAGAAAGCCAAGTATTGTCGCTGATGCTGCTTATCATATTATTACAAGTAACAGCAGAGAGGTCACAGGAAATTTCTTTGTGGATGAGTTTGTTTTACGAGAAAAGGGTGTTACAAACTTCAGGCAATATGCAATGCATAAATTTATACCGGTTTTGCCTGATCTCTTTGTTGACAAATCTGTGAAAACCGTTCATCCAAACTTACTCAAAGTTATCCATAGATAACTTTGATGTTGGATTCCTGCTTCAACGCAACATGACTAACAGCATCATTTGATGCTGTCCCGCCAGAGGATGCTCCACAAGCTGACACGGTAGAACTTACCGCCATTATTTCTAAATTCTTTGCTGCATTAATGTCGCGATCATGCTGAGTAAAACAGAATTCGCAAGTCCATTCACGTATAGTTAATGAAAGAGATGCCGTCTTTTTTCTACAGTGGGAACAGGTTTTGCTGCTGGCAAACCAACGATCGGCAACTACTAATATTATCCCTTTGCTCTCTGATTTATATTCCAGTTGTCGACGAAACTCATGAAAGCCCATATCAGCTATGGATCTTGATAATCGCTTATTCTTCATCATGCCTTTCACATGCAAATCTTCGATCCCAATAACATTGAACTCATTCGTCAATCGTGTCGTCAGTTGATGTTGCTCATCACGGCGAATATTAGTTATTCGATAATGTAATCGAGCTAGTGCGAGCTTTGCTTTCTTGCGATTATTTGATTTTTTTTGCTTACGCGACAAACTTTTTGATAATCGCTTGAGTCGACCCATTAATGCTTTATGCGGCTTTGGCCCTGTAATTTTTTCACCTGTTGATAGTGTCGCAAAATGATGAAGTCCCAAATCTACACCAACAGCCACTTGGTTTTCGTTTGCTACGGGGGTAACGGGAGCTTTCGTCTCAACAGTGATACTTACAAACCATTTATGCGCACGACGCGAAATCGTTGCAGATACGATTTTACCTTCGTATCGTAACGACTCACGCATACGTACCCAGCCCAAATGCGGGATGCGTATGCGTAAACCGTCTACCTTAAATTGATCATTGGATAACGTAAAGCGATCGTCTATCCATTTTCTACGTACAGTGGGGTAGTTAGCCTGCTTAGCAAAAAAACGCTTAAATGCATCGCCCAATTGGATGATAGCCATTTGCGGCGCATTTTTTGTGACTTCTAACATCCATGGAAATTCTTTGCGTTTAATGCTATTTAATTGGCGCCTGAGCGCTGCTTCACTTGGTTTGCCACCAGCTTGGCGCTGGGTTTGCCACTCATTTAATGCCCAGTTATAGGCTTTGCGTGCAGTACCACTTGCTTTCGCAAAATAAGTAGCCTGCTTATTGTTGGTTCGCAATTCAATTCTGTGTCCTCGTAACATCATCAATGACTCCTTTCATTCCATCTAATAATTTTTGATTTTTTCGTGAGCGACTTCCATAAAGCCTTGCCGAAAAAACCGTAATAATTTCTAAAACATCTTTTGCTAATTCTTCTTCAAATTTAACTTCTGCCCCTGAATTAATAATGACAACCTCGACTTCACGAGCCTCACACAAAGCAAAAACTAATTCGGCACCAAAGCGCAACAACCTATCCTTATGAGTTAATACTAAACGCCCTATATCTCCTTCCAAAATGGCATTTAATAATTTTTTTAATCCCTTTTTATAATAATTCATGCCACTGCCGAGATCTGTGACTAACTCGAACTTCCATCCTTGGGAGGCGCAATACATTTCTAATACTTTTTTTTGACGTTCTAAATCCGCTTTTTGATCGTGACTAGAAACGCGCGCATAAGCTATCGTATTACGGTCTCTGACAGATGAATGGGATTTAGATAGGTTGAACTGAGAGAGTCTGTACAGACGATGTTTTCCCTCTGTACGATGCGATAAGATCTTGCCTTCGCGCTCCCAACGTCTTAAAGTGCTGGTTGAAACGCCTAGCAATTTTGCTGCTTGTCCTATGCGGTATAATTTATCCATTTAGGCAATTTTACATAAGTTCAGGTAAATTGCAAGTAGCAGTTAACTAACCCTCTTTTAAAGAGGGTCAGGGGACACTATTGTTTTTACCTACGAACAGCTAATTTTTTTTCTGCAATATCGCAAATTTTATCTGCGGCCATATATCCAGCCAATGCGCCGCCAAAAAGACCCAACTTAAAAACATTCTCGAATACTGCTTCGCTTGGTCTTTCTATAGCATTGCCGATAGGTCTTTGATCTAAATCTATTAAAGGAGTAGGCCAGGTTTTATAAACATAGTCAAGTGTAAATATCCCCACAATCGTCCCAGATACTCCACCAACAATGCCGCCAGCAAGTTTAATTAACTGATATATAGCTTCTCTGTCTTCTTTGTCTAACCTGCTCAACATAAAAATTTCCTCCGATAATGGATAATTAAAATATTTTACTTTCTTTTTTCATGTTTGCTTTTTACTATATTTTTTAAATGAATGCACTACATTTTGATGGATTCAAAAAAGTGGTTTAAGTTTTTATTAAAAATAATTGCCATTTCAAATATATCTGCAATAATTCAGTCGAA
>Ga0207073_1168_pt1 | contig 9955 bp, 14 predicted proteins | sample Alteio_BWMinHeat_65_FD_153575 | JGI IMG/M metagenome (GOLD analysis project Ga0207073, IMG submission 153575) | Enriched cells from forest soil in Barre Woods Harvard Forest LTER site, Petersham, Massachusetts, United States -... | ecosystem: Environmental > Terrestrial > Soil > Temperate forest >...
AGAAGTTTAGGATTTGTAAAAAAGTGTAAATCAGAAGTTTAAAACCATGGATAAGTTACAAGAAAAATATAAGAAGGTGGTGATCCCAGCGATGATGAAAAAGTACGGATATAAAAATCCTATGGCTGTTCCGATGATTACCAAAGTTACTTTGAATAGCTCATTTGGAAAGGAATCAGTGAGCAAGACTTCAGGAGAGCGAGATAAGTTTATTGCTACTATTGTCCAGGATTTAGGATTAATCGCAGGACAGGCGCCACGACTGGTAAAATCAAAAAAGTCTATTGCTGGATTTAAATTACGAGAAGGGCTTGATATTGCAGCTATGGTAACCTTGCGAAGACAGAGAATGTGGGATTTCTTAGAACGATTGATTTATGTTTCATTGCCAAAGTCACGTGACTTTAAGGGAATTGACCCAAAGAATATTGATAAGGGCGGAAATTTAAATATCGGGTTCCGCGAACACATTCATTTCCCAGAAATTTTTACTGAAAAAGAAAAGACGATCTTTGGATTAGAAGTGACAGTCACCACCACTGCGAAAAATAACGAAAAAGGATTAGAATTATTTACCTTATTGGGATTCCCAATGAAGGAAAACGTGCCTGCACATACAGGTAAAAAAATATAAATAAATTTATATAATTGGTCGCTGCGGTCGGAATGAAAATAAATTTTAATTCCTCCCTTCGCTCAACAATTATAACAATGGCAAAGACATCACAAAAAGCAGCAGCAGCAAGAAAGCCGAAATATTCTTCACGACTCGTACGAAGGTGTTTTAAATGCGGAAGAAGGAGAGGATTTATGAGGGCATTTGGACTTTGCAGAATTTGCTTCCGAGAATTGGCAAATAAAGGTGAAATCCCAGGAGTAACAAAATCAAGCTGGTAAATTTATATACTATAAAACTATAAAACCATGACAGACCCAATTACAGACATGTTAAACTACATCAGGAACGCAGAGGCAGTCCAAAAGCCAGAAGTGGTTTTATTGTTCAGCAAATTAAAAAACGAAATCGCAAATGTGTTGGTTCAAGAAGGTTTTATTTTGGAAGCTAAGAAAGTTGCTAAAGGAAAAGTGAAAATGTTAAAACTAGTTTTAAAATATGAACAAGGTGTGCCAGCCATTGAAGGATTAAGAAGGATTTCAAAGCCAGGACAACGGATTTACACCAAGTTAGATGGTATTAAGAAGGTGCGAGGAGGATTCGGTATTTCAGTTATCTCAACACCAAAAGGATTAATGACAGGATTACAGGCCAAGAAAGCTAAGTTGGGAGGAGAAGTATTGCTCGAGGTCTGGTAAAATCGTTAAAAATAAGCTATCATCATCGATTATGTCAAGAATAGGTAAAAAATTAATTGAAGTTCCAGCGGGTGTTACCGTTGCCATTGAGGGACAAACTGTCACGGTCAAAGGACCAAAAGGAGAGCTAAAAACCTTAGTTCACCGACAGATTGGAGTTACCATGGAGGATGGGAAGGTTTCAGTTACCCCAAATAAAAAAGAATTAGATAATAAAGTACGTGGATTGTGGGGATTGTATCGAGCACTTATTGCTAATATGGTGCAAGGAGTTCAGACTGGCTTTGAAAAGAAGTTGGAGATTGAAGGAGTAGGATATAAAGCTGCTGTCATAGGCGATGAATTAGTTTTGAACTTGGGATTTGTAAACCCAGTTAAAATAAAAACACCAGCAGGCATTACCTTCGCGGTAGAAAAAAACGTTATTACTATTTCAGGAATTAACAAGCATGCTGTTGGACAAATTGCTGCAGAAATCCGTGCTGAAAAGAAAGCAGAGCCCTATAAAGGAAAAGGAATTAAATACCAAGGTGAAAAGATTAGGAGAAAAGAAGGTAAAAAAGTAGTTGCTGCTAAGAAATAACCATGAAAGCTAAACAAATAAAAAGAGCTAAAAGCCATAGAAAAATCCGCATGAGAATGATGGGAACGGCTTTGCGTCCAAGGCTTTGCGTCTTTAAGTCTGACAGCCACACCTATGCTCAGTTGATCGACGACGATGCTAAAAAAGTATTGGCGTCTGCTTCAGATATGAAAATGAAGAAAGGTAAGAAAGCAGAAAAGGCTTTGGAAGTTGGTAAAACGCTTGCTAAGGAAGCATTGGCGAAAAAGATTGAATCAGTCGTATTTGACCGAGGAGGATTCGTTTTTCATGGCAGAATTAAAGCCGTGGCCGATGGAGCTCGAGAAGGCGGATTAAAATTTTAATTATTGACGGAGGAAATTTATATAAAAATATGGCAGAAGAAGTAAAACAACCTATTCCAGCAGTAAAGCCAGTTTCAGTGGCAAAACCAGAAGGTAGAAACACTGATGGTTTTAGGCCTGTGAGAAAGGGGTTCGGCAGAAAATCAGAAGCCAATGATGGCTTTGATACTAAGCTTTTGGATTTGGCTCGAGTGACTCGAGTTACCGGTGGAGGAAAAAGAATGAGCTTCCGCGCCGTTGTTATTGCCGGAGACAAAAAGTCTAGAATTGGTATCGGAATTGATAAAGGAAAAGACGTTTCACAAGCTATTGATAAAGCAACCAGACGTGCTAAGAAAAATTTGATTACGGTAGTTATTGTAAATGGGACTATTCCTCACCAAGTAGAAGCTAAAGTGGGTCCTGCAGTTATTATGTTAAAGCCCCAGAGCATCGGCCGAGGATTGGTAGCAGGAGGAGCGGTCAGAACTATTTGCGAATTAGCTGGTATTAAAAACATTTCTTCAAAGATTTTGTCAGGATCAAAAAATAAATTGAACAACGCCAGAGCCACGATGGAAGCGTTGAAAAAACTTAAAGTTCGCCCAGTTAAATAAATCCATGTTAGTTAACGAATTAAAAATAAAACACACCAATAAGGCGGCAAAGAGAGTAGGACGTGGTGGAAAGAAAGGCACTTACTCTGGAAAAGGAGGCAAAGGACAGACAGCAAGGTCTGGCCGAAAATTGGCTCCAATTATCCGAGAGCTTATTAAGCGTTATCCAAAATTAAAAGGATACCGAAGATTTGAAATGCTTGAAGATACGATTGCCATCAATATTAAGACGTTAGAAAAGCGCGCTAAAGAGGGAGACGTTATCAACACAGCTTATTTAATGGAAAAGGGAATGGTGCGCCAGATTAAAGGAAAAAACCCATTAGTGAAAATTTTAGGAACCGGAAAACTAGAAAAGAAGCTGACGATCGAAGGATGTAAAGTTTCTGCAACTGCCAAGGCCACTGTAGAAAAGGCTGGGGGTGTGGTAAAATAACACCAATAACCCATGTGGTACGACAAAATAACATTGCTATTTAAGAATAAGGAGCTCCGAAATAAGTTTTTAATTATTATCGGGCTTTTTATTGTCTTTAGAATCGCTGCCAACGTGCCAATCCCTGGCATCGGCGCTGAAAACTTGCGAAGATTTTTCGACCAAAACCAAGTATTCGGTTTGCTTAACATTTTCTCTGGGGGTGCTCTGTCTAACTTTTCTATTGTATTGCTCGGCCTTGGTCCATACATTACTGCCACCATTATTTTGCAGTTGTTAACGATGATTTTCCCTGCTTTAGAAAGATTATATAAAGAAGAGGGAGAAACAGGCAGGCAAAAGTTTAACCAATATGGCAGATTGTTAACCATTCCGTTGGCCGCATTTGAAGGCTACGGACTTTTGACATTATTTCAAAGACAGGGAGTCATTACTGGCTTAACCTTGCCATTGATGGCAGCTTCCATTATCACCATTATCGCCGGCTCAATGTTCTTAATGTGGCTTGGAGAAATTATTACCGAGCAAGGCATGGGTAATGGCATTTCACTGTTAATTTTTGCGGGTATTGTGGCCAGATTGCCTCTTAACATTTTCCAATCGTTTGCTACTTACAGCACTTCCCAGATTCCAGCGTATATTGCATTCTTTGCTGCTTCCATTGTCATTATTGCAGGCGTTGTGTTAATTACCGAAGCTCGCAGAAATATTCCGGTTTCGTATGCCAAGCGCGTACGAGGCAGTAAAGTGTACGGCGGACAATCAACTTATTTGCCCTTGAGCGTAAACCCAGCTGGAGTTATTCCAATTATTTTTGCATTATCTATTTTACTTTTCCCTGGTATGATTGCAGGATTCTTAGTGGGAGTCCACGGATTTGTGGGAGTGTGGGCGACGAACGTGAACACCTTCTTTAATGACCAATGGGTGCACGGAATTCTATACTTTATCTTGGTTATTGTCTTTACGTATTTTTACACTGCCGTTACCTTTGATCCAAAACAAATCGCAGAGAACTTGCAGAAGATGGGAGGCTTTATTCCTGGCGTTCGCCCTGGAGAATCCACGATTAAATACTTGGCTCACATTTTAAACAGGGTATTATTTACCGGAGCCATTTTCTTAGGATTAATTGCCGTGCTGCCAAACATTATCGCGGGAGCCACGGGCATTACTGGATTTACCTTCTTAATTGGAGGAACTTCACTCTTGATTATCGTAAGCGTGACGCTGGAAACGATGCGAACGATCAACGCCCAGCTGCAGATGCGAGAGTACGATACATTTTAAAATGATATAAAAGCGCCCCGACCGCGGTCGGGGCGCTTTTAGTTGAATAATTGAAAAGTTTTGCTATAATAAGGCCATGTCAAAAAAAGTTATTATCGTGTTTGGTCCGCCCGGAGCCGGAAAAGGAACGCAATCAGAACTGCTTTCTGAAAAGTTTGGCTACTATCATCTTGAATCATCCAAAGTGTTAGAGCATTGTTTTAAAACCGAGAGCCCAGATAAAATTTTCACCGTTGATGGCAAAGACTATAAAGTTGGCGATGAAATAGCCAGCTGGAAAACGGGGGTTTTAACAAGCCCTCCTTTTATTACCGGCATGATGATGGAAGAATTTAAACAATTATCAGAAGATGGAGAAAGCTTTATTGTTTCTGGTTCCCCGAGGACGTTATATGAAGCCGAAAAAGAGATGCCGCTGTTGGCCGAGCTCTACGGAAAAGAGAATATAAAAATTTGCATGATTGAAATTTCTGCGGACGTTACCATTTTTAGAAACACGCATCGCAAAGTGTGTGAACTGATGCGCCATTCTATTCTATTTAATGAGGAAACAGAAAAGTTAACCATTTGCCCTTTAGATGGTTCTAAGTTAGCAAAACGGAAAGATTTAGATACTGCCGAGGTCATCAAGACAAGGCTTGTCCAGTACAAAGAAAGAACCCAGCCATTATTTGAATACTTTACAAAAGAAGGATTTACCATTAATAAAGTAAATGGTGAGAAGTCCGTTTCACAAGTGCACGAACAAATGGTAAAAGCTGTAGAGTAATGCACAGTCACATGATTGTTTTTATTGTAGGGATGCCGGGAGCCGGCAAAAGCATTGTTTCAGATGAATTAGTGAAAGATGGCTTTGCTTATGTAAGATTCGGACAGATCGTTATTGATGAAATCAAAAAAAGAGGATTAGAAGTGAATGAAGTCAATGAAAAGGTAGTGAGAGAAGAGCTTCGTAAAGAGCATGGCATGGGAGTCATGGCCACGCTAAACATGCAGACATTTGATGAACTTTTAAAGAAGTCAAATGTTGTTGGTGATGGCTTGTACAGTTGGACAGAATATAAAATCCTGAAAGAAAAATATGGTGAGAGAATGCATGTGTTGGCAGTCTATGCTCCTCCAAGGTTAAGATATGATAGACTGGAAAATAGATCAGCTGAAGGGGATGCAGATTCGCGCTTTAGATCTATTCCGAAAGAAAAATCAAAGTCCCGGGATTATGCTGAAATAGAGGGCATTGAAAAGGGCGGTCCGATTGCCATGGCTGACTTTACGATAATAAATACGGGGTCGGTTGAGGATGCAAAAACACAATTGCAGAATTTTTTAAAACAACTAAATGAACATAAGTATTAAAACTGAGGAGCAGGTTAAGATTATGGCCGAGGGTGGAAAAATCCTGGCGCGAGTTCTCAAAGAGGTTGCTGCCATGGCGAAGCCTGGGATTGCCACTTTAGCATTAGACAAGGCTGCCGAGGCCTTGATTTTGGCTGCAGGAGCCAAGCCTGCTTTTAAGGGGTATGAAGGGTTTCCTTATTCGTTATGCGTTTCAGTCAATGATGTGGTGGTCCACGGATTTCCGTCAAACTATCAGTTAAAAGATGGTGATATTGTCGGCCTTGATTTAGGTGTACTTTGGAAAGGATATAATACTGATATGGCAGTTACGGTGCCCATAGGTGAAGTTTCTTTTGAAGCTGCCCGACTCATGCAAGTTACCAAGAAAGCTTTGCGCCTGGGCATTAAGAAGGCCAGGGCGGGTGTCACAACGGGAGACATTGGAAACACTATTCAGCGCTTTGTAGAAGATCAGGGGTATGGCGTGGTACGCGACTTGCAAGGCCACGGCATTGGAAAAGAGGTGCATGAAGATCCAGGAGTTCCTAACTACGGTGACAGGCATAAAGGTACTGTGCTAAAGGAGGGGATGGTTATTTGCATTGAGCCCATGATTACCATTGGCACTTGGCAAATCAAAAAGGCTAAGGATGGTTACGGATTTGCCACACGAGATGGGAGTCTTGCTGCCCATTTTGAACATACATTGGTGGTAACCAAAGATGGATGCAAGGTGTTGACGGAGGGGTAGTTTTTTGTTCTTTCTACGAAAGGATTTAATCATGACGTTGGTGGCGACGATGACACAGGTTAACGGATTTGAACTCTCTTTTTATCACCGGCAGGGAATGTATGGTTGCGAAATTGCCTGCGATTCAAGAGTAACTGATGATGTAATCTGGGAACTGGCTCTAAGGCTCATGGTGTTCGATGGGGACGGACTCCACACTTCTCTCTTGAAACGAGAGTTGGATTGGGAAAATCAGGCCAAAAGCCAGTTTTTCAGACGCCAGTCTTTGTGGATTGACCCATGGCAGTTTGCTATCCGGTTTACCCATGGCGTCGCTTCGGGCAAAATGATTACCATTCTCAGTCGCGAATCCTTGCAACAGGAAATCAAAGAATTGTTCAGAGCATGAACTATTGCGCCTCACGCATCCACGCGTCGGGGCTTTTTTATTTATCAAGAATATATTAAAATGTATTATATGAAAAAACTAATCATTGGAAATTGGAAAATGAATCCGGCTTCACAAAAAGAAGCTAAGGAACTTTTTGATGCGGTAGAGCATGGCGTAAAAGATGCTAAGGCAGAAGTTGTTGTTTGTCCGCCATATACTTATATATCAGAGTTGAAAGGACTAACGCTTGGCGCGCAAAATGTTTCATTGGAATTAAAGGGAGCTTTCACAAGCCAAATTTCCGCTGCGCAATTAAAAGATTTAGGAGTTGAGTATGTTATTGTAGGGCATTCTGAAGTCCGTAAATATTTAAGTGAAACCGATGAAGTTATCGCCAAAAAGATAACGGCGGCAACAGGAGCTGGATTAAAAGTTATTTTGTGTGTGGGGGAGAATGAAGGCGAAGACAGGAATGCAGTTTTAGAAAAACAATTGGCTGGAATTTCTAATGTGGTCGTAGCTTATGAGCCAGTTTGGGCTATTGGCACCGGGAAAAATTGTGCGCCAGCGGATGTAAAAGAAGCCGTTGAAAAAATCAAAGCCATGGCAGGCGATGTAAGGGTTTTGTACGGTGGGAGTGTGAACGCTGCCAACGCCAAGGAATATTTAGATGCAGTTGATGGGCTGCTTGTCGGTGGAGCGTCGCTCAAAGCCGATGAATTTATAAGGATTGTGGAGTCGGCAGCGTAGTTTGACATTTTTTTACTCGGGCGTATAAAGAGGTTATGGAGAACGATATCAAAAGTGGTGAGTTTTATAGCCCAACCAAGGGTAATTTGGGTTTTGCTGAAGTATTGAAAGAAATAAAGGAATACATTTCCGCAGAACCATCGCTTTTTTACGATATTGTAGTCGGTTGTGATTCGCCATCAAGCGACAAACCGTTTTTTCCGATTGCTATAGTTATACTTCGTAAGGGCTTCGGCGGAAGATTTTTCTTAAAAAAAATGCATTATCCTGATGCCGAATTAAAGCGTTTTGTGAATGTGCCGACCAATTGGAAGCAACGCATTTTGCAAGAAGTGTATTTGTCGTGCGAGTTGGCTTTGATGTTACGAGAAGTGCTGGACAAAGAATTAGTTGGCGCGAACTATCAGTTTGCCTATATCCATGCAGATGTAGGTGAGCACGGTAAGACGAAGGAAATGGTGAGGGAGGTTACTGGCTTAATCAAAGGCAGTGGTTTTGAGCCGATGATAAAGCCGTATTCGTTTGCTGCCTCGGTGGTGGCAGACAGGTATACCTAGGTATGGAGTTCTTTTAGGAGAAAGGATGTTGATGCTTTTTTAATTCTTCAAAAAATTGTTCACGATTTGCCACTTCACGCATTTCTTCTAACACTTCCAACGGAAACCCATATGTTTCATACAGCAAAAATGCTTCCTTGCCATTAATTACATCAATTTTCTCAATTGCTTTTAATCCCCCAGCCAATGTTTTTTCAAACTTTTCAGCTTCCTCTTTAACTACTGCAACAATCTTTTCTTCATCTAAAACATAAACTCCTTTGTATATTTCTATACTTTTTTTAATTGGCAGAAGAATATCGTGCTCAATGCCTCGCATATGCACCATCATCCTTCTCAATAATCTTCGCAGCACATATCCTTGATCTTTGTTGGAAGGAATAACGCCATCAGAAATTAAAAATACGCAAGCTCTGGAATGGTCGGCAATAATTCTTTTTTTCCTTTCATCTGTTTCGCCTGGGAATAGTTGCATAACCGACACAAATAAATCCGTCTCATATATATTTTCAAAACCATTCAAAATGGCGAGCGTTCTTTCAAAACCCATTCCCGTATCGACATTTTTTTGTTCTGCTAACACATATTTTCCATCGGCTGTTTTTACGTATTGCAGAAAAACGTTATTCCAAATCTCTACCCAGTTTTTATCTGCTGGATCATATTTTTCGGGCACAGGAATACTAGTCGCCTTCCAGTAAAAAATTTCTGTATCAGGTCCGCATGGCCCCGATTCACCAACCGGCCCCCACCAATTATCTTCCTTAGGTAAAAAAGCAATTCGTTCTTTTTTCACTCCCAAACTTGCCCAAATTTCAGCTGATTCTTCATCTTTTGGCGCATTTTCATCACCGATAAAACAAGACACTGCCAATCTTTCCAATGGAATTTCTAACTCCTTCGTTAAAAATTCAAAACTCCAGCCAATGGATTCCTTTTTCCAGTAGTCGCCCAGCGACCAATTTCCCAGCATCTGAAAAAAAGTATTATGAGTATCGTCGCCGACCTCATCAATATCATTTGACCTGAAACATTTTTGGATATTAACTAGCCTTTTACCTTCTGGATGCTTCTCTCCGAGCAAAAATGGTATCAATGGTTGCATGCCGGCGGTAGTAAATAACACCGTTGAATCTTTGGGAATCAAAGAAGCACTTGGGATGACTGCATGCCCATTTTTCTCAAAAAAATCTAGGAATTTTTGGCGCAATTCAGCTGAATTCATTAAAGTCACTTTATCATACCTTTCGAGAATAAAAAAGCGGCGCCCTAATGTGCATCAGAGCGCCAAAAAACTAGGGAACGTAGTAGCGAAAGTCATTCATTTTGACCAAATGCTCAAAATGAGCCTTGGCGATGCCCTTGCACTTTGTGTCGCGAGAAAAGAACCGAAGTATCTGCCACCCAAACAGAGCTGTCCCTGAACCCTCCTTATGAGGCACGAAACAAATTCCTGCCTCCATCATCCCCGTCACGTGTTTGCGAAAATACAAACGGAGGTCAAGGTTGAATTCCACGTTGACAGCCCATCGTTTCATTTTCTTAATCGGCCGAATCGCTCTCTTTGCGTGTTCGCCAAAGAGCAACTGCTGATCCACAAACACTGCCGGACCCGCGGTGAGAATC
>Ga0207073_1169_pt1 | contig 9852 bp, 7 predicted proteins | sample Alteio_BWMinHeat_65_FD_153575 | JGI IMG/M metagenome (GOLD analysis project Ga0207073, IMG submission 153575) | Enriched cells from forest soil in Barre Woods Harvard Forest LTER site, Petersham, Massachusetts, United States -... | ecosystem: Environmental > Terrestrial > Soil > Temperate forest >...
CTTCCAGCCATATGCTTTTTTATACGGGACATGGATAATTTCAGATGTACTGTTAGCGCGTTTTCGCACAAGTTCAGCGAGTGCGTTAATGGTGATTTCTTTATCCAAACCAATATTCACAATTTCACCAATACTGGCATCGTTGCTGGCGAGCATGTCGAGTGCCACCACGCTGTCTCGTACGTCACAAAATGAACGTGTTTGTTTACCACTACCGAACACGGTGATCGCTTCATTATTACATGCTTGTTGCACAAAGCGCGGCACGACCATGCCATATAATCCCGTTTGTCTTGGTCCTATGGTGTTAAAGGGCCTGATGATTGTGATAGGAAGTTTGTGTGTTTTCATGTACGCAAGTGCGTAGGCTTCATTGACGATCTTACTGATGGCGTATCCCCATAATGGATGTGAGGGCGATGCGATAATCAGCGTATCTTTTTCTTTTAATAAGGCCTTGCGACTATTACCATACGCAGAGGATGAAGAGGTCAAAATCAATCTTGGTTTTTTGTTGCTTTCTGCTATTAACCTTAATAATCGTTCTGTACCGAGCACATTGGTATCTAATACATCCAATGGTTTTTCAATGACACGATAGATGCCAAGGACAGCTGCCATGTGGTAAATGCGGTCACAGGAGGTCACCATTTTTTCAAGCATAGGAGAAGTCAGCATGTCGGCTATTTCAATGTGTAAGTTAGGATTATTTTTTAAATGCTCGAGGTTATTTAATGATCCCGTTGATAAATTGTCAATCACATCAACTTGGTCGCCTTTTAATAAGTGGTACTCAACAATATGTGATCCAATAAACCCGCAACCACCTGTGACTAGAATACGCATTGCTACTTCCTCCTTTCTATTATAATTGCCATACTGTCGTTTTAGTAAAATCATTCGGACTTAAAATACCTTTCACGTCCATAATCAAACGTTTTTTCTTAAGTATTTTTTCTAATTCTTTTGGTTTCATCGTACGATAGTGCTCGTGAGATACGGCGATGATAATGGCATCCATGTCATGTAACTCACTCAAATCAGAAGGTTCCATATCAAATACTTTTTTAACTGCTTTGGGGTCGGCCAGTGGATCATGAATGAAAATTTCAGTTTCGTATTCGCGTAATGCATTCACCACATCAATGACTTTAGTGTCATACACATCGGGATAATTTTCTTTATACGTCAGCCCCAAGACTGCAATGCGTGCCCCTTTAACTGGCACACCCAGATGAATTAATTGTTTAATAGCGTGATCTGCAATATAAGTAGTCATGTGCTCGTTGATGCGTCGACTGGTTAACAATAAGTCGGGATGAAAACCACTTTCTTCTGCTTTATAAGTGAGGTAACAGCTATTGACACCCACACAGTGACCACCCACTAAACCTGGTTTAAAGGGTAAAAAGTTCCATTTCGTTCTTGCAGCATCCAATACTTCACGACTATCGATACCAAGATTATGTAACATCATGGCAATTTCATTAACGAATGACACATTGACATCGCGTTGTATGTTTTCAATGATTTTGGTGGCTTCCGCAACGCGTATGCTTGATACGCGATAAACACCTGCTTTCACTATTTTCGTATACACATCGGCAATGACATCAAGTGATTCTTTATTTACTGCTGAGATGATTTTTGGTACGGTTGATAAAACATGTTCTTTATCAGCAGGGTTGATGCGTTCTGGAGAATAACCCACACCAAAATCTTTGCCACATTTTAATTTTGATGCTTGCTCAAGAACAGGAATACAAATTTCTTCCGTTGCACCAGGATATACGGATGACTCATAGACAACGATGTCACCGCGTTTTAATGCTTTACCTACGGCTTCTGATGCAGCACGTAAATAAGAGAAGTCTGGTTGTTTTGCTTCATTAGTTGGGGTAGGTACAGAAATAATATGGAAGTTTGCTCTTTTGAGTGCACTTGGGTCAGTCGTATAACGAATATCAGCATGATGCAATTGTTCGCTGGATACTTCACCGTTGCGATCGTAGCCTTGTTTCAATTCATCAATTCTAATATCACTTTTATCGTAGCCGATCACTTCATTTATTTCACCGAAAGCGGATGCGATGGTTAATCCAACGTAACCTAAACCTGTGACTGAGATTGTGCGAGTTAAATTCATTTTGCCTACACTCCATATTTTGTTTCTATTTGTACTGGTAAGTGTAGTCGAGATTTTGAAATTTGCTGGGAAATAGGGCGGATTTTTTATAAGTGCATGAAAAGATTTAGAAAAAATTTCCTAGGGCTTCAGATTTTTAACGCCTCTTTCTGTACCTGGATTTTGATCATTATTCATTTCGTAACACAATTTTACATACCACAATTTTACATACTGATTAATATATCGTTAAGCTTGATATGTTAAATTATATTCATTATTCAACATAACTTAACACGAGACGAGTTAAATCATGAGTACCGATTTTAGAACGTTATACTTGAACGATGCAATAAAAGATAGATTGAATGATATATACGATCTTCTCCGTCATGAAAAATCCATAACAGAACAAACATTTGATCTGCTATATCAGTCATTATTTGATTATTATCAATTTGAATATGAACCAAAAATAGATAAATATACAGCTCAAGACCGCGCTAAGAAAATATTGAGTGATTATCAACAGCACTTGATATATTATGCTTATCATAATATTAAAAATGCACAATATAATAAAGAATTAACCAGCACTCTTATTCGACTTTCAAGTTTTTATTATCAAAGTATTCCGGATCAATCAGCAGGTCGATTTGTATTATGGACTGACCCTAAAGAAGATTACACTGCTTTAAATACCTTAGCAAGAAGTGGTGATAACGACAATTTACAATCATTACTTATAAAAACAAGCACACTATTAGAAACAACAAGCAGCTGTATTGAAGAAGGTGAAGTAGTTGATGCTGAAGAAGGTGAAATAACAAACAATTTAAGCACTCTTCTTTTTAACCGTGATAAATGTGGATTTTCGCCTTTCCATACTGCGTGCAATGAAGGCCATATCGATGTGGTACAAACGTTGCTTGCGATTGCAAAAAAAACGTTTGCTAAAGATCCTTCCGGCCTGATAAAGTTCATTTCGCAAGAAAATGAACTAGGATTTTCCCCTCTTAATTCTGCATGCAAGGGAGGTCATCTCGAAATTGTAAGAGTATTACTTGAAACAGCTGAAAATGTTTTTGGTAATAATCGTAAAGGTTTTGTGGATTTTATAAATCACAGAGATAATATAATAGGAAATACTCCATTACACAATGTTAGCTTCAACTCATTCAAAGAGCTTAAACAAGAATCAGAAGAAAAATATTGGCTGAGAGTCGAAAGACATAGAAATATTGCACAATTATTATTAAACTATGGCGCATGCATCCTTAAAAATAATAGAAATCAACAAGCAATTCAGTGTGCACCATATGAATGGAGATTTAATCAGATACAGAAATCTTCCTCCAAGAAACGAGATAAACGAAAAAAAGAACATAAAGAACATAAAGAACATAAGGGTAAATCATCTTCTAGAAAACGAAACCGAGATGAAACAGAATACGGGGCTAAAGAAGATATAAGACCTTGTAAAAAACCTCATATAGATGCTCACAATAACCAGGAAAGAGGTTTTAATGGTTTAATGTTCTCTCGTGATGGAGATACAAATAGAGAACCAGAACAGACGAGATATGCCGAACAGACTAGTCAGCCAATAACAACAGAAGAATCGGCCTTCCCACAAGAACAAAAAATAGCATCACTAAAAGAGAAAGCAATGCAGTCTCTTTTCAGAAATGCCAACAATTCTTCTTCTATATCATCGCAACAAAACTATAGCAGCAAGGGTAATTCCCCGAATAAATCGAATACATAAAAAATCTTGATAGATAGAGCAATCGAGCGCGTGTGGCTTTGGAAAAATCATGTCGAGCAAAAAGAGCATATGCGACCCAATGCGAATAGACGCATGCGAGATCACTTTCTTAATCGATAATCAATCGTACTCACTAAACGTACTTTCTTTTCAATAGAACCTAACGCATTTTGATTATTACTCCAATCCGCACTCAAGGTACTGGTATCACGACCCATAATTTGAAAGAGCCCTTGATTCGCGCGTTGTATGCCATCTAAGCGACTGGATGAATCACGTGCAAATTGCTTGGCAACAAGATAAGCGCTTTTGGTCGCATCAGACATCATCTCAGGGCGAATATCATCTAATTTGGTAAAGTAATAACTTGGGTTTGGGCTCACACTGCTTGCATCAAATGCAACTGGCACGCCTTGTTGAATGAGCTGATCGATCGTTTGTGCTGTTTTACGAATGAGTTCAACATTGGTTGAGCGCACACGCAAACCTGCTGTCACAATGTAGCGGAACCGATTGGCATCGGTTGCATTTGCTTGGTCTTGCAAATATAAATTCGCTAAACGATCTTCAATTTTAAATGTGGAACGTTCAATGTCTTCATTATGAAAACCAACTTGTTTTAAAAATTTAACTGTGGTGTCATAATCATGTTGTATTTGTGCATCGAGTTTAGGTAAGTCATTGCCAATTTCACGGTAATTAATTTCCCAAATCCCTAAATCCGATTTGACATCACGTTCTGCGATTCCTTTTACTGTGACAATGGGTGCAGTGCTTTTGAGAAATTGTAATCCCTTGCCAATTTTACTGCTCGCGAAAATAATGGCAATTGCTAAAATGACGACATACACTATAGATGTTGTACTGCGATTAAAATTGATACTCATCATGCTTACCTCGAGTGATATAATGGTCAAGAACCTTCGCTTAGTTTAAGGTAAATGGAATGTTTGAACAACAAGTTGAATTGAAAAATTATTATCTAATCTTTCATCAAGATAACATAATCTTGCAAAAAGATTACACACCTCTTAGCAAATTGCCTGCTGATTTTGATGAAATTGAATTACTTTATTGTCATATCATTGGCGAATTTGCAGGAAAAGTGGTGATTGCTGCAGAGTGGCCTGATCAGACAGCGCTACCGAGTGAAGCGATTGCCTTACCCCTAAGAGCAGCGCTCGAGCGCATGTTACCTGCATGGTATGGGCTCATCGCAAGGGCCATTGCCATCATTCGTTGGGACAAACATCACTTGTTTTGTGGTCATTGCGGTATCCAAACAGAGAAGGTCGATCATCTCTTTGAAAAACGTTGTTTGGCTTGTGGATTGCATTTTTACCCACGCATTTCACCCTCAGTGATTGTGCTCATTGAACGCGATGATTACATTCTCATGGCGCGCAGTCCTCATTTTAAACCTGGTATTTTTGGTTTAATTGCCGGTTTCGTTGAAGCAGGCGAGGGCCTTGAAGATGCCGTCCATCGTGAAGTCGCAGAAGAAGTTGGTATCACGATTCACAATTTACGTTATGTGGGATCGCAAGCTTGGCCGTTTCCAGATTCATTGGTCGTTGCATTTCGTGCTCATTATGCAAGTGGTGAATTATTAATTGATGAGACTGAAATTGAAACAGCGGGATGGTATCACGTTGATCATTTGCCAGGATTGCCATCTTCTCGTATTAGTATTGCAAGAAAATTAATTGATGATTTTATGTTAGAAAAAGGACGGAACTTACCATGACAGAATATCAAATTAACTGGCGAGAAGAAAAACGTTCAGCTTATCTGTATCGGATATTAGCGCAGCATGAACCCAGTATTTTGCAAAAGAAAATGTTTCTTGAGCTTGGTGTTGCTGCCGAAAAGCAAGCGTTATTATGGGAAAAGCGCATGAAGGAGATGAATATTCCCATTCCCGCATTTAAACCCGATCTTCATTTGTTCATCGTAAGTTGGCTGGTCAAGCTCTGTGGCGTGCACCGTATTCGTTATATTTTATCTGCAATGAAAATAAGAGGCATGTCGGCACTTGAGTCAGCGCATCATGAGCATCAACACATTGCAACGAGTGCTGCCAATAATTTACGCGCGGCTGTTTTTGGCATTAATGATGGGCTCATCTCTAACATGAGTTTAATTTTAGGGATGGTCGGCAGTCATGCCAGTGTTTCAACGATTATTGTTGCAGGAACAGCAGGTCTTTTGGCAGGCGCTGCTTCCATGGGTGCGGGCGAATATATCTCAGTACGTTCACAACGCGAATTGTTTGAATATCAAATTGAAATTGAACGACAAGAATTAGCAGAGTATCCAGAAGAAGAAAAACAAGAACTCAGTTTAATTTATCAAGCGCGTGGCATTGCTAAAGATCAAGCCGATCTCTTAAGTACGCTCATGATCCAGAATCCAAAAATTGGTTTAGATACGTTGGCACGTGAAGAGCTTGGTATTAATCCAGATGATATTGTCTCTCCCATTGGCGCGATGCTGTCTTCATTTGTTTCATTTGCACTCGGTGCGTTTTTACCGCTTTTCCCCTTTGTATTTTGGCGTGATTCATCAAGCATTGTGCCCAGTATCGCCATCACCTGTCTTAGCTTATTCAGTATTGGCATGGTGTTAAGTTTATTCACCAACAAATCCGTTTGGTGGTCAGGATTACGTATGTTGTTGGTTGGCAGTATTGCAGGGGCGATCACTTATGCCATTGGTTGTTTACTAGGCGTCTCGTTAGCATGATAACGCAGCTGCATGGGTTTTTTCTAAAATTTGTTTTGTTTTGTTGTTGACTAAATGGTTGGGTAATTCATGCATGGCTTTGAGCCATTCGATCTTCATTGCAAATGATTCATCAAATTTTTTAAGATCATGATAAAATCCTAATAATTTAGCTAATCCGGTTGCACTAATTTCAAATGTCATGATGAGGTTTGGTGCAATAAATTGGCCGATGTAATCACCAATCGCAGCCAATACACATTCATATGCGGCAGCTGTTGCAGCATCAATGACTTTTTCTTGTACGTATTTACCAAGTTGGGTTTGAATCACAACGCCAGCAACACCATAAGAGACGATGCCAAGTGGCCCTGCGATTCCGCCTACAATCATGCCACCGATGTTTGGGGCAATGACATCGGTTGCAAGGTGTGTGATGAGAAGATTAATGCCGTACGTCGCTAAATATCCAATAGCAAGTCCTGTGTATTTTTCGCTGAAGGTCGGTACCGTCTTGGCCACTTCTTCGTATGTGATCATCATGCTGATCGCATCACACACTTTTTTTACATCAACATCTTTAATGTGTTCTTGATTGAGAAAACCCATGAGTAATTGTAATAATTCAATGCGTCTTGTGTGTGTGACGCTATCAAGTGTGATGTTCGCTGCTGCCAATAACTTCATGCATAACTCACTACCATGATTGAGCAAAGTTCCTTCAGGTGATAAATAACTGTTTTGTTCCAAAGGTACGGCAATACTCAAGATCAATGCTTTTCGTATGTCATTTAGATATTTCTTTTCTTGTGTCATGATTCTGTTTCGTTCCTCTTGGCTGCATGACATGACTTGCAGCAACGTTCTGCTCATTCGATCTTTACAGCTTTGTTGCATGGTTTGCACATAATGAAGATCTGCTTCTTTTTTAGTATTTTTTGTCCAAGAAAAGCGATTACGCCATCGACTTTTAAATATGGCGTCATAATCGATACAAGCTTTATCAAGGTTTTTTTCTAATGATTCATAATCCGATTCTTTTTTTAAGACATACGCAACATAGTCAGTTTGCAGATTTAAGGTCTGTTTGATTTTAATATCAAATGATTGCATGAAGCCTTTTTTATTTTTGTAATGTAAATCGGCGACCCAGTTATCAGACAATTGTGTGAAAGCAAAACCATAAAAGTGATGCAAGAAAACTAAGCGTTCTTGTTGTGACATGGTATTGTTATTGCTAAGACCCAATAGTTTTTTTAATAGCTGAGTAAACACACCTTTATCTGTCGGTAAAACTGCAGAAAACATGCCCCATTTATGTTCGTTCTTCAACAATGGAAAAAGCAGTAAGCCAACAATGATTTTATTTTGTTCCGGATAATTACTTGAAAATATTTGCGCAGCGCAGCGTTCGATTAAGGTAATGCTTTCAAGATGTATTGAATTGGGTGTTTCATTTTTTTCTTTTTTTTGTTGTACGTAAGTTGCGCGTAATTGCGTGATTCCTTGGCGCAGTTCTTCTAATGATGGAATTTGATATTGTTGTGGTTGCGTTTGTCGCTGCATCGTCTTTCTACTCCTGATCAGAAAGATTGTATCATTTACTTTAAGTGTATGAAGTGAAGGTTAAGGAAATATTAAATATATGATTCATGACATTTTTTATTTTTATGATGCGATCTAACATGAATCAATTTACAAAAAAATGATTATTTATCTGCCATAAAATATAACTATTGTTATAACCCTAGTTTTGCTCTTTCAATCATCTTTTTAACATTAGTATTTGCATGAATCGATGTCAGCTTAATCGTTGGATGTTGTTGTGCAAATACTCTAAAAATTTCATCTGCAAATGCTTGGCCGACTGATTCTATACCTTTAAAATCAAATATGACAACTTTAAATAATTCCACTCTTGCTAGCAGTCGTTTTGCTTGTGACCGAGAAATTAATTGGTCATTTTCATATTGTGCCAAATTGACCGGTACAACTGTTTTATTAAATCCGTAATCGTCGCCCGAAGTATATTGGTCAAATATTTTTTTGACTGTTCGCGAGGTGTGATTATGCAATTTCATCAACACACTTGTGCCAGAAAATTGTTTATTCTCTAATAACCAGTCTTCTGGTTCGCCAAAATCATGAGAAAAATACACGCCGCCAGATAAAATGCCATAAGAATCAAACATCCTAGAAGCAAAAAAGATACCTTCACCGGTATGTCGTTTGGGATCTGTTGTTAACTTTCCTTTTGCAAGTTCAAAAAGCGCATGACGTTCATCCAGCAGGTTTAATGCCGCTTGAATTTTCTTAAATATTCCTAACCCATTGTCTGTGATGATCATTTCGGTGCTGGCGGCTGTTTTTTTAATGTCAACTATTATTTTCGAACTAGCAGAATGATCTATTGCATTATTGAACATTTCAGTAAAGGCATAATGCCATAAATCCAGGATGTTTTCTGGCATTTCTCCTAGTACAGGTTGTATATCGGTTCGCCAAATAATGTCTTCAGCTAATGTTGGTGCTGTCTTATACACGTGATTCCATTCTAAAAGAGGAGCCAATTTGTATAGTCTATTTCGCGTTTGTCCGCTTTCAATCAACGTATGTTCTGCAGTCAATCTTTGCAAATGCTTATTAACAGCTTGTCGAGTAATATTAAAATGGTGAGCCGTTAATTTACTGATATCGGCTGCATGTTTATCAACATGATCAATGATGTATTTGCGTATATCTTCGCCTCTCGCTCGTATTTTTTTCATTTGGAAACCCTACATTCTTTGTCAACCTTATGTAGTTTTATTGTCAACCTTATTGCGGTTATTGTCAACCTTAACTGATTGAGTAAATATAACTATATGATTAATAACTATTTTATTGTGTGTCCGCGTCACTTTAGATTGAGGTTAGCGCCAATGCGTTTTGCCATCGTCAATAAAAACGGAAGACAAGTATGTGTCATGGATAAAAAATTTGTTGATTAATGCTATGACTATAGCTTATAAGGAGCAGATAATTCTATATTAATAGATGCTCCATTTCTCTTGCGGTTTTTTAGCATCACTTTTCCACCAATTTGATGTAAACCATCTGAAAACAAACCTAAGCCTATTTTTGCACCACCAAAATATCCTTCTTCTGAATTCTTCTGTTGATATAAAATCTTCGATCGTTCAAAACGTTCTCCGCGCGAATGTCCAATAAAGCCAGTTCCGTTATCTTTAAGCTT
>Ga0207073_1170_pt1 | contig 9701 bp, 9 predicted proteins | sample Alteio_BWMinHeat_65_FD_153575 | JGI IMG/M metagenome (GOLD analysis project Ga0207073, IMG submission 153575) | Enriched cells from forest soil in Barre Woods Harvard Forest LTER site, Petersham, Massachusetts, United States -... | ecosystem: Environmental > Terrestrial > Soil > Temperate forest >...
ATACATCATTTTATAAATGCTCTTTTATTTTTGAAGTAATAGGCAACACTGGTAAATAATTTACTGATTGTAGGTAGCCAAAATATAAGGTCAAAAGCTTAGAATCGATATCAGGACAAGTTAAATGACACGCAGTGAGTGCTTGCATGAAATGTTGTAAATCAACTGCTTGTGTGATGTCATCTTCTTTTATGGATAAATAGTAGGGTAATAATGGATAGATCGCATTTTGTTTTGAAATCATTGACAGCATTTTTTGCCAGCGTAATAGTGAAATCAGTTGGATTTTATAACCATATTGATTTATCCAGGCGACCATATCTAACCAAGTGATGCCAATTGGATGATCCACATGGTACACGGCCGACCGCTTAGGCGATTTTAATGAAATGGATGTGATTGCAAGACTCACAAAATCAACTGGTAGGAATGTGATTTTTTCATTGATTATTGGTGCTAAACCTAATTGGATACATCCTTTTATTAGCATCAATAAACTATCATTTAAATTAGTTGCACCCGTTTTAGTGCTGCCACCCAGATAACCGCAGCGATAAATCGTGACAGGCAACCCTCTTTGCTGTATTTCGGTTAACAAGCGTTCTGACACCCACATGCTTAATGCGTAACCCCCAGATAGATGATCGTAATTTGTTGTTGGAAGCGCTTCATATAATTGTCCTTGGGCATTATGCTGGTATGCAGCAAAAAGCGTTGAAATATAATGAATTGGTTTATCAACAACATGCGTTGCAAATTTAATCAATTCCATCATGCCAAAGACGTTCGCCACACGTAAAACATCATATGATGCCATGGTATTGACTTTTCTGCCGCAGTGATAAATCAGATCAATTTTTTGGGCGAGTATTTGATAAAGATGGGATGACAAACCAAAATTTTCAGCCGTTAAATCTCCTCCAAGGAGGACTATTCTACGATTAGATAAATTAATATCATCTTGCAATTTGAATTGCTCGACGATGGTTATTAAGCTTTCGGCGGGCGATTCAAAATCATTTTTTCGAATCATGCAATAGAGTGTTGCATCCGTGTTTTCCAATAATGATTTTAGTAAAAACACGCCAAGAAATTCATCGACGCCGATCAATAAGATGTTTTTAGGAGAAGAGAGGTGAGGGCTTAATTGACCGATTGCGCACAAGTGTTCCGGCAACTGCAAGTCTTTTTCGATCAATTCTTGAACATGAGACTGAGTGTTATATTTTGTGCCGCCTGTTTCTAAATATTCCGCTTGAATAGAGAGATAGGGTAAATCAAATAACACGTTAATTGGTATCAGTGTGCCAAATGTTTCTAATATTTTGATGGATAATTCCGCAACCAATAAAGAATTGCCGCCAAGGTCAAAAAAACTGTCGGCCAAACTGATTTGTTGTTTATGCAATAGATCACACCATATTTCATATAATTTCTTTTCTTTTTCTGTGTGGGGAGTGATGATGACATTATCTCGTTGCAAATATTGTTCAGGTTCAGGCAACGAACGTTTATCTACTTTACCACTTAGGTTAAGAGGCATATCAATTAATGAAATAACACTTGTCGGGACCATGTACGCCGGTAATTTTTGTTTTAATATCGTTTTGAGATTTCGCTGGATGGCTGATCGAGCAAGAATGTCTTGCGTGTTTTGTGCGGATAAGTAAAACTCGATACTGCGACTGACCATTTTTTTTTCTTCATCATTTAAGTCGAATGCAATGCCACATTGATTGTTTTGTTTCCATATAATTGACCCACGCAAACTGCTTTCCCTTGAAACACCTGGTAGGCGTAATGTCACAAGAACAGCATCGCCAATAGTGCATAACTCATTAACGGAAGATAGTTTAAGGCCTCCTTTGGAAATGTTCTCTGTTAATGCTTCAATGCAGCGATCTTTAACGGCTAACAAACATCGTTCCTGATAGACAAATCGTTGATGATCCAAGTCAGGTACAATATATGCCAATAGATTTTGTTCGCGGTTGTATGTTTCTTTAACAATGACAGCCACATCTCGTACTTCTGGATGTTGACTAATCATGCTTTCAATTTCAGTTGGTTTTACCTTAAACCCACGAATGTTGACTTGATCATCAACACGGCCAATGTATTCTAAATCGCCATTTGTCGCTACCTTGACAAGATCGCCTGTGCGATATAATTGTTCGTTGGCTTGATGAGTAAAAAGATGAGGAATGAATTTTTCACGTGTTTTTTCAGGATTGTTAACATAACCTTTGGCAAGCTGCATGCCACCAATCAAGAGCTCTCCAACGACACCGTGAGGGACCAGTTGATTATGTTGGTCAACCACCCAAATCGTGGTATTCGGTAAGGATTTGCCAATCGTAGGCGAATCAAAGTGACGTTGATCATTGGGCGATGAATATGCGGTATAAATCTTTTTAAATGTCGTCTCTATTGTGGTTTCTGATGGGCCATAGGTGTTCCATATATCAAATGAATAGATGTGTTCAGGGTAGCGATTGATGCTCTCACCGCCGATTTTAAGTATTCTCAGTGAGGATATTGCAGGCCATTGTAAAGCAAGTAACACTTTTGCATAAGCGGTAGGAATGTCACAAATGGTGATTTTATTTTGATATAACCATTCAAAAAAAGAATAGGGCGTTAACTTAATTTGATCATCAACAATATGAATGCTTGCCCCGATTAATAAGAAAGGAATGGTTTCGCAAAAAAAAGCATCCGAACCTTGCTGGGCAAATTGAGAGGCGCGATCTTTTACGCTAATTGAAAAATTACTGACATACCAGTTAGTCAAATTAATTAAACTACGCTCTGCAATCATCACACCTTTGGGGTAACCTGTCGTGCCGGAAGTGTAAACAATATAAGCAAGTTTATCACTGGTTAAGGGGGGCAATGAAAACTGGTCCAATTGATCGCTGAGCGCTTGAATTTTATCAAGTGATGTTAATGTAATGTGTTGACCATTAAATACGTCCGAAAAATCAATTGACTGGTCAGATAACAATACTTTGGGACGACTATTTTCTAATATGTAGTTGATGCGAACATGGGGTAGTTTTGCATTAATTGGTAAAAATACGGCGCCTATTTTTAAAATTGCCAGCATATACACAATCAATAATACATTTCGATTAGAATACACTCCCACCACATTCCCTGGTTTCACCTGTTGTCTACTGAGATAATTTGCGAGAATTGAAGATAAGGCATCTAATTCTTGATAGGATAACTTATGATGCTGATCATAAACGGCATAGGTATGTGGATAACGTTTTGCAGTGTTACAAAAAATCTGCCCAATCGATTCATTAAGATTAAATTGACCGGTAACTGTCCTAGCCATCAATTGATCATAATAAAAGGCATGTTCTTTTGATGTTAACACCGGTAGTTGAGTAATATATTGAGAGGTGGATTGACAAAGCGCTTGAATGATTTCAATGATATGATCAGCGATTGATTTGATGTCATGACTTTCAAAGCGGAGCGTATGATAATAAATGGTAAGCGCACCTATTTTTCGCGTATCAAACATTAATATAAATGGATATTGATCAATTGATAGTTTGATGTGTTTTTTACTGCGAAGCTCTACTGATTTTTGCATAAGTAAATATCTTGCATTATACGTATCTGTGCTTTTTTTCAATCGCTTGGAAGCGGTTTTAATATAATGAGCGACTGTTAATGTGCTATCAATGTTTGATGTTACGAAGTTGATCTTATTATTTGAATAGAGAGTGTTTTTGCTTTTATAAGCGTGGGCAAAGCCATAAGTCACGCTATCTCTACCCATAAACCTGTGACATAATATGCCGAAAACCGCATTATAAAATTCAGATGGCGTTATTTTTTTCGCTTTCAACCATGCTTTACAAATTGCATTGATTTTTGTTGGTAATGAAAAATGTTCAATAGTGATCAGTGGGCGATCATGATTTAATGCATCATTTACTTTATTCTTTTCTACCCAAAATTCCGGCGTCATTTTTTCGGCGTTTTCCATTGCGCTTCCTCGAGTTTGTATGCGTTGCATGGCGTAAGCTAATCAGCGTCATTTGATGGTCTACTGTTTCAAGACGTCTCTCGATCATTGCATGAATTAATTTCAATATCAGAAAAGTGGCTGCCATCGTCAAGCAAATAAAACCGATTAAAAAGTCATTGATTGTTTCCAAGCCGTTATGATAAATGTTTCTGGGTAGCGTGATTTGCAACATGCCAATTGGCAGCTGGTTGATGTCTTTAATGACGGTGTAACCTTGTAGATGATGATAATTGACGACACGGGTGAAATGTCCCGATGGTGAATGAGCAATGCCTTTATAAACCTCAGTGAAGTCGTTTGATTGCTTGATGTGCTGTGGCAGCAGCAGGGCCAATTTTACATTCGTTGTTTCCTTAAGTTTATTGAGAAGTGAGGGATTTAAATCTCGCCCAAAAAGGCTTACGCCTAGTGGTGGCTGGATCGTCTTATCATCTGTAATCATATTTGATGCGATCAACATAATGCCGCGATCTAATAAAATATATCCTTGCATGGCACCTGATTTTCGATGTAACAATTGACTGTTTAACGTTAAATAGTGTTCCAAGCCTTTTGGGAATGAGCTGATGGACTGAGAGTGGGTATCTACCGCCGTGCCAAACACCGGTTTGCCATTATTGCCCCAATAACTAATAAAGTTAATGTGTGCATTGTTAAACGCTGTTGTGTTCAGGTGATTGGGTACAAATTCGGGTTTTTTACCTTGCATGTAATAGTATAATTCATTCCAATGTGACCAATTAGCAGTAAATGTGGAGAGTGCGTCAGTCATTTGGGTAAGCGCTTGGTCGACTTGACTTAAGCGATCATCAGCGTGTCGTTGTTCTAATTGTAAAAAACTACTTAACAAAAATGCTTTTGAACCAAAGTAGGTGATGAGTAAGAAAATAATCCAAATTGTGGTGATCATAATGAATAGTTTGGACTTGATCACGAGAGCCTCCTTGGCATACTCTTTTCAAATACCAGATACTATTATTTTATCTCTTTTCAGCGAAAACAACTAGGCATGATGTAAATTTTTGAGCAATTCACGCATTTTTGCTTTAATCATGTCAATTGCTATGCGATTGCCACCGCCTCGAGGGACGATTAGATCAGCATAACGTTTAGAGGGTTCAATAAATTGTAAATACATTGGACGCACGGTTTCTTCGTACTGTTTTAAAACAGAATCTAAGTGGCGACCACGTTCTTTAATATCTCGTTTTAAGCGTCTGATTAGACAGACATCAAGAGGGGTATCCATAAAAATCATGATATCCATTAAGTTGCGTAACTTAGGTTCGACAAACAGTAAAATCCCTTCTAGGACGATGATGGCATGTTTGCCAATTGTGTGCGTCTCTTTGTCCCGTGCGTGTAAGGAATGATTATATATTGGCACATTGATGGTGGTCCCTTCCTGCAGATCAAGTAAGTGTTGGTGCAATAGCCCATGATCAAATGAATCAGGGTGGTCGTAATTGATTTTTGCGCGTTCTTCAAAGGGGAGGTGGCCATTATCCTTGTAATAAGCATCCTCAGAAATAATAACGACTTGGTCTGAGCCTAATTCCTTTACAATGGTATTGGCCAATAAACTTTTGCCAGATGCCGAAGCACCAGAAATACCTATAATAATCATATGCTTGTCAATCAAAATTCATCCTCTTCGTGCTGCTTTTTAATAACACATACAATGCGCCCGTCCCACCATGCTTCGAGCTTGCGGTGCAAAAGGCTAGGACATCTTTATCGTGACGCAACCATTGATTGAGCTTATTCTTCAAAATCGGTGCAGTTGGATCCTTGCCTTTGCCATGAATTAGGATAACCATTTTCTTAGCTTGTAACATGCAATCGTTAAAAAAATGACTTAATGCAACCTCTGCTTCACGAACAGTTAAGCCATGTAAATCAAGCACAGCTTGCACATTATATTGTCCTTTTTTTAATTTGCGAAGTAATTTATCTGAAATTTCGGGCTTTTTAAATGACAAATATTCATCTTGGCTAACAGGTGGTACGGATGCATCTTCTTCAAAATAATACAGTGCTTTTGGCGGCTCAATTAATTGGCGTTTCGGTAATGGTTTTGACGTTTTTTCTGGTATTATTTTATTGTGTTTCAAACGCTTAACATCTTTCATTGCTGTCAAGAAAGACATTAATTCATCATCGTTTATGCGTTTTTTTGGCATTTTCGTATTCATTTAATAGTGGATTGATATATAATGCCGCAATAAGAGAGGTAACACAATGACCAATGATATCTTGGAGCGTTTTACATTTGAAAATAAACCGTTGCGTGGCGAGCATGTTTATTTATCAGAAAGCATTCAAACCATCTTGAAGCAACATCCTTATCCGAAAGGCATAGAACGGTTACTGGCAGAGAGTCTTGCAATTGTTTCATTATTAAGCGCTATGATTAAATTAGAAGGGCGTATTACCTTACGTTTTCAGGGTAAAAACAACTTAAAGTTATTGCTTGCGCAGTGTAATCATCATCACGAGATACGTGGTTTGATCAAGTATGATCATGAGCATCCGGTTTCTTATGACGAATTGATGCAATTGATGAAAGATGGCTTATTAGCGGTGATGCTTGAGTTTGATGCGCATCCTTTTGAGCCATATCATGGCATTGTAGAATGGCGCGGAGATAATTTAACAAGTGCTATTGAAAGTTACTTTGAAACATCTGAACAATTATTAACTAAAATCTGGCTGCATTATAATAGTGAACAACAGTCCATTGTCGGTTGTATGTTGCAAGCATTGCCTAATCATGACTTGGAAGATACTCATCATCTGGCTTTTTTTCAAATTGCAGAGCAAATGCAAAACACTTGGAAACAATATTCTAATGACTTACAGTTTGCAAAAGAATTTTTAACCCGTGCTTGCCCGCATGATGATATACGGTTATTTGCACCGATTGCCATACAATTCAAGTGCACCTGTTCTCGTGCGCACTCTGAGCAAGCCATTAAACTACTTGGCAGCAAAGAAGCACTTGATGAGATTGAAAAAAATGGTGAAATTGTTGTAACATGTGATTTCTGTGCAAAAACATATCGTTTTGATCAGGTTGATATTACAGCACTTTTTAAAGATCCACTCAATGATTCATCGGGTACAGTACATTAAGGTAGAGTAGAGTATGCAAGCAGCCCTCGATTTTTTTTCTGTTTTTTTGTTTTTTATTGCTTTTCAATTTTATGGCATGTATGTTGCAACAACAGTCGGTATTGTTGCCTCAGGATTACAAGCCATTATTTATAGGGTGATTAAAAAAGAATGGGACAATAAGCAAATCATTACGTTTGTCATCTTTGCGGTTTTTGGTGGCATGACATTATATTTTCATAATCCTATATTTGTGAAATGGAAGCCCACCATTGTATTTTGGATTTTTGCGTTGGTTATTTTATTTAGCCATTTCTTTCTTGAAAAACCAATCATGCAGCGTTTGCTTGAGCCTGCATTTGAAAAACAACAATTGTCAGCAAAGCACATTTGGCATCGCATTAATCTTGCTTGGGTGTTTTTCTTCATGTCGCTAGGTAGCATTAACTTATATATTGCTTATTATTACAGTAATGCCGCTTGGGTCAATTTTAAATTTTATGGGATTTTAAGCGCGGTTTTTATCTTCAGCTTGCTGCAATCGTTGTATATTGCAAAACATGTGCGGAAAATTTGAAAAGTCTTTAGTGATAGAGCCTATTGACAAACAGGATTAGCAATTGTAGAGTCTGCATGATTGATCCAATTTACCCACATAGGAGAAACAACAATGCAAAGGAATGCTTACGATACCTACGCAACCCAGCAACTCAAAACTCAACTAAACTGCTTTCCATTTGTAGCAGCCACTTGCATAAAATTAGTTGAACATCGCGCTGATCCAAACACAAAAGATAATTATGGCAACACGCTTGCACATCTATTGGTATCTAATTTTAATCAGAATTACGAAACCATAAAAGAATTGGTCAATACCTATCATGCTGATATTAATCTCACAAATAATAACGCGCACACGCCACTACAATGCCTGCTGAATAAATCATGCAGCACTGATGATGCGATGAAATTAGTTCGTCTTGGTGCAGACCCTAATGTTATTGATGAATATGGCCATAATTTATTATATATGTTAACCACTGAGAAAAAGGATACTGATCCCAAAATCATTGAGGAAGCGATCGATTTGTCAATGAAATTTCATCTCAAAAAAACTGAAAAAACGAAAAATGCTGTTAAACATGACAATAAAGCAAAACAATTTTTTGATAATTTATTCAGCAATAAACAGGCGAAAAAAGATGTCGCACAAGCAGAAGTTAAACCTGAAAATACAGTGAAACAAGATGCAGTGCAGCAAGATCAAGTCAAGCCAAGCAGTTCTATTGCTACACCTAGTAATAGCTAAGGTGAGTGTTAGTTTTTAGTCAATGACGGCACATCATCACTACTTCCTGTAATACAAATTACAGGAAGTATGGGCCATCTGGGATTAACTGAAACGTTAAATTATTTTTTACCCTTACGCGTTTCCCAGCTTGAATTAATGAAATTCATTATTGCCTGCCTTCATCACGCAATGTTTTCCAATCTATCTTGTCAAGTGTATGTTTTTCACTAAAGGCTTTAATTCGCTCTATAGCGTGTTTGAATTGTTCACGATCTGAGCCGCCCGTTGGCACCAATTTCGCAACAGGGCGGCCATGTTTCGTAATGATGACATGCTCACCTTTCGCTGCCCTCTTTAATAACTCGGAAAAGTGTGTTCTTGCTTCAAAAGCACCAATTGTTTGCATGTGTGGCTACCTAATTTTTTACTCCGCTATGATCACATCAAGTAAAATGAAAATTTTCAGTATGAGACTCACCTTTTCGGCCTACATATACAACCTGTTTACCATCAATATAAACGGTGTAACAGACTGTGCCCGCAGCTATAATATTTCGTATAAATGTGTGATAATCAATTTGACCTTTTTGACTGGCATGAATAGATTCAATGACTGTTACTTCATCAAAATTATTCGCTAATGTAGGCAGATTATCGATTGATATATGCTCAACGTACGATTCGCCATTGTGAGAATAATATGTTTTTTCCATTTTGATTAGATCAGTATAGTATCGCTCAATGCCAATTTGCGATAAATGTTGTATCACCTCAGGAAATGATAATTTTTTATTCGTGCATTCATTAATAACATCTACGTTAATCATAATTTACCTCATCTGTCAGCTTCTATGTTACAAAGAAGCTTTATGTTGATCAAGCGAAATTGCTTTGTGACTAATATCAACTATAAACTTTTGTGAGTTTAATTGATCTGGCGCCAATAATAATCCTGACCAAGCAATAGCACATATCGTATAAATGAGTTCACTGGGTAATTGTGGTAATAGGTTTCTAACATTTGGATTATTTGCATCAATGGTCGCCCATGGATTGGTGTTATGCATCTGAACAAAAAATCGATAATTATTCCTTGCTTTCATGATCTTCTTGACCATTAATTCATCAAGGTGTACGCACATCTGAAAAAGCATGCTTGATGAGAAAACAACATTATTTTTCCAGTCTGTAGCAGATTCATCAATGGCTAAATGAGTACCTTTTATGGAAGCAAGTTGCTTGAAC
>Ga0207073_1171_pt1 | contig 9665 bp, 13 predicted proteins | sample Alteio_BWMinHeat_65_FD_153575 | JGI IMG/M metagenome (GOLD analysis project Ga0207073, IMG submission 153575) | Enriched cells from forest soil in Barre Woods Harvard Forest LTER site, Petersham, Massachusetts, United States -... | ecosystem: Environmental > Terrestrial > Soil > Temperate forest >...
GTCGATTGAGCGGTCCGCTTTACCTAGATTTTCAGACCTATATGCAAGGTTTAGACAACAGCGACAAGCAAAATGACCGCGATCCCAGTACAGCTTGCAAGCTCCTTTTCCACATTTACAACTGAAACATATTTTAAAATAAATCAACCAAGTTTTTTGTGCGTGTCTTGCCCATCATCTGGGAAAACGAATTTTTCTTTAGGAATAGCCTCACATCTGCTCAATCAAGAAAAAATTGAGCAGCTTATAGTAGTAGTTCCGACTGAACATTTAAAACATCAATGGACTACTAACTCTAAAAAATTCGGCATTGAACTCAATCCAAAATGCAATAGCTTAGATGTGGATGCATTGCGCGAATCAACTGATGCATTTGATGGAGTCTGCGCAACTTTTTCTCAAATATCGAGCAATTGGGAATTTTTTGCGTGTCTGTTAAAAAAAAGGACATTGGTAATTATTGATGAGGTACATCATCTTGGTTCAGAAAATTCCTGGGGAGATTGTCATAACCGAGCGTTTGAAAAGGCAACGCGAAAACTTCTTCTTTCTGGAACTCCTTTCCGAAGCGATAGCATTCCCATTTCTTTTGTTCAATATGACGAAGAAAACACATGTATCGCTGATTTTAGTTATAGCTTATCAGAGGCGCTAAGAGATGGAATAGTACGAGAGTTGGAATTTATAACAAAAAATGGAGCTGTTAGCTGGGACGATTCCCAAACGATTCATAGTACATGCTTGAATAATGAGCTGTCAGACTATCAGAGAGGAAGGGCTGTCCGTACGGCTCTCGCACCTAAGCTTCCTTTTATTTCTCAGCTATTGAAAGAAGCAGACAAGAAGCTCGATGAGCTCAGAAAAGACCATTATGATGCTGGGGGGTTGATAATTGCCAGTGACATAGCTCATGCAACAGAACTGAAAAATATTTTAGAGTCGGTCAACAAGCTCGAAGTCTTGTTGGTAACGAGCAAAGATCCCTCGTCCTCCAGTATTATTGAGAAATTTGAAAAAGGACAAGGCAAATGGTTGGTTACCGTTAAAATGGTGTCTGAAGGAGTTGACATTCCAAGGCTTAGGGTTCTTGTATATGCGACAAGTATCAGAACGGAAATGTTCTTTCAACAAGCTGTTGGTCGTGTTATTAGAACAACAAATGATCCACCGTGTACTAATGCGAATATGGAGATTCCCCAAACTAACCAAATTGGGAATGGAATTTCTTTTAAAATTTCGTTGATTGGTTGCATTAGCCCTCCAAAGATTCTGAATCTGACCTAAGAAAACGGTAATTATTCCATCAATCAGGGATTATCAGTTAGCCCGAAACTTTTTTTGAGAAGACTCACCAGTAACGATCCATTTTTTCGATGTATGTGCTGATAGAAATATGAGTTTCTTGAGCATCTCTTTTAATGCAGATGATTAAACGCTTTAAGTACCTCTTTGGCCTCTTCGGTGATCTTAGTCCACTCCGGTGTATCAATGAAAAGATGAGGCCAATCATTGTCGGCTGCAAAGGCATGAAAATGATCTCGAAATCTTTTAAATATTTGACATTGAGAATCTGTAAGCCCGAATTCTTTAAATTCCTTTATAACCCCATCCCCTTGAGAAGAAAAGACGCATACCGTTTCAATAAAATCGTCAACTTCAGGACCTTCTTCTCGAATCCACACTCTTCGTTGATAATCTTTGTCGGAAATATCACGAATAATTTCAAGAACTGTTTCTAATATTTGCTTTCTGTTTATTTCCATATTAATCTCGAAAAACAAAGTCATTAATTGACACATGTGCTTCAGGGGATTTATGAGACACTAAATTTCCATTTTTATCAAAAGCCTTTCCATGTTTCATTTGAATCACGTAAGGATTTTGTTGATGAGGAAAAGAACTATGAGGCTTCCCTGGCATAACACGTACTGTATGATATATGTTATGCGGATTCACATATTCCATACCAGCCCCTTTTCCTGTAATTTGAACCAAATAATGCTCTGGAATACCAGCGGGTCTTGGAAACGTTTGTATTCCATATTGATGAATAAGATTTCTTGCTTCTATTTCAGGCATGGGTTGTTTCACATAGGGTGCTAATCCGTTTTGTGCATTCGTTATTCGGTCATATGCAACTTGTTTTTCAGGATTTCCGGCATGATAATCACGTCCCTTGCCTATCTGTTGTTTGAGTGTTCCAGCCTCTTGCAATGCACTTATTTCCTTGCCTGCCAAACCAAGCTCTTCAGCGGCAACCATGGTCCTTTCGGCTGATATCACTACCTCGCCCACATTGACTCCTGCAAGACTCGCTTCTGCCGCGGCTTCCAGTACGAGCGTTCGCTCAGCTGCCTTCAGATTCTTGCAAATTACGCCTAGATTTTTGGCAGCTCCTGCTCCTTTTGCAACAGCTTTAACCGCGCATCCTGGAAGAAGAATATCTGCCCCATTTTTACCAAAAGCATAGCCTGCAAGTTCGCCTCTCTTGTAAGAAGAAAGGTTATTCCATCGGCCCCATTCATTGGATTTAAAAGCCATTTTCCAGTAATGCTTCATAGGCAGCGACTGCTATTTGCAAATCTTGGATGGCAACACCTGTCAAATCAGCGATGGTAATTTGATTCTCTGAGGTTCTTCTAAGAGACGGATCCAGGATGACTTCTCCTAGCTCATAAATTTGATCTTCTGTAATGATCCCAGCTTTAAGAGCATAAGAGGTGTCTCCAAATAGGGAGCATTGACTGTGACTATCAACAATAATGCGATCAGCTTTTCCAAAAATATAGGGATCCAATTCCTGTTTACTCTCATCATCTGTCCCAACCGCTGTAATATGGGTTCCCGGCTGAATCTTGTCAGAAAGAAGGAGAGCCTTTGAAGAATTTGTCGTCGTCACAATTAAATTGCACTGAGAGGTGAGTTGCTCTAGGTCGTCAACTACTTCAATATCGAATTCTGACAACTCAGGCTTTTTAGAAAAGAGCTCTGCTTTTTCTCTATTCCTCCCCCAGACTATCACTTTGCGACATGGAGTGGCATATTGGAGCAATTGGAGTTGAAAGGTGGCTTGAATTCCCGTTCCTACAATCCCAATAGACTTGATGTTTTTAGGAGCCAGGTACTTAGCTGCGATAGATCCGGCAGCAGCAGTTCTTAGATCCGTCAGGTATCTTTCATCAAGTAAAAGAGCAACGGGTCTTCCTGTTGCCTTGTCAAACAGTAGCATTAATCCATTGCCAACAGGTAGCCCCATCTTAGGGTTATCCGGAAATCCTGAGGCGATTTTAATGATGTAGTACTTGCCTTTTTTAGAGTAGCCGTATTTGATGTGACAATCTCCAGGAGGTGCGTCAAAATAAAGAGAGGCTACAGGAGGGATCACTGCCTCTTTTTTGCTATAGATGATAAATCCTTCTTCAATCCTGTTTAAAACGGTTTGAATGTCTAAGGCTTCTTCAATTTCTTTTTTATAAAAGATCTTCATTTGACTATTTCCACAATGAGAATTTTCTTGTCAGCTCGGAGACTTTAGCCCAATCTCCAAAAAGGACGATTCCGTAATACACAAGAGCCTCCTCTTTTGTTTTACGTGTGCCCTCAAGCTGCTCTATATAGGTGCCTGTTGTCATGGTGTCTGTAAAATCAACGTACCGTATTCCTGCCTCTAACGCCGCTTTTCTGAGCAGGCGAATCTTATTCGAGTTTGCTTGTAAAACCATGAAGGGCATTTCAGAAATCGATGGATGAGAGCCGCCATCGGCATCTTCGTAATAGGAAAGCCGCAAAGCCTCCTTGCCAAGTTCTGCCCCAAGCCCAATACACATGTGTGCAAGGGCGTTGAGAATGGTCCCGGGAGCGATTTTTTCATTCAAGACAGCGACGAGTTTATTTTCAAATGACACAGAACCTCTATTTTTTATGGTAATTGAATTTCAGAGTTAAAGACGAATACTGCCGAAGCGTGAAGCCTGACATGGACCGGATTTTTATTGATTAGTTCCAATTTGACAGAACCCGGACGCCCCATGAAATGGCCTTGTTCTGCACATATCCACTCTCTACTCTCCAGCATTCCTTGATCCATAGCGTAGGCAACGAGACCTCCTTGCATAGAACCGGTAAAGGGGTCTTCTGGAACACCGACCCAGGGGGCAAAGCCGCGGGCGTGTAGCTGATTATCTGGATCAAATGCTTCAGGAGTCAAGATACAAAAAATGACAATTTTGTCTTTTGAAGCAAATTTTGTGGCACTTTCTGTATTGATGACAATTTTTCCAAGAGAGTCGAGATTGCGAGCCGTGAAATAGAGGTAATTATTTGTCTTTTCTAAAAGTAGGGGCTTTGAAAAATCGATTAGCTCCCGCTGGATCCCAAGTGCTGAGACGACTTGATCTAATGTGTACTCTGCAGGAACGAGTTTAATTTCCGGAGAGTCGAGAATAAAGCGTGGAGCCATCGGGTCAGACCCATTAATCTCCATCTCTAAAATCCCCGCATTTGTCTCTACGCGAAGCTTCTCTTTAGATTTCGTACACAACCCTTCTGCATAATAGGCATATAAAGCTCCAACCGTTGCATGACCACAAAACTTAATCTCATTGCCAGCAGGAGTAAAAAATCTAAGACGAAAATCGGCCCTCCTCTTACTGTTTAGTACAAATCCCGTCTCGGATAAATTCATCTCTCTTGCGATCTTCTTCATCTCAAGATCAGAGAGTGAATCAGCGCTTAAGACTGTCACGGTGGGGTTCCCTCCAAATAGCTGATCTGTGAAGGCATCCGTGTGATAAATTTTGTATCTGCGCATACGATTTCCTTTTATTTTCAAATGTGAACGATCTTTCCTTGCGTAATCCTCAATAGATCTTCTGGGGAGAGACGAAAAACAGCATGGGGAGTTCCGGCAGCAGCCCAGAGTTCCTTATACCCCATTAGATCCTCATCGATCAGCGGCTTAATCGGAAATTCAAATCCTATGGGAGCGACCCCTCCAATTGCAAAGGTTGTCTCTTTTAAGACATAGGCCGCATCCGCCTTTTCGATCCCCTCCCCTATGTACTGCTCCACTTTCTTCTCATCTATCCGATTAAGACCGCTTGCAATGATACAAATGGGCTGGCCAGTTATTTTGCCTTTGAATATCAAAGTCTTGGCAATTCGCCCAATCTCACATCCAATTGCTGTAGCGGCTTCTTGAGCCGTACGTGTCAATTCCTTAAACTCAATAACCTCTGTTTTGAGGTTTCGTTCTTGAAGGATCTGCTCCACACGTTGAGAAGAACTCTCTTTCATATTTACTCTCCGATTTGTTTGATGTAGTTATAAATGCTCGCACGCGAAGTGCTGAGCTTTTTTGCAACAAAAGGGGCTGCATTTTTAAAATTGAAAACTCCCTTTTTATAAAGCTCTTGGGTTAGCTCTTTTTTCTGTTCCCGGTTGAGATGATTGAGAGATAAGCTCTTTTTATCCAAGTACTCCTGAATAAGCGTATCTGTTTGAGAATCAACTGGGACCCCGAAAATTTCGATCGGATTTGCAGCCTCATCCTTAATCTTTAAAAAAGCTGCAATCAATCGAGAGCCTTCTTGGAAAAAGCTGACGTCCATGTTAATGCAAATGAGCCCGACGGGCACTCCTTTTTTATTGCGCAGTGTGATGGATGTGCATTTGAGCGTTCTGCCGTTCCAATTTTGCTTGTAATAAGGGGCAAAGTAGTCCGGAAAATCCTTAACGCTTACCTTCAGCTCATGAAGAGGAGACGGCTCACCGATCTTTCTGTGTGAAATATTGTGGTAGATCGCAACAACCTTCCCCTGCTCTAAGTCGTGGACTGCCGCTTCTACAAAAGGATGAAAAAGCTCTACCATGGCCTCAATTAGGGGCTTATACTGCTTCCAGACTTCAGAAAACTCCATATCTCCTCCTATGAGTAGGATGCACGATTTTAGACATTTTGTCAAATTTATACAAATTGACAATAATCTGTACTTGACCTATTCTCTTGAAAAATCCTTTAAAAGGAAGGGGTTATGCCAAGAGATATGAGGGTGTCAAGACTTGCTGCGGTTCCTGGAATTGGGGTCGATCGCATGGGAAATGCAGCCGATGCAGCCAACGATCCCGAAATATTGCGCCTTGAAAATTTAGATACAGATCTACCCCCGCCGGAAGTGGCTCTAGAAGTAACAAGAAAAGGCATTGGCCTTGATAAAAACAACAGCTACCTCCCCTTTTTAGGCCAAGATGAGCTGCGACAAGCTGCAACAAAGAGAGTTTTTAGAGTCAGCGACACCGATTATGAGTGGCAAAGCGAATGCATTATCACAGCAGGTGGCATGTCAGGCATCTTGAATTGCCTACTTGCTCTACTAGAGCCTGGCGATGAGGTGATCGTCACAGACCCTACTTATGCAGGGATTATTAATCGTATTCGTTTAGCAAGTGGGGTTCCGGTATTTGTCCCCTTAATCCCCTCTTCTGGTGGCTGGTCTTTAGATATATCAGCTCTTGAGAAAGCAGTCTCTCCACGTACTCGTATCCTACTCATGAGTCCTGGCATGCCGACAGGGCACATTTTAACTCAAGAAGAGTGGGACGCTGTGCGACGCGTCACGATCAAAGTGGATGCGTGGCTCTTATATGATGCAGCCATGGAACGCATCTTATATGACGGTCGATCCGTATTTCACCCAGCTTCTTTACCCCAGATGCGAGAACGTACAATTACAATTGGAGCAGCTTCTAAGGAATTGCGCATGATTGGCTGGCGCATCGGCTGGGTTGTGGGGCCAAAAACCATTATGAATGATATTGGTCTTGTGAGCATCTCCAATGTAGTCTGCCAAGCAGGTATAAGCATGGCAGGAGTCACCACCGCTTTAAATACTCCAGATGATGGTCTACAGACTGATGTGGGGATCTGCAAGAAAGGCACGCGCCATCGGAGGTTTTGCTGTACTCTTTAAATTTGCCAAAGAGACGCTGAATTCAGGCGTTGAAAAAATGAAAGAGTAGTCGATTCCGTTCACAGCCCATCTCTTTACCGACATGGGCTATGATTATTAAGATTGAAGGTAATCCCAATGCTCTCAAGCGAGCCTTGTACCATTAGGCACAGAACGTTCTGGCACGGCAAGTACAACCCCATCGTCTAAAACAAATCCCATAGTCAACACCTCAGAAATAAAAGGTCCGACTTGGCGAGGTTTAAAATTCACGACGCACAGTACTTGTTTCCCCTGCAACTCTTCAACAGAATACAATTTAGTAATTTGAGCACTCGATTTTTTAATTCCAAAGACCGGTCCCAGGTCAATTTTTAATTTATAAGCAGGCTTGCGAGCCTCTGGGAAAACCATTGCTTCTAAAATGGTTCCAACCAGAATCTGCACCCGCTCAAAATCACTCCACTGAATCTCTTCCATATTTCCTCATCTAAAGCGAGCAATAAAGTAACACATTTCCTCTAAAGAGCCAACCTGTAGATTTAACTTAATAAAAAAACCCAGTTGACCGAATTGGATGTTTTTACCAATAATAAGGAGTCAATCCTTATCATTTTTCCGAAATTAACTTTGGACATTAAGGGGGCTATGATTGCCGCGACACTGGTGGGACAATTGCCTTTACACACAACATGTTAATAATCAGCTACTTAAAAAAAAATATATGTTACACAAAAGCTATCAATGTGATAACTTTTGTGTATGGGAAAAAGAAATGATCTGTTCGAGGTGGCTGACCGTCAACAAGGGTATTTCACGGCAAAACAAGCACAGGGATGCGGAATTTCCCGCGCCAATTTCCATCGATACCTTACATCAGGCGAGTGGGTAAAAGAGCTAAGAGGCATTTATCGTCTGACGCAATATCCCGTCTCCGATCGACCCGAACTTGTTCTCTGGACACTGTGGAGTAGGGATAAAAATCAAAAACCTCAGGGAGTATGGTCCCACGAGACAGCGCTCGACATCCATGAATTAAGCGACATCATGCCAGCCAAAATGCACATGACAGTTCCTCTACGGTTCCGAAAACAAGTCGCTATTCCTAAAAACCTCAAACTCCATTTTGTACCTCTATGCAAAACAGACATAGAAATTCGTCAGGGGTACCAAGTAACAACTCCTCTCCGCACTTTACTCGACATAATCGAATCTGGCACCGTATCCCAGGATCAAGTTGGTCAAGCTATCCGAGAAGGACTCCGCAGAGGGATTCTCTCTTTGCAAGAGGTAAATGAAACAGCCATACTCTTCAGGTATAAACGTGAATGTAAAATATAAAACTGCAAAGGCTGAAGCACTATGAGGGAGAATTTGCCAAAATTAGCAATGTCACCATCTTGGATCCAGACCCCCTGTGGAGACACAAGTTTAGTAGTAGCTGCTACCAGAGTGCTGTTCAGATGATTGTCCACAAATATCAACGTTCTTGAACCAGAATTTAAAAAAGGCCCCCAATGAAGTATACCGAATCCAAAAGACGCCCCATTCTTTCTACAATACTTTATTTACTGCTTTTGCCCTTAGTTCTCTGGATGGCCCTACTCTGGGGAGCATCGGCTGACCCCTCTTCTATCTGGGACTTCTTGACTCTATTTACATGGTTTTGGGTTCCTATTTCCATCCCGTTAAGCATTTATTTTACATGGTCTAAGCGCTGTAACAAAAGGTTTAAAAATTTTCGTCTTTTCAACTTGCTACCGCTTTTAGCCTTTGGTGCTTTTATATTGGCCAATGTGATTATCGAAGTGCTTGAAAAGCTTTTCACATGATGTCAGTAATTTCATTGCTTTTCCGCATTTTTTCCGCAACTCACTGGAAACGGAAGGAATATCGGAGAGCTAGCCTGAACAAAATCTTAATAATCTTGAGAGGAAAACGTGATTCTGGTTTAATCTCTTTTGTTCAGAGTGATACCAAGAATGGGACTCATAACCCGTCGGTCCCTGGTTCAAGTCCAGGTTGCCCCATCTTTTACTCTCAACAACTTACGCATCTTCTTGCGTCTCCGTTTTTCCTCTTTGTCATGATAAATGTCATGAAGTGTACCTATCTGCGAATCTAAAGTCATCTTTTGAGGTAACAGTTCAGATGCCCCCATAAACGTCTCTAGTTAACCGTAGTCAATCGTCGGAGGCCTATCGCCTCCCGCTCGCTCCGCTGCCTCCGTTTCCGCGTTCTCGGTATTTTTCTTGGTCGATCCTCGTCGCTCGCGCTCCAAGGATCCGCACAGAAAAACACCTCATCCACGGTTCTTTAAGAAACCACTATGTCTTAAATAACGGAGCTAAAAGATCAAAATCAAATAGCAATTGGTTGTGAACAAACCTTTTGATCTAGCTCTAATAATCGAGGGAACCCATTTATTGCATCTGCAAGAGCATCCCACACATTCCATCCCTGTTTACGTGCTGTTGAGATGTAGCTACGAGCGCGACAAAACATCTCACCTCCCTTGAAGGTCCGAAAACTACCTGCTATTTTTTGCTTTAGTTTTACCATACGTATATCCCGTTCACCCTGATTATTTGTAAATGGAACAGAAAAATTATGGATAAATCGCAGCACACAATCACGTCTCTCCTTCAACCGATCCAAGAGATTTTTTCCATCTCGTTGTTTTTGTTTTCTTCGTTTACCTGTGGATAAAGGAGGAAG
>Ga0207073_1172_pt1 | contig 9661 bp, 9 predicted proteins | sample Alteio_BWMinHeat_65_FD_153575 | JGI IMG/M metagenome (GOLD analysis project Ga0207073, IMG submission 153575) | Enriched cells from forest soil in Barre Woods Harvard Forest LTER site, Petersham, Massachusetts, United States -... | ecosystem: Environmental > Terrestrial > Soil > Temperate forest >...
TTCTGTTTAAGAACCCGTTATCGATTCGACGAGTTTCAGTAGTTAAATGCAGCGTACCACCTTTTGCAGCTAACGCCACATCAAAATACATGGCATCGAAGCCATGGTGGGACGTGCAGAGAACGTCCAGTGATGTATTATCTTTGAACAAAGCAGAAATAAGGTGATGATGTAAATTGTTTAGGCCAGAAAGTGGAATGATGACGCCTTTTGGGTTTCCTTCACTGCCAGAAGTGTAAATTTTATAGACTGGCTGATCTTTGTTTGTGACCTCAAGATTTAAATTGGAATGATCACTTTGATGGATGGCTTTTGCTACATTGACATCATCTAAATTAATAACAGTTGTTGTGACAGTAGAGAAAAGGTGCTGACAAACATCATCCGTGAGAATGCAAGCTAATTTTGGATCTTGTAATGTGTAATCTAATGCAGCGCCTGCTTCAGTTTTTAACGGTACAAAAGGAATACCCAGTTTTAACGCTGCAAAAAATATTACCAATAAACGTGGTGAGCGATCGATGGCAAAGCCAAGATAAGCTTCTTTTGAAAGGTTCAGTGTTTTTAAATAATGAGCTAATTGATTCGCTTCATCATTAATTTGCTGATAGCTAACCGATTTTTTTTGATAATTGTCCTCATGGAAAACAACGAATGGTTTATTGGGATGTTTTTCTGCAATGTTCTGAAAATGCTCTAATAAATTGTCTTCTTGTTCTTTAATAGCAGAAGAAGGTGAAGGTGTTGAAGGTTTATTAAGAGAATTATAGGTTTTTATTGATGCAATTTCTTGAGGTAAGAGTGTAGGAAAACTATTAAAAGGCGCATTAGGATAGCGAATTCCATAATATAAATTCTTTTTGAAATGCGATATAAAGCGGGTGATCAATCCATCACTCAGTGCCTCTGGATTATATTCAATGATATTTTGTTTTTGAGTGATATTGATTCCAAAATATTCAAATGGACAACCGTTTGGGTGGTTATCAGTGTTTGGATTATCAGTATCGAGAAACACTTGAAAAGGAGCCGATTTATTGAAAATGGACCGCTGTTGTAAATCAAGTGATGAGAATAATTCATCAATAGGCACATAATGTTGTATGGCTTCTTGTTCGGTCGCAGCCAATGTGGTTGCTAGTTTATTGAGTGAATAATCAGATGCGTTTTTGATTCGCAGCGGTAGTGCGTTGGTATCATCAGTTAAATGAGGCGCTCGAGCTGATGTTCCGAGTGTGATGTCGGTTTCTTGGGCATATTGAAGGAGTGTGCAGTAAAGTGCACTTAAAAAATAATGCTTGGGTAAGCAGTGATTATTGTTTGAGAGTTGCGTGACGAATGTTAAGAATGCTTCATGAGTTCTCTGGTTCATGTCAAAAGTAAATGATAATCTTTTACCTGGTGGATTGCTTTTGTTTTTGTCAGGATCGCGTTCTATCAAATTTATGCGCGTTAAATCACGTAATGCATGGTGCCAATATTCAAGACATTTTTCTTTGTTTGGTTGGTTTGTGTCTTGTAAGGATTCAGGATGTGTTTTTACTAAACATGTATCGTCTTTTTGTATGCTATCTAATCTAAACATAATATCCTCATAAATAATTGGTATTACCTACATCTCATGATAGAATTGCTTCATTATAATAAGCAGTATGATGTCATGAAACAACAAAAACCATTACCTTATTTACCCAAAAGTATTTATAACTTGTTTGAAAAAAGTCAGGATGTGATTTACGTGCGACACGGCCATGATTATTCATTTGCATATATGAATCCGGCATTTGAAAGATTATGGAGCATGTCTCGAGAAACACTTTATCAGCAAAATGATGCTTGGTTCACGCATGTTCATCCAGATGATAGAGAGCCATATGCCGCAAAGACTAAACAATTTTTTGAAAACTTGCAACTAAAATTTGCTGAATTTTATTATCGAATTCATCCTTTACATTATATCGAAAAACGCATCAAAGAAATTGTGATACCGATGTACGATGGCGATCAACCCATAGCTTTTCTTGGGTTGATCCATGATGTTACTTTTACGCAGACACAAACTGCTGAATTTGAACAAGCAGCTTATTTCTTTCAATTTTTTACTGAGAAATTTCGTTCCGTGTTTTGGATTCGCAGCGCTGATTTTACCAAGCAAATTTACCTAAGTCCGGGTTACAAAACAGTGTGGGGACGAGAGTTGAATGAATTGTATGACCAACCCAATTCATGGTTTAATACGGTACATCCTGATGATAGAGAAATGGTGTCTGAATATGCACGTTTTCGTGCCTTGAAATTACAAGGCCCTGACATCGAATACGAATTTCGTTACCGGATTCTGCTGCCAGATAACAGTGTGCGTTGGATAAAAGATACCAGCTTTCCAATTTATGATGCTGAGCAACAATTCATTGGTTTTGCAGGGTTTGCAGAGGATATTACTAAAGAAGTGTTATACGCAGAAGAGTTACAACAAGCAAAACAACGTGCCGAAGTCGCGAATCAAGCAAAATCTGACTTTTTGGCTATGATTAGTCATGAATTACGCACGCCGTTAAATGCCATTTTAGGAATGGCGCAAATATTGCGAGTTAAAGGATTGCCGTCTGAATTGGTGGATTATGTTAATAATATTAGTCAAGCGGGCAGAAGTCTTTTGTCATTGGTGAATGATATTTTAGATTTTGCGCGGATTGAAGCGGGAAAACTATCATTTTCAGTGGAACCGTTTAATTTAAATGAACTCTTAATCCAATCCGTGCAAAGCATGCAATATTATGCAGATGAAAAGAAGTTGAACCTTACACTTAAAAATGAAGTGTCGAATATAACGTTTGTGGGTGATCCAAATCGGATTAGACAAGTATTAATCAATCTTATCAATAATGCAATAAAATTTACTGAAGAGGGTAGTGTGACTATTGTGGCTGAGCAGTTACAGCAAGACCAGGACCGTTATTTACTGCGCTTTTCTGTTTATGACACTGGCATTGGCATGACCAAAGAGCAGATGCAAATCATTTTTGAGAAATTCAGCCAAGTTGATTCAATCTATCATCGTAAACAAGGCGGCATTGGTTTAGGGCTGGCCATTACCAAAGAATTAGTCACTGCTATGGGCGGTGATATTCAGGTGCAGAGTGAATACCATCGTGGTTCGATATTTCAAGTTAATTTGTGGCTAAAAACACAATATGAGTTGCAAAACCAACCACAAAATACATTATCATTTTTTGATATGAAAAATCGACCGTATTATCCATTAAACATCTTATTAGTCGAAGATAATATTATTAATCAAAAGATCGCAAAAATCATGTTGGAAGATTTTGGTTGTAAAGTGACCGTCATGGCAAATGGTAAGGAAGTGCTCGAGATAATAAATGATTTGCATGATTTTGATATTATCTTTGTGGATATTGGCTTACCCGATATGAGTGGGTTTGATATCGTCACGCTCCTTAGACAAAAACACACATTAAGTGACAAACCCATTTATGCTATGACAGCACACATTTTGGATCATGATAGAAAAAAAGCTTTCTATGTTGGATTCAATAATATTATTTCAAAACCAATTAGTTATGAGGCACTTGCTGAGATGCTTAAGAACCATGTCAAGCAGCCTCATAGCGTCTTGGTTTAAACGTTATAACTCGTTGATTATATGATACAAATATTTTTGGAACCGGTGATTCTTTAAGATGGGGTTAAGGAATATGTACTATAATATACATATTATTAGTGATGAATATTGATCAGTCACTTTAATTTAACATCATACTCTATAAAGGTAGGACATTATGCCCATACAATTCGCAAACACCGTTCCAACACATGCTGTTCTTAAGCCCATTGAACAAATTATTGCTGAGCAAGAGTTTGTTGATAAGAAGCGTACTGAGGAAAAGTTGTGGCTTGATGGTATTATCATTGCTGATGAAGTGGCGATGGAGCATATGGCCGCTTGGTGTGCCCATTTACATGAAGTGGCAGAGCGAAAAGCTCAAAAACTTGATGAACAAAAAAGACTTGATGAATTACATGATAAAGACATGCAACGTGTTTTAGCGCAGCATTCCTCTATTGGTAGTGTCAATAATAGTATTTATGTTGATAATAAAGTTTATGATGAGTCATATGAGCAATTGCGTGTGCTTGATGCGGAAATTGCTAAGCTTAATCGTCAGATTGATAGTTTGCAACGTCAAATTGTTGAAGCGCAAAATCAATATAGACAAGATACTGCGGAAGAATTGAAAGAAACGATTCATAACGGAGTGGAAGAAGCATTTGTTAACGATTATAGTGCTCAGTTGAATGCATTGATTAAGTCATTAGATAGCTTGGAAGGTAAAAAACAAGAAATTGAAAGTGAAATGGCTAATATTCAGAATAATATAAGACATAAAAGAAAAGCTATAGCTAAACTTTGTGATCAGGTTCTGAAACTGGAGCAGGAAATTGATAATACAAAAAATGAACTTGTATTGCATCCTGAATTTAAGTATAGCTTGAATAAAAAAATAACTGAATTAAATACTGAAAAAGAACAAAAGGAGAATAAATTTCAAAATGAATGTAATGATCTTAATGATTTAAAACTTGAGCTCGAGCCAATATTAACAGAATTGGAATCAGAGTTAGAGCGGGTAAACAACGAAATCAATATTAAGAATCAACGCTATATACGAATTACTCATTATGCTGAAGAAGAAGCTAAACTCATTGCATTTGATGCTTGTTATGAAAACGAGAAAAATGCTAAGGAATTCACTAAAGAATTTGAAAGCAACAAAAAAGATTTGACATCACTACGTGATGATAAAATGAGCGCACGGCAAGAATTCAACGACAGTATTGCTTTAAAGGCACATCGTAAACCGCATCACTTGATGCAGAATAAGAATAATCAATCGTAGTATAGTAGGGTGGATTAGACGCGCTTTTTGCGTCGTAATCCACCAAACATTAAATTTCATTCAAAGATAATAATGATATTTTTTAATTTGGTGGATTACGGTGCAAAAAACGCACCTAATCCACCCTACTATTTCTTATCTGAAATTTTACAAGGTAAACGCAAGCTGAACATTAATCAAATTATAAAACTTGCAAAAAAATTCCATGTCTCACCCAACACATTTATTGAAGATTGAGTTTCGGTTGAGTTAGCGCATTGTACTAACCCAACGGACTAATTCTTCCAAAATAACACCTCGAATAAATTTATTGGTAGGTTGTCGTTTACATCCAATTAGCGCTTCATCAAGAGACAGAGTTGCCTTTTTAAATGAAGACAAATCAAGTGTCGCCATGTTACTCATAATATTTTTTTCTTAATTGCATCAATAATCTGCTCAACTTCCGCCATTGCCCCCATGCCAACATCATTGCACGCAAGTTGCTTTTCAATCGGTTCAATGATCGCAGCTCCCCACTCTTTAACCAAGTTAATATGCTGCGCAGTGGGCGGATTTTCCCACATCATGGTGTTCATCGCAGGACACAACAACATGGGTTTACGCCAATCCCATACGCGAATCACACTCGTTAAAAGATTATCGCAAAAGCCATGCGCTATTTTTGCAAGGGTATTGGCGCTTAACGGAGCCACAATTAAACACTCTGCCCATCTGCGCAGTTCGATATGCAGAATAGGGTTGCCCACTTGATATCGAGCGCGTAAATGCGGCCATTCATCTTGATCTTTGTAAGTCGTTATATTCAGATGTTTGAAGGCATCTAAATCGTGTGCTAAAAAATACTCAGCTTGATGCGTCATGACAATGCGCACTTGTGCAAACTCACTTAATCTTTCAGCAAGTTGTTTCACTTTGATTGCAGCGACACTGCCTGTGACACCAAGCAAAATCGTTTTCATGTATCCCACCGTTTTAATGAGCGTTCAATGATGGTTGTTGCGATATTGTCCGTGTATTTTTGCAGTGAACCATTGCGTTCAACCATGATCACTTCGTGTTCGCCTTGTTTAATTGATGCAAGGTCATTAGCAATTACAAGGTCAGCATCGTTATGCATGATGCTTTGCTGTGCGGCTAAAATTAATTCATCATCAGTTGCATTGACCAGCAATTTAAACCCCACTAAAAAACAATTTGTCGCCCACTGCTTTACTGAATGGATTAATTTCGGTGCTTTTTTGAGCTGCAAAGTGAGGTCAGTGCTTGAGCGCACTTTGAAAGGCGCATAATCGACTAAATAATCACTCACTGCGGCTGCTAAAATGACGATATCGGGTTGTTCTTTCTCTAAAATGGATTGCAAAAGTGTTTGATACTCATCAAAATGATGATATCGATGTTCGTGATAATGCTCTTTATATTGTTCAGTAAATTGATACAATTGAGTGAGCTCATGCATCGTATTTTGTATGTCTTTTTCAGTATAAAAGTTCACACTATAAGAAAAAGGCGATTGACCTTGATTCGAAACCAGGTAAATGACTTCTTGATTGGCTATTAAAGCACAGCGTGCTAATTTCGCACCAAATCTGCCTGTGCTGCTGTTGCTGATTGTTCTGACCGGGTCAATTGGTACAGTGGTGCCGCCACTTGTGATTAAAATTTTCATTTTGCTATTCTTTATTTCATGTTCGCTATTCTTTATATTGAAAAACCTTCACCACACGTTGTACGCCAGATGCTTCTTTGGCAATATCAACAGCAATATCGGCTTGTGAGCGTGAAACAATTCCCATTAAAAATACCGTGCCATTTTCTGTCACAACCTTGATGTTACCTGATTTTAATTCTTCATTTGCAAGCATTTGTGTTTTAATTTTGGTGGTGATCCAAGTATCGCTCGTGCGTGTTAAGGATGAGGTTGGGTTTTGTACAGTGATTTGGTTGTAAACACGCGCAACGTTTCTTACTGATTGCGCAATGTGTTCAGCTTGTGCGCGGTAGGAAGCATAGGGCGTTTCACCGCTTAATAATACCACATGATGGAAAGTGGTGACTTCAATATGGCTTTGGTCCCATGATGCAGAAGATGCCGTTTTCAAACGTTCGGTAATGGTATTGGCTATTTGTGTATCTTCTAAGGTGCGTTCAATGGTGCGATGATCATAGACTGCAGCAACGGCAGCGGCACCTGCTGCAGCACCCACGACAAAAATGCACCCCTCTAAGGTTAAACACAGCGTCATTAATATTAATATTTTTTTCATGTTAGTTCATCCCCTTGTCCAAATAATCTAAAGTCAATGATATCGCACATGCAGTGAATAATCAGCAGATGCGTTTCTTGAATGCGAGCTGTTTCGGTTGCGGGGACCCTTATTTCAATGTCTCTTTCCCCGAGATAATCGATGACTTTGCCACCATCGTTACCCGTCAGTGCAATCACGATCATGTTTTTATCATGCGCAGCTTTAATCGCATTTAAAATGTTAAGTGAACGGCCACTGGTTGAGATGGCCAATAAAATATCTCCTGCTTGGCCAATGGCACGGACTTGTTTTGCAAACACATCGCTATAGTGATAGTCATTGGCGATAGAAGTGAGCGTTGCCACATCGGCAGTGAGCGCAATTGCCGGCAATCCTGGCCGTTCTTGTTTGAAACGATTTAACATTTCTGAGCTAAAATGCAGGGCATCACACGCAGAACCGCCATTGCCACAACTTAATATTTTGTTGCCTTCTAACAAAGCTTGTACCATTTCTTCACCGGCTTCCGCGATGATTTGAATGATGGAATCAGCGGTATTAATTTTAGTTTGAATACTTTCTGTAAAGTGTTGCTTAATTCGATCAAGTAATTGTTCCATGGTGTTTCCCATTGTTAAAAAGCATTTTTGACCCATTCAATCTGCATGTGTTGATCGATATCAATTGCAATGACATCAAAGCGACTATTTTTATTAAATAACCAACCTTTTTGTTGTAAAAAAAGTGTTGCTGTTCTTTTGAGCTTATTTATTTTAGTCTCATTTATGCTTTCGAGGGCATTACCATAATCAGATCGGGTGCGACTTCTGACTTCGACGAACACCAGTGTCTCATCATGGTCTTGCATGATTAAATCAATTTCTCCCATTTTTGTGCTAAAGTTATGGGCAATCAAGCGTAAACCACGTGCTTCAAGGAAAGTGCGTGCAGCCTTTTCTGCCCAAAGACCCTTTCTATGTGGGAGATAAATAGCCATTACGCATTGTTCCACACGTCATTTCACGTTGAATTTGCCCTCTATTATTCAACGATAATTCACCCGTTTCACCCGGTAAACTGAATCCAGAGAATTGTTCCAACTGATTAATAGATTGACTGATTAAGTAAGCGTCTTGACCTAAGGCGTACAGACGATGATTTGATCTTGGTGCATGATCAGATGACTGACTTGCTGGAATGTCGCAGACATGGACACCATTTAAATCAACATCGTTAATGGGATCGGGCGAGGCATAAACAGAGGAAGGCGCATAGATATCCACATTATTCACATAATAATAACGCAATAGTGGCACAATGGTGCGTGCTTCTTGTGGTTTAGTCACGAGGAAGATCACATCAAAATCTTGGCGACGTTGGTTTTCAAGCACGGTTTTATTGCGGTCACTGGATTTCATGAGAGCGGTATCTTGAGCCACGTTCACGTGTAACAAGCGCGGAATGGCTTCTTGGAAATTGGTGCGCGGCGTAAAATATAAGGTATCGACTAATTGTCCACCGGCTGATTGCCAACGTGAGACTAAGGGTTTTGTTAATCGAGATCCGAATGATGATTGAGGTGCAATGAGTAATGCGCGTGATAATCCTTTCTTGCGCGCTTGTAATAGCATTTGATCAATTTCATCTTCAGGCATTAAACCAATTTCATAAAAATGAGCAGGCCGTCTTTGGTCGGTATAATTCAAAGCAAGGGTTGGCACGGTAATGGAGGTAGAATGCAACAATTGTTTGACGTTATCACGAGTTAAAGGACCTATGACAAAATCAGCGCCTTCTTTGATGGCTTGGTCATAAGTGCTGCCAATGTTTGCATTTTGATTGGTGTCATAAAAACGCACTGTCACTTGGTTACCGCCACGATCTTGTTGTTGTCCATTTAAAATGCCCGCACGAATGCTCGTTGCTTGCGATGCAAAAGAACCCGACAGCGGCAACAATACGGCAAGATGAGAAGGCCTTGAGCTTGCTCCTGATCTTTGTTTTGCAGAATTGTTGGCAGTGTTGGCTGCAGGTGCGGGAGAGGAGTCAGACCAACCCACACTCGGCAAGCTGCCGCAGGCACTCAGAAAAAGCGATAAGACGACTATTACGATGCCACCATAAGAAATCATAGTCCGCTTTAAAGGTAATTCAGGTAAACTAAACCTTTTCATTGACGGCTCCTATTAAAGATGCAAAAAAAATCATTAGGCACATTATACGTGGTTGCAACACCAATTGGGAACCTTGGCGATATTTCACAGCGTGCACTCGCCACGTTGCAACAAGTTACACGCATTGCGGTAGAAGATACAAGGCATGCACAACATTTGCTTGCTCATTTTCATATTCATAAACCACTGATTTCATTGCATCAAGTCAATGAACATGAGCGAATTCAACTGATTTTATCCTGTTTATCAAATGGTGAGGATATCGCTTTAATCAGCGATGCTGGCACACCTCTCATTAGTGATCCGGGTTACC
>Ga0207073_1176_pt1 | contig 9449 bp, 7 predicted proteins | sample Alteio_BWMinHeat_65_FD_153575 | JGI IMG/M metagenome (GOLD analysis project Ga0207073, IMG submission 153575) | Enriched cells from forest soil in Barre Woods Harvard Forest LTER site, Petersham, Massachusetts, United States -... | ecosystem: Environmental > Terrestrial > Soil > Temperate forest >...
TCGAGAAAAAATTGCAGATATTTGCGGTGACCTTCCCAAAATTCAAGATATCAAATATTTTTATCTGGTACTCAAAACAGAGTTTTCAAAATCATTATGCTTGGGCAACACACCTGATTGGTCTTTAACTTATCATAAGTATAACCTTGCTCGACTTGATGTAGGCGCTAATCCAAACGAAGATTCGGATTATATAATCTCTGATTATGTTAAAAAGGATTTTCTTACGAGTCATTTTTATCAATGGTTTGAATCGTATGGTATTTATGAAACCTACTCTATTCTTCGTCAATCAGAAGATGTGAAAATTATTGCTATTGCACACAATGATAAACACATCATTCATCCTGAAACGTATTATGAGAGTACTTCACATTTATTTGAAGATTTTACGCTTCTTTTTATTGATAAAATGCTAGATATCATTAAAGCATGCTGTCCTGCTATTGCACTCACTACTTTTATTAAAGATGCGGATTATAGAAAAGATATTATTAAAAGAAAAATAGTATTTGCACATCCAACACTTTCGCCACGAGAAAAAGAAATTCTTCACCATGCTTTTCATGGTTTCACATCAAAAGAAATGGCTAAAGTACTTTCTTTAGATAACCGTACGATTGAAAAATATGCTGCTAACGCAAAGAAAAAGCTTGGCGCGCGCAATATTGCACACGCCGTTAAAAAAGCTTTGGATTTAAGAATTATTACCTATTAGCATAATAAAAAGAAAATATTTTCTGCGGAGTCTGCGATGCTAAATAAATAGATATCAGGATCAATACCGCTCCAAAAATTTGTGCTCCATGTAATAGCTCGCCTAAAAATACGAATCCCATCACAGAAGCAAAGACTGGCTCAGTTAATTCAAATAATTGAACTTGATTAGCATCACCACCTGAAAGTGCTTTTGCCGTACAGAAATATCCGCCTATGGTAGGTATTAAACTCAACAATAATAAATTGGGTAGACTCGATAATTCAGGTAAAGAAGGTTTATTTAACACAAATGGAACAAATAAATATATCATTCCAAATCCAATAAACCACCATAAAAATGCTAATCCAGACGTATCAACTTTTAACTTCTTCGTCATCGACAAAAACAAGCCATAACCTATGCCCGCAATCATAGCTAATATTCCGCCTATAGATATTAATTCCATGCCACCTTCATTGATGACATAAAATAAACCCACAATAGAGAGCAAAAACCCTAGCAAATGACAGATATTCATTTGTTCTTTTAATACAAAATAGCTCAAAGTGACTGTCGTGATGGAACTACTACCAAGCAGCACAAAAACCACCGTTGGAACCATTACGTAACTGTACGCGGAGGTTTCAAAAAAACAAAGTGTAAATATACCAAAGAATGAACAAAATGCTATTTTCCACCATCCCTTTGCTAAACGAATGATTTTTTGCAATCCTTTTTTATCAAATAACAATAGTACAGATATAAATGAAAACGCGATCAAACATTTATAAAATGCCACTTGGTCTGCTAACATTCCTTGCGTGAACGTGCTTTTACTAAAAATTCCTATGGATGCATTACATAATGCTGCTAACAATGCATAATATTTCCACTTAGCCATACTGAATCTCTCCTGATTTTTGAATGTTGTTGTATATTTGAATGACTGGTTTATTGGTATTTGCTGATATGAAAACGCCGCCCATTGTTTCATTAGCCGTTTTATAATTTTCATCTTGCATAAGTATTACATGCGCTTTTTCCAAATTCCAAAATGGTAATCTTGGTTTTAAGTGATGAATCAAATGGTAATTTTCATTGTGAATGCTGAAAAATAAACTTTCGAACTTACTGCTAAAACGATTCCTTGTCATATACAAATCGACGTTATTGTTATGTACCATAGGATAATGTTCTGCTAACTCTAAATACCATCCTATGATCAAAAATGAACTCATCAAAGGGATAATCCAATACAAAAATAATTCCGCGAGATAACCAAAATATGTCGCGGTTAAAAATATAACTAACCAATAAATGCGACCGTTAATGGCATCTCTGCTACGACTTACAAATATTCCCATCCTGTTTTTCGCGATATAGACACAATAAGTCCATAGAAGTTGGATAGGATTTTTCCAATTAATTATTTTTCTGCCAGATCCATACATGTTAACGTCTAGCTGGTATTTGTAATCAGGATCGATATCTTTATGACCTAGAAAGGCATGATGTTTTTTGATATGTGAGTCCACGTACAGTGAAAAACTTTGAAATAACAGATAACCCGAAAAATATGTTCCTAATGCACGATTAAGTGTTTTATTTTTTGCGAGTGCCGCATGTACTGATTCATGTAAAATCGTGGACAATCCTCTCTGACGAGCTCCTATGACAAGCCATGTAATAGGGTAAAACCACATCGAATACATACTTAATGCAATAGCTGCTATGACAACAAGATAATCCGTCAACACTGCCAAAAGACCGTGCCAATTATCCAATTGATATAATGGTTTTAATTCATTATTTATCGCATCGCTAAATCGATAGCGTTTTATTTGAACATCCATACCGCTCCATTCCTCATGTTTGTTTTAAACGTGGCAATGTTACTTATAAAAATAAAAATTCTACAAGGGCGTAAAACTACACCATTGCTAAATAATTTTTTATCGAATAAAATCGCCCGATTTGATTATTTGCGGGCAGTTTATATGAATTTGTCACTAAACAGAACAAAAAATTTTGACACATTCACGTTAACACTAATTTGCATTTCTGCTTGCTTCAACCTGCGAAACCTTCCTCTTATTGCCCAATATGGCGTTGAGTCCATGTTGCTTTACCCAGTGTTCGCATTGTGTTTTTTAATTCCTTGTGGATTTGCTTGCGCAGAATTATCCTCTGGCTGGCCGAATGCTGGTGGGATGTATGTGTGGATTAGAAATGCATTCGGTTATAAATTGGGGTTTCTAGCAGTATGGCTAGACTGGATTATTAATCTTATATGGTTTCCACTTATGTTGTCGTTTATGGTGGGAACACTTGCCTATTTAGTGGATCCTGCGTTAGCTAAAAATAAAATAGTCATGTGTGGGACTATGCTTACTATTTTATGGACAGTAACACTGATTAATTTTTTGGGGATCAACTTTACTAGTCGATTTAGTAGTATGACTGCACTTTTTGGTTCGCTTATTCCTTGCCTACTTTTGATTATTATCGGGTTAATCTATTTTGCAAATCATCATCAACAAGCTATAGAAAACTTGGCTCCACCCACACAACATCTGGGAATAGGACATTACTCTTATGCAGTAGGGTTGATTTTAAGTTTTGCTGGGATAGAAGCAGCTGGCTTATTTACTTATTCGAAAGATGATTTGAAATATCATTATCCTAAAGCCATTTTTTATTCTATTTGCATTATTATTTCGGGATCATTACTTGGGGCGCTTGCTATAGGTAGTGTACTTTCGGTTAAAGAAATTAATTTAGTCAGTGGATTTATTGAAAGCTTTCAAAAATTTTCGGAAATCACTCATTTAGCTTGGCTACCTACTGTAGTTGCGGTATTTACCATCATAGGAAGCTTATCTTCGTTAAATACTTGGATAGCTGGTCCCACTAGTAGTCTTAAAATCGTTGTATCTGAGAATGACTTACCAAAAATTTTATCCTACAAAAATTCAAAAAATGCGCCTATTACTTTACTTATCATACAAGCGTTTTTGAGTACTTTATTAATTTCCATTTTTCTATTGATGCCAACCGTTAGTGATTCTTATTGGTTACTTACTGTTTTAGCCTCGCAGCTTACGCTCATTATGTATGTGTTGCTGTTTGCTAGCGTGATATGGTTGAAAAAATCACAACCGAGTGTTCAGCGACTTTATCCAATTCCTGGGGGTAGTGCAGGTGCGTATGTCATGTGTGGCATTGGAATTACAACATGTCTTTCGGCTATAGGTATAGGGTTTATTCCTCCTGAACAGTTGGGTTTGGCTAATATCAAGAATTATGAATATTTTCTTTTTGGTGGGCTGTTGTTTTTGTTAAGTCCCGCGGTGTTTTTTGGTAGGAAAATTAATCGAGGCATAGACAAAACCCCGATCTGGTTATCGTTAAATAAATCAAAATAGTTTTTGGCAAAATCAACTCAATCAAATAATTTAACATATTTATCAAACAGGAATACCCTATTTCGCTTATATCCTGTAGTCTCTCGCAATATTCCCAACCTCACAAAATCCTCTATTAATCTTAAAGCTGTTGATAAATTAATTGAAAAAACTTTCGCAACCTCATGTCCATCGACAACTGGCGCACTATATAAATAATGTAAAAAATCTTTTGCTAATTTTGTTTTTTTACCTAAGGATAAAATACTAACTTCATATTCCTGCCTTAATACAATAATGGATCTGAATGTTTGAATTGAATTTTCAGAAGTTTGCCGCACACCTTCTAAAAAAAATTTAACCCACTGCGTTAAATCATTATGTGTACGCACTCTTGTCAAATTATCATAATAAAGCGACTTATGCTTTTCAAAAAAATCGGATAAATAAAGTGTTGGTTTCGCCAACAAACCTTTGCTTACTAAATAAAGTGTAATAAGCAGCCGTCCTATTCTTCCATTTCCATCAGAAAATGGATGGATCGTCTCAAATTGATAATGTGCTATGGCGACCCTAATTAAATGCGGCACTGGAAATGTTTCATCATTTAAAAAATGCTCTAAATCTTTCATAAGATCAAGTACATCATCGAAGTGAGGAGGAATGAAAACAGCATCATTTATAGATGCACCACCAATCCAATTCTGGCTGTGACGAAATTCACCAGGCTGTTTATGCTTACCACGCACTCCCTGAAGCAAAATCTTATGCATATCCTTTAAAAGCCTGCTAGAAACAGGCAGTTTATCAAGAGCAGCAACCGCTTCATTCATAGCTGCAATATAGTTCTGTACTTCTTGCCAGTCATCACGTTTTTCTGGATCTATATATTCAATTTTTTGTAACGCTTCCTCAATATTGGTCTGTGTACCCTCAATACGGCTACTTGAAGTCGCTTCTTTGTTTACATGCATCTTAATAAAGAAATTAATATCAGGAATCAATTGTGAAAAAGCATTCAACTCCCCTAGTTTATTATCTGCCTGACTTAATAATAAGGTAAGATGACTATCGTTTATTAACCACTCATGATTAACAAAAGTAGGCATGAAACTTTTATATTGATATTGTTGCTTGTAGCTGCCCGCTTTAAATTCTTTGAAATCCATATAACTCCCAATGTGCCGCAATTATAATTATTTATAATTGCATTATTATATTTTACTGCAATTATAAATTTTTTCAATGTTAATTAGAAAATAAAATGCAATTATGGCATTTACCCCTACTAGAATTTGTATATTATACAAATAAAGCTATCTATAATCGCAGATAAAACCCAAATGCATGCTATTTTTGCCAAAAATACTTGTTCGTGATTTTTTCGTGATTGAGCCATGATTTATTATGCTTCGTGATGACATTGCAATGGACATCCAATCAAATTTAGTTCATAATAATCAAACAGTTAAAAAATTATGAAATGTTATAATCAATCTCATAATCCCTTGGTCCTAGGTTCGAGTCCTAGTGGGCCCACCAGTAGAATCAAGAGGTTAGATAATGATTTCAAAAAGCCTCCTTTCACCACCCTGCAACATGTAACCATTTTGTAACCCAATTTTAAGAGTCGCTTGATGCGATAAAAAAATAATAATTTATTTATCACATATAATTTGGTATATAAGCCCTATGACTGAGGTATTTAATATGCATTCTAGTATTGACGTAGCCAACAAGTTACTTGAACTAGCCAATCAAAACAACAAAACTCTAACTCCAATGCAGTTAATAAAGTTAGTTTTTTTGTGTCACGGATGGATGCTTGGTCTGTATGGAAGACATTTAATAAAAGATGCGGTAGAAGCTTGGCGCTATGGCCCTGTCTTGCCTAATCTATACAAAAAAATAAAACATTTTCGAAGCAACCCTGTGACAAAGATAAACTCTGAACATCTTTGTCCCGACCAATTTGACGAAGTAGAAACTAACGTTATAGAACAAGTTTACAACCTTTACGGTCATTGGAATGGTATCCAACTTTCAGCTCTAACACATGAAAAAGATAGCCCATGGGATAAAACCTGGAATAGTGGCAATTTAATTATTTCTAATGATTTAATAGAAAATTATTACCAGAATCAAATCAAACAATAATGAAAACAATTCCTACTCCACAATTCAATCCTACAAGCGATGACAAGAGCGCTGCAAAAGAAGCAGAATCTTTTGCAAACGCAGACCTTGATAAAACAGCTAAAATAAATGACCATAATAGAAAAGAACGCTTTAAAAATCATTTAGGAACAGCCGCATTAATAATATTTTGGATAATTGTAACTAGCCTTTCAATGATGGCATTAATCTTGGTGTATCATCTTATCACCCCAGAAAAAATACACTTTTTAGTCAATTCACAAATTGACAAGCTACAAACCATATTATTTTCAGCAGCTATAATCAAAATTGGACAGGGTTACATAGCTAAATATTTTCACTAAAATAAATTAAAAAAGAAAAGGGTCAGGCTTGCGTTGTTGCATTCTTAATAAATTCTTTTATCTTACTAATCCCATAATTATTTTATTCAAAATCGAGATACACTAGGTATATTTCGATTAAAATAGATGACTACTTGAGTAAGAGTAGTTATTTTTAATTCCAATGCTGTCCAAGTAAAAGTGTTAGGCTTGAGTTGCATTACATAAGGATGATTTCAAATACTCATTTATACTTAAATACATGAAGGTTATAATCATAATACAACAACGCAAGCCTGACCCCGCTATGATACAACCGATTTATTGTAAGTTAAAATTTGATGAATATTTTTCAGTAAAGTTATTTACATAAGATTTCAGCATTTTTCGTAATTATTTTCCTTATTTCTGGCCACTCTTCATAAATAACACTAAATACGACTGAATGTCTGATTCGTCCATTTGATAAAATCAAATGGTTTCTTAAAACGCCTTCTTGCTTTATCCCTAGCTTTTTTAACGCGCTACATGAGCGCTGGTTTATACTATCCACACAAAATCCAACTCTATTAAATTTTAACGAATTAAAAGCATAATCAATCAAGATTAATTTTGATATTGCATTGATCTTCATTCCCCAATAATCAGGATGAAACCAAGTATATCCAATATTAAGAGTTTTATTGTCCATATCAATATCATAATAACTCGAGGTACCAGTGATTTGATCATTGTATAAAACAACAAAACAAGCTCTTTTATTTTCATCCATTTGATTAATAGCTTTATCAAGCCATTTATTTTTAAATATTTCTGGTTTATAAAAATCTTCGGGAGCGTATTCCCATATTTTTGCATTGCCAGCTAATTTTGTGAGTTCGTCATTATGATTTTGATTTAATAATATGAGCTTAATATCTCCCATTTGCAATATTAAGTTATTTTTTAATATCATGATTTTTTGTCCCAATAAAATTAAACCAACGCCATTTTTGTTACCATTGATTTAGGGATTAACCAAACACCAGCCCTCTCTACTTCTTTTTGAATATTAAATTCATTAGCGTGGCTTGTAATCAAGTAACTGTTATTAACATTAATTTTTTCAAGAAATAGCAAACCATTAGTTCCTTTTTCTGCCAATTCATAATCGACTAAAAAGATAGTCGAAAAAATGAACTCATGATTATCCTTGACCCATTCTAAAATTTTATCATAGGAAGAAAATAGTTTGATAGACAAGCCAATATCATTAATTCGATGCTGCCAATACATTAACATAGAAAAATCATCATCTAGGACAGCAACCGTAGTTATTCCATGCAAGGAAATTTTTTTAGGAAACCAAACAGGATTATTAGCACAAAGAAATGATAAATTAATTGTTGTTCCACGATTAATCATGGATTCTATCTCCAATTTGCCTGATATTTTTTCCATGTAATGCTTAGCACTCGACATTCCTAAGCCTTTTCCAATATGTTTTGTGCTCACTCCATTTAACACATCTGAAATTTTATCAGGATGAATTCCAACACCATTATCATGAATTTGTATATATAAAGTATTATTAAATACACTAATCATCATATGAATATTGCCTTGTTTTTTAATTAACAAAGCATCATAAGCATTATTTAATAAATTAGATAAAAGACGTTTAACCTCGTTAGGTGCGACTTCAACCCAGCAAAAGATTGCTTCAGATTTTATAGTTAATGTTAATTCGCAAGGATCTTGACACCATTCATGCCGCTTTTGAGAAATCATCATTTCGGCTAAAGAAGATAATAAAATAGGTCTAACTATATTACCATCATCTGTTTTGTGTTGAAATGCCAATTCTTGTTCATCATCTTGGTTGCGATAACGATTTAGCATATTATTAGCAATATCTCTCACACCTTGGATGCCTTGTGTCAAAATCATAACATGATTTTTTGGTACATATTTAGATAATTGTTGCAATGCCATGTCCATAGCTATCAAAGGCGAATGAATATCATGCGCAACTTTTGCGGCAAGCTCCAGTAATGCTGATTTTTTTTCGGATTCAACAATTTTAGATTGGCTTATTTTCAGGCTTTGAATCATTTTGTTAAAAGTGTCAGAAAGCTTTGAGATTTCATCTGATTTGCTTTTAATGTCAACACGTATATCTAGATTATTAGATTCTATGATATCACAAGCTGTTTTGCTTATTTTTTCAATGCGATTAACAAGTTTTTTAGCAAGTATTTTAGAAAAAATGGCACTTAATAAACAAGCTAAAATTAGAGTTAAAAATATCTTATTTCTTAATAAAGCCACACTATTAGCAAGAGAAATATGTGAGATCTCCATGCGTAATATATAAAAATAAGCTCCGGAAGAAGACGATATCCCTTTTTTACTGCACTCGCAGCAATACGGATCTGTTGTGGGTATTTTTTTATTAAAAATAAACAAGTTGTTATTGCCGATAATTTCATCTTGTTTAACATTCTTAAAATTAAGTAAAGTATTTTTTCTTCCTCTATGATATTTACCATGTACGGTGATAAATCCTAGTTCAATACCTGTGGGTGTGTAGATCCCGATCGATATGATGTTTGAATCATTCTTTATAACTTGATGTAAAATATTTCCAATATAATTCAACTCCATGCCTGATTCTAAGATTAATGTTCTATTATGATTAGGAATCATAGTCAATTTCATGGGTATATTATAGGGAAAACCGGGAATGATAGGAGTTCTGTACAGAGCCGCATTTCCATTTACTAATAAATGATAGTCATCGCAATAGCTAAATAAAGAATTTGTTTGCATTTTTAAAGGCAAATCTGTAGATCTAATGAATTTACCATTTTTATTTATGACATA
>Ga0207073_1177_pt1 | contig 9383 bp, 9 predicted proteins | sample Alteio_BWMinHeat_65_FD_153575 | JGI IMG/M metagenome (GOLD analysis project Ga0207073, IMG submission 153575) | Enriched cells from forest soil in Barre Woods Harvard Forest LTER site, Petersham, Massachusetts, United States -... | ecosystem: Environmental > Terrestrial > Soil > Temperate forest >...
GGCTCTGGTATGTCAAGACCGTGTTTGATGATCTTTTCCTGTGACTGTTGCCTGACTTATTTGCATTTTCCTGGATGAATTGCAATGGATTTATTTTTTGGTTTTTTTGCATTGACCCCAAGCATTTTGCTATTGTATTTTTAATGGGTATGCCATAGTCCTTGTTAGCGTCAAAGTTTTCTACAACTTCATATGTTACACTATTCAACTAGGGTATGAACGACACCTTGTATAATAAAGACCGCGAGTTTAACATCCTTATCAGTTATTATGACCCACGTCATACGTGATTTTGATGAAGCCCAAGATCTTTGCAATCGACATTGATGGTACAATCACTGACAACAAGGGAGGTAGAGTTGATCTTGATGCGCTTGCAGCTCTGAGATATCTTGTAAAACTCGGACACAAGGTCATCTATGTTACCGGAAGATCATCTGTTGAGGCCTATGTCTTGTCTGTATTTGGAGGAACCACAAGGATTGCAGTTGGAGAAAATGGTGGTATAATCACTACAGGTCCTGCAGAACACAAACTAATTGGAAATAAACAAAAATGTATTGACGCTTTTGAATTTCTAAAAACAAAGATTCCAGAAGCAATAGAAAAGCCAGTCTTTCCAAGAATAACCGAAGTGGTACTAGAGAGAAATTTTGATGTAAACTTGGGCAAGAAACTTTTTGCCGAAAATAATCTTGATGTAACTTTAACTGACAGCCAATATGCATATCATATCAATTCAAAGGGCGTAGACAAGGCAAGCGGCTTTTTAGAGATAATGAACATGTTTTCTGCAAAAAAAGAGGATATTATTGCAATAGGAGACAGTGAAACTGATGTTCCTCTCTTCAAATTGGCTGGAACAAGTGTGGCACTTGGAAATGCACCTTCAGATGTCCAGTCCAAGGCAACCATTACAGTACCCGGACATGCAGGTGATGGCATGATTGAAGCATTAGAGGCAGTCCAACTGAAACTATTGGTAGAATGATGATATCATGACACTACGACTAGTTTATGACGAAATCAAATTGGGTGTAAAACAGGCCTGTGATGCACTAGGTTATCCCGAAACTGAATTTGACTTGTCTGAAGCATCACGGCCGGAATTTGGGGACGTAAGTTGTAATGCTGGATTCTTACTTGCAAAGGCACTCAAGAAAAGACCATTTGATATTGCACAAGCACTTGCAGAACAATACAAAAAAAATCTTGGAACATATGTATCTGAAGCATCTGCACACAATTCGGGATATCTGAATTTTACTGTAAACTATCAATTGTTTATTCCTCAAGTAATCCACTCATCACTACTTGCAAATTATGGTGCAGTAAACATTGGAAAAAACTCAAAGATGGTAATTGAACACACCAGTGTAAATCCAAACAAGGCACTCCATGTGGGGCATGTGAGAAATGTAATAGTTGGTGATACAATTGCACGAATCTTACACAAGGCGTCATACGATACAAGTGTACTAAATTATGTAGACGATTCTGGATTACAAGTTGCAGATATCATAGTTGGTTTCAAGTATGGGGGATATTCTGACAAGGCCCCAGAGGGACAAAAGTTTGATCACTATTGCGGTGACGTAGTCTATGTGAATATAACCGAACGATATGAAACTGACAAGGCTCTTGCAGAGATGCGCTCACATGTTCTAAAAGAACTCGAGGAAGGTACATCCGAGCTTGCAAGATTTGGAGATGATCTTACAAGGCGGGTTCTTGAAGAGCAACTCAAAACATGCTGGAGACTTGGTGTCACATATGACTGCCTTAATTTCGAATCTCAAATAGTTCGCTCCAATCTATGGTCAACTGCATTTGAAAAAATGAAATCAATGGGAATAACAGAACTTGAAAAAGAAGGCAAGCTTGCAGGCTGCTGGGTTATCAAGACCGAGTCTGATGAGGAAGATAAAGTTCTGGTGAGAAGCAACGGAACTGCTACCTATATTGCAAAGGACATCCCGTATGCCGCATGGAAGCTTGGAATTTTGGAAGACCCATTTCACTATAAACAGTATGCCATGCAAAATACAGACCGTGTATTGTGGCAGACAACGCTTGATGAAAAAGACACCAAGATGCATTTTGCAGGAGACCGAGTGATCACAGTTATTGATTCAAGGCAGTCCCGTCTGCAAAAACTCATCACAAAGATAATGTCGGATTTTAAATCAAAACCTGACTCGTATGTACACTTGGGATATGAATCAGTTACACTCAGCCCAGAGACTGCAAAGACACTTGATCTTGACACCGGAGGAAAATCTGTCCAAATGTCTGGCAGAAAGGGAATCTATGTCAGCGCAGATTATGTTTTAGATGTTCTAAGCTCACGCACATTTGATGAAGCAAAGAAAAGAAATTCAGAACTAGATGAAATGAGTCTTGTAAAAATTTCCGAGCAAGTGGCAATTGGTGCATTACGCTATGCCATGATAAAACAAGACCTTGATAAAATCATAACATTTGATCTAACAGAATCACTAAGTTTGGAGGGAGATACTGGACCTTACATCCAGTATGCACATGCCCGTGCAATACGCATATTAGAAAAATCAGGCAAGACTCCAAACTTTGAGACAGGCCTTGACGGAATGGATTCTGTCTATGAAAAAGATCTGGCAAAAATCATTGGCAAGTTTGATCTCCAAGTAGAGGATGCTGCAAAGAATCTCTCCCCTAAGATAATTGCAAAATATTGCTATCAACTTGCAGTCTCATTCAATACATTCTATGAGCATGTAAAAGTGCTAACCGCAGGGTCTGAATCTACAATAAACGCAAGACTCTACCTTGTCTATTCTTTCAAGGAAACACTTGCCAAAGCATTATACCTTTTAGGGATTGATGCGCCGGATAGGATGTAGAATTGGTCTCAAAGAAAGCAACAATTCCTGTAATCTGTGCAGCAATTGGTCTAGTGTTTACAGTTTGGGGAATGTTTACGGTATCTCAAGGGATGGTTTGGACCGGTGTGGGATTCTGGGTGGCATCTGTCATATCAGGAAGAATACTGAAAAAAAAGCCCAAGGCCGGCGAAGAAAAGAAAATCTAGTTTGCTGGAACTGATTGTAAAAATTTTTGAAGTCAAGCTATTTATCCACATTTGATTAGGTTGAGTTGTGCGAAAAATAAAGCAAAACGACTATGTGTTGTTTTTTTATAATGATAGTAAAAAATGGCTGATGAAGGCTGCACCAAAACAAAAGTTCCACACGCATGTTGGAATAATAGATCACAAAAAAGTGATAGGCAAACCATTTGGCAGTGCAATCAAGACTAACAAGGGGAAAATAATTTTTGCACTCGAGCCTACTGTTTATGATTATGTAATGAAAAGCCAACGCAGTACTCAAATTGTTTATCCAAAGGACTTGGGGTATATTGCAGCAAGAATTGGATTGCAGAGCGGCCAGACAATAGTTGAGATTGGTACTGGCAGCGGTTCTTTTACAACCTTTCTTGCAAGCATTGTAAAACCAAAGGGCCATGTGCACACGTATGATGTAGATGAAAACTTTATGGCAATTGCAAGAAAGAATATCGAAAAGGCAGGAATGTCAAAATACGTAACAATGACAAAACTTGACCTCAAGACAGCAAAGAAAATGCCTCAAAAAGATGTAGATGTGGTAATTGTTGACTTGGGTGACCCGTGGGTAGTTGTCCCACAGGCAAGAAAGATGCTCAAAGGAAGTGGTGCGTTTGTTGCAATATGTCCTACAATGAACCAACTCGAAAAACTTGCTGCAGCATTAAGACAAAATGATTTCTTTGATATTGAATGCACCGAGCAGATTGTAAGAACAATTGAAGCAAGGGATGGCAAGACAAGACACTCGTTTAGGGCAATAGGGCACACAACATATGTTGCATTTGCACGTAAAGTCATCACTCCAGCAAGCTTGCGCAAAATCTTGGTACCTGTTGAACAGCCAGAGATTGAATCTGAAGAGACAGAATCTTCTGAAGACGAAAGTTTATCATCTCTTAAAAAATAAAACGACTGTTGGCAAAAATTCTTCAAGTTCAAACTGTTAAAAGTTTCATACCATCACGCAAGGCCTCTTCAAGAAAAGGAGAAAATGGAAAGGTCCTAGTCCTTGGCGGAAATTATCTTTATCACGGCGCTCCGATACTGTCGTCTCTTGGAGCACTGCGAGCAGGATCAGACTTGGTCTACACTTGTGTTCCAAAAATAAATGTCATGGCCACTCGTGCATATTCGCCAAACCTGATTGTAGTACCACTAGTTGATGCCAAGCTAACCCGTGGCTCTGTCCAAAAACTACTTGGAATAATTCCAAAGGAACTTGACTCTGCTACAATAGGGATGGGACTTGGAATTCAAGACAGGGAAGCACTAAAAATTCTGATTGCATCTCTTCTTGATAGGGCAGTTATGCTCTCACTTGACGCAAGCACACTTGTGCCAGAGATTCTTCCTGAGATAAAAGACAAGAAGGTTGTAGTTACTCCTCATGCGGGAGAATTTCGAAGATTGTTTGGGCAAGCTCCCCCTGATGATATTAAACAAAGGTCTGTAATGGTTGAAAAACATGCAAAAGAAAATGGCGTAACCATACTTCTCAAGGGACCAACTGATATCATATCTGACGGCAAACAGACCTATCACAATCCAAAAAACATTGCTGCCATGACTGTAGGTGGAACTGGTGATGTTCTATCTGGTGTGGTTGCAGCAATGCTTTGTAAAAACAAAAATCCAGTGCAGGCAGCTTCTGCTGCAGCATATGTAAACGGCAAGGCTGGATTTATGGCACAAAGAAAATATGGCTTGCATATTGTGGCAACTGATCTGTTGGATTTTATACCATATTCCATGAAGCCATTTGATAAAGTGAGATAGTTTATGCAAGAAAATTATGTTGACAAGAATTTCTCTGGCCTGGTCTCAGACCTGCAGAAACTGATACAGCAACCAAGCGTTTCTGCAAAAAATATGGGACTGAAAGAATGCTCTCAACTGATTGTATCCATGATGAAAAAATCAGGAATTCACGTAGAATTGCTCGATGTCAAAAAAGGAGTTCCTTCTGCAATATATGGTGAGGTAAAATCAAAACAAAATCCTGGCAAGACGCTTTTATTTTATAATCATTATGACGTACAACCCGAAGAACCGCTTGAGCTGTGGAATGACAAGCCATTTAGTGGAAAAATCAAGGGAAACAAGATCTTTGGAAGAGGCTCTGCTGATGACAAGGGAGAGCTTGTCACAAGAATAAAGGCAGTTGAAGCATTTTTGAAAACCACCGGTGATGTGCCGTGCAACATCAAGTTTTTCATTGAAGGTGAAGAAGAGATTGGAAGTGTACACATTGAAGATTATCTAAAAAAATACCAGAAAAAATTATCCTGTGATGCAGTAATCTGGGAGTTTGGATATGTGGATGAAAAGGACAGGTCAATAATCAGCCTTGGAATGAAGGGCCTGTTGTATGTAGAACTGTCAAAGACAGAGTCAATTCGTGATGCTCATTCAAGTTTGGCTGTGATAATAGAAAACCCTGCATGGAGATTAATTGATGCATTGCAGACGCTTCGCGATAAAAATGGCAAGGTGCTGATAAAAGATTGGTACAAGGAGGTGGACCAATTTACAAAAGAAGACCTGTCCATAATAGCATCAGAGCCGTTTGATCAAGCCTCGTTTAAAAAAGAATATGGAATCAAAAAATTTGTTGGAAATAAAAAAGGTATTGCAATAAAAAAAGCACTTGTTGGAGAACCAACATGCAACATTGCGGGATTTACATCTGGATACGAAGGGCCTGGAGCAAAAACTGTACTTCCATCAAAGGCACTTGTAAAAATTGATTTCAGGCTGATACCAAAAATGGATCCAAAAAGACAACTAGCTAGACTGAAAAAACACCTAAAAGAAAATGGATTTGGAGACATTCAGGTTATACTGATTCATGGAGAGGCCGCTGCAAGAACCAGATTATCTGATCCTTTTGTAAAAACTGTAAAAAAAGCAGCAGATGATTCCTTTGGAAAATCTATCCTCAGTGTCTCCTCTGCTGGAACTGGACCCATGTTCTCGTTTGTAAAATTTTTACACTCTCCATGCATTGCGGTGGGGAGCACCTATGTTTTTGCAAGGATCCATTCTCCAAATGAATTTGCAAGAATTGATCTGTTAAAGAAAACTACAAAATGCATGTGCAAGATAATCAGAAATTTTGCATCGCAGTAGACTCGATGTTTTCAGAAAAGGTTGAAAACTTCAAATCCTTGATCTCTTGCCTCTGACCTGCTGATCCATGAGCAATTACACAGAAAGGCCTTTATTGTGCTCATTTTGCATTGCAAATATGGCTTACATGTACATGCCGGGAGCTACTGCGGTCGGTATTACATATGACGGCGGTGTCGTTATGGCAAGTGAAAGAAGAATCGCTTATGGTAACTTCGTGGTAAGCAAGACTACAAAAAAGACATTCAAGATTACTGATTTTGTCGGTGCATGCTGTGCTGGAATGGTTGCAGACATGCAGGTTTTGGCAATGCAAATGAAAGCAATGACCAAGATAAGAAAAATGGAACTCAAGCGAGAGATTCCTCCAAATTCAGTAGCAAAGATGATGTCAACTATGATGTATGAAAGACGATACTATCCTCTCATGACACAGGTTATAGTTGGAGGAGTAGATGGCGATGCAGTAATTTACACACTGGATCCACTAGGTTCAGTTTTACCAGATGATTATGCTTCTGTAGGAACAGGTGCAGAAATGGCACTTGGAGTTTTAGACCAAGAATTCAAACCAAAGATGAGCGAAAAGGATGCAGTAAACTTGGCAGTAAAATCCATCAAGTCTGCAATAATGAGAGACAATGCAAGTGGAGATGGAATTGACGTTCTAGTCGTTGACAAGAACGGAACAAGAGAATTTACCGCAAACTAGATTACTTTTTAATTAACTTGGCAGCTTCCCAATACTTGTCCGAGATGTAATGTAGATTTTTTATGGCCTCGCCTTTTGTTGTGTTTGCCATCTCTACACTTGATATCATTGCTTTTCCTACTGCAAGAAACTTGCCATGCACTTCTTCTACTACACAAATAATGTCATCTTTTTGAAACTCGGTGAATTTTTTAATTCCAGGTCGCATGACATTTGCACCGTTGCAGACAAACTTGATTGCACCTGCATCAACAGTTGCTTTTGGAAATTTCTCAAGCAAACTAGTCTCTGATAGAAACGGAAGATATGTGTCTCCAATCTGTATTGCTGATATGCTGTCTCCAGTTACCATACTGGTTTCATCGTCAATCTCGTGTAGTACCAATGTCTTTGCCTTTGGGATATCAATGTGCCATTGCAGGGCCATCTTGTCAACAACTGACGAGATGTCGCTTTTTGAAAGATTATGCGATTTCAATTCTCGACATTTCCTGTTTAATATCTAATAAATCTCTTAAAATTGAACTTGCAGTCTCAATACCGCCAGCACCACGACCTGTGATTGTCTGCTGGCCAGAGTGCTCAGAGTTGAATGTTATTGCGTTCAAGGTTCCATTTACACACATTGGGTCGTCAAGGGGTATCTCCTTTGGTGACACTATCAAGTCTCTGTCACATGATGCGACAAGCTTTATTGCACAATCTTTTGATGCTGCTTTTTTTATTTCCCCAGTTGTAACGTCTCTGATTCCAGTTCTCTTGATATCCTTGATGGTCACCTTCATGTCCATTATCCAGTTTGCAAGTATGACAAGCTTGGCCGCTGCATCAAATCCATCAATATCTAATGACTCGTCTGCTTCCACATACCCTTTCTTCTTGGCATCTGCAAGGGCAGCCTTGAATGTCAATCCTGTTGCCATGTTTGTCAGGATGTAGTTTGTAGTACCATTTAGTATTCCTTGAAATGAAACTATTCTCTCTCCTCGCAAGCTGTTCTTTGCATAATCTAGAATTGGTGTTCCTCCACCCACGGTTCCGCTGAATTTCAGTTGTACTTGGTTGTATGTTGCAAGCTCTATCAATGATGGAAACGCAAGTGCAAGCGGTCCCTTGTTTACTGTAATTACGTGTAATCCCTTTTTCATTGCATTTACAATGTGTGACATGCCGGGCTCGGCATCTTTGTAGTTGCTAGGTGTTGTTTCTATCAACACTTCGGCATCCATTCCGTTTATCATGTCAAGGCCGTTTGCATCTTTTTCCTTGTTGTGGTATTTTCTGATGTTGCCATATTTTTTCTTGACCTCAAGTAATCTATTCAAGTCAAGTCCTGCAGAAGATGCAGCCGAGCCTTTTGAATCAAAGACTCCAACTATTCTTGGCTTTAGACCATGCTTTGCATAAAGGTCCTCTGATCTAGAAAGTAAAAGTTTTGCAAAACTTTGTCCGACAACTCCAAAACCTGATAATATTATTCGCAATATTCACAAGACACATTTTGGTATTAATTAAGATTGACGAATTCTCAGATTGCTTTATTAAAGCAACATGAAAATTTATCCCGTGCGGTCAAAAAAGTATCTTTATGCGGGAATAGCAGGTATAGCAATTGCAGCTGTTATCATTATTTCTTTTATTCTTCCAATGGCCGGCCCCGATGTATCACAAAATACTGCTCCATCAAATCAAGTGGCATTTCTTGATTTTTCATATGACGAAGAAAACTCTGATCTAAAATCTCAACTTGCACTACATCACATCAACATGACAAGACCAATTCGACTGAGCAGTCCGGCTGATGTTGCACAGTATTGTAACTTTTTGACTGACCCTAAAAAACAGGCACTTGTTACATATTGTACCTCTACCGTCCTTAAAAGCAAACAAGGAACTCTTGGGGATATTAACATGGTAGGGTCTGCTGACGTGCCAGGACTTGTTGTAGTTGCACTGCAATCAGATCCGACATTGAACAATTATGATGACGTGAAAACCGTTTTCAGTACTGTCATAAACAGCACCATATGCTCGTGCTGGGATTCATCAGCCCCTGATGGTTTTCTCACTTTGTCCGCATTTGTAGACAAGTTGCGTGACACTCATCTCCAAACAAAAGATCCAACAACTAGTACACATGTGATACCGCTTGGAAACAAGCATTTCAAGATTGAACTTACTACAAATACAGACGGCTACCTTTGGAAACTTCTAGTGTCCAAGTAATTAACTGCATATCTTAGTTTACGAAGGTTGACGTGACTCTTTAATCTGGGGAAATTGGATTTTGATGGTATACTTGTTTGAATATCTGTGGCTTTTGCCACTTGGTTTTGTAGCTGGTGTAATAGGATCCATGATAGGACTTGGAGGGGGATTCATAGTGGTACCTATATTGACTTTTTTTGGATATTCTCCAACACTTGCTGCAAG
>Ga0207073_1178_pt1 | contig 9381 bp, 8 predicted proteins | sample Alteio_BWMinHeat_65_FD_153575 | JGI IMG/M metagenome (GOLD analysis project Ga0207073, IMG submission 153575) | Enriched cells from forest soil in Barre Woods Harvard Forest LTER site, Petersham, Massachusetts, United States -... | ecosystem: Environmental > Terrestrial > Soil > Temperate forest >...
AGTAGCTGCGTGTACAAGGGAATTTTCCACATAACGTTGCTGTGATACTCCCATGCTCGATAACGGCTTTTTGTAGAGAGTGCGGCTTTTTAGGATCTAACCAGAGATCCCATTCTAAGGGGATTGGACCAAATTTAATTTGGGCCAGCGCCGCCACGACAGGGCTATTTTCCATAACCAGAGTAATTTTTTTCGCAGAAATACCGTTTAGGATCCTTTTTTGTTCATTAAGAATGCGATCGCATTCTTTGAAACGACGCGGGTCTAAGGCTTCTAGGACACCTGCTAAAAAAGAGTCTGCTAGGAGTTCTGTTGCGACACCAAAACCTCCCCCATGGGCGTAAGGATGAAGATCTTTTCGAAGCATAACAGAACGTTCTAAAGGATGAGTGTGACGATCGATTGTCATTTTTCTGCTCCCTCAAAAAGAACCTTGCCAACTTTGTCGATATGTTCGCGTAAGGCTTGATGGGTAATATGTTGGTAGTCAAGGACGTCAAATAGGTAGGGGGTGGGGAGCTCTTCCAAGTCGGCCTTTACACTGCCTGAAATATCCTTTTCTGACCGGCTTATAATTGCCAGATCTACGTCGGCGCCTGGAGTCTCTTTTCCCATGGCCCGGGAGCCGTAGAACAAAACTTTCAGGATGTGGGGGCGAGATGCAAAATAATTTTTTAGAAGCTGGATGACATTTTCTGGTAGTCCAAACATCATATTTTTTGTTTTTTTAAGAGGTCATTGTATAGCTCTTTTATTGCTGGAGCATAACGCTTTCGAATGCTTTCCCCTGCTTCTACGGCAGCTTGCTCTTGGTAGACATGAGCCATTAGATTGCGGTCTTTCAACATGTCGATCCAGACTTGACCGTCTTGAATCACTTGATGATGAAACGCTTGTTTAATGACATCTCGAGGTAAGCTGACAGAAACACCATTATACGTTAAATAATCTTTGACCGTTTCCCAAGAGAGTTCAAAGGTAAATTGGAACGTGCCGATGAGTGCGATCTGATAGAGATGGTTGTCCGGTTCAGTTGCCGTGCCATTTAAGGCCTCTTGGAATCGATTGACCGCTTTAGAGAGGTTTTCAAGGCGTTGTAGCCAACGAATATCTTTATCCATGGGAATACCCAAATGCATTGAAGAGCTGGACACAGTATCGATTGTATAGAGACAAAGCGCAAGAAAATTGTTTTATCAGTTCACCTGAGGATCAAAAAAGCGGCTAAACTACATGCCATTGCGGTTGCGAGAACCGGAGAGTTTGGGAGGAGTGCTCCGACGACGGCTCCAGCAACAGCTCCGCCTACTGTCCATATAGACATATATAAGTTGTGGGTGAACATGTGTTGATAATCTACGTAATGCTCTGGAGCCAAAACTCTTTAGGCTCGGATTCGCCCTGGGAAATAGTCCGGGTGGTCGAGCGCCTAGAATGATTAACGGCTCTGGCGCCGGAGTACAAAAAATTTTATTAACTAATAGCCCACTATTTAGAATAAAAGAGGCAGTCGTCCCACTCGCTCTACTCGCTTTTTCTTTGTTGATTGTTCACTGGTTGAACATGAAAAGAGAGTATTATCTCCCATAACCTCCATGCGCCTCATAGAGCAAGGTGCCGACAGTTCCAGAGCCTTCTCTGCCATATACACAAATGACTTGAAAAGTTGGGAATTTGGCAAGGAGACGCCCCAAATTTGGCCAGGCGAAGCCGACGCCATCGCCGCTAAACTTAAAAAGTTTAGCGATGCAGGTGGGGACAAATTTGGTGGCTGCCCGACGACGCCAAAAACCAACTTTTCAAGTTGTTTTGGTATATAGCAAGCTTTCCTTAAAAACGCAATTATAAATGGTGCTGAATATGGGCTATGTTGTAATAAATATATTTTAAATGTTGTTGAATAATATTTTTTATTAGCAAAAAACATCACAAGCCTTATTATTAATATAGTTATAAGGAGAGCTAATGCCAATACAGCCTGTTTTTCGCCCATCAACGTGCACAAGAGTAACGGCTACGCTGACAGCCCCAGGCACCCTAGCTACAGCCGGGGTCGTAGCCGGCAGTCTCTTACTAGGCGCCTCTCTACCCGTTGTCGCTCTTGCTGGAGGGGCATTTGTTGCAGGCTCCAGACTTTTCTCCAAGATCATTACTGGTGGAGAGGTGATGCGCTCTGCTCTCTTTTTTGTGGCAAATCGTATCGATTCAAAGCCATTAAGCTACATTGAAGGCGGCTTTGTAACCAAAATTGCACCTCTCTACTTAAAAATATTAAAGGAAATGAGGTCAGAAAAAGCGCAAAAAGCACATAATGCTCTTCAATCTGCAATCGAGTTTGAACACTGTTTCAATGATCTAGGCATTGCAAATGGCTACCTAATTCAAGATCTACTCAACTATATCCAGAAACTTGTTCCTGGCCAAAAGGTGGCTCTTTCTCTTGGTTATAAGAGTATCTTCGCTGGAGGCCATGTGATCATCGCTTCAATTGAGCGTCAAGAGGAGGGAAAGTTCACTCTCCACCTACACAACCAAGGCGAAAATTCTGGATACCATCCCGACAATCAATCTACGCTTACGGTCTCAGATATTGAAGAGAAAAATTTGGCTGTATTTATACGTAAAGCCAACTCTTTGCGCACGCTACACATGGAAAACATGGGCAGTTCCATCTACACGGCTCTGTTACTCTTAAAAGGCACATTTCAAGGAGCAAGCAAAGATCCAAAAGACAAGCAAGAGGATCAAAATGGGAACAGCTGTTCTGGCTATTCGATACGCTGCTTTCTCAAAACAGTCCTCTCTCAGGAGACATTTAATGAGTTAGAAGAGAGAATCGTCACGACTGCCATTGAAACGTTGCGCAAGGGAATAGAAGAGAGCTTCTTAGAAAGCGGCCGGGACCACCGCATGGTACACAATGCTCTTGTAGCCCTACGTCCTGAGCTCAACCTCGCTCCTATCGATATGGAGACCACTTCTTGGCTTACCCTTCCCATGTTACTCACAAATGCTCTATTCTGGCACTTTTATTTCCACTCTCCCATGCTGAGAGAAACAGGAAAATTACTCGGGAACTACATCGATACAGAAGAGAAAATTGATCCAGGGTTATTTATGGAAGCGCTCGAAAACAAAAATGTTCCAAGAAGTTTTCTCAAACTGCCTAAAACGTGGGCACGGGATAAAAAGAAAATGTACGAGCTCATCCAGCAGCATCCTAGACTCGTACACGATGTCTCTCAAGAGTTGGCAAATGACCCCGATTTTATCGAGTCCTTGCTTTTGCAAATGTGCTCAAAAGGAGATTGCAAACTTTCATTGACTACGGGGGACTGGAGCACTCTCTATAAAGACAAGTCTTTTGCTTTAAAAATGATCGCAAAAGATCCGAGGGTGATGAGATACTGGTTCCAAGAACTACGGAAGGACCCAGATATTAAGCAAGCGCTCTTTGCACAGAGGAGTCTTGAGGGAGTCAAAACCTTCATAAAGCTATATGGAACATTTGAAATTCCCCCTGAATCCTTGGAAAATCCAGACGTCTGCCTTGAAGTTCTTCTACACGATCCAGAGGACAAAGACAAACTCAAATCGATTAGGAGCCGAGCCCATTACCAGACAATTCTAAGGACATTGATAGAAAATAGACCTACCTTACTTGTTGCTCTGAAAGGACACCAATCTCTTTTTCAAGATCTTCCTCCTGATTTACGCGGAAATTTAGACGTAGTGCGCCTCGCCATCGAACACAGTCGATATAACCTTCAACACGCTTCTCAAGAGATTCAAACAAGTAAAGAAGCCTTATTAGAGCTTATAGAGATTGAACCTTGGGTTTATGACAATTTGGCTGAGGACAACCCCTTAAGAGACGATCGCGATATTGCCTGGGCTTGCACCCAAAAACATGGCTATGTCCCTCTATCAGATAAATTCTTAGACGATCCGGAGCTACTGGCCCGATCTTCACCTCTACGCCATAAAAAGAGGCTACGCGATTTAAAAACCCAAACTTAAAACTCAATCACACTTTTTGGCGCCTAAAAATGGGCTCTTTCCCCAAGAAGCCGAAAAAATAGCTGACATTTCACGACTTGCATATCGGGACCAAGAGGGGCTCTTGTACCCGTCATGCATCGAGTAGGCTCCGAATCAGCTTGCGCATCTCTTTTTTTTGAGCAGCATCTGGTGTAAAGCTTGGGCTTTCGCATAAGACTTTTATTTTTTTTAACGCAGCTATTGCACTTGCAGCAATGTCTTGTCCACGAGCATCATCATCTGACAAAGGAAAGAGAGAGCGGATTTTTTCAAGAAGCTCCCGTTTACTCTCGCCTTGATAGGCGCGAATAATCTCTTCCTTCTTTTCAAAGGGGCCAGATCGACTAGCGAGTGTATAGGCAGCCTGGCGCGGCATCTCATCCAAGCGCTGCTTGAGAAGGTCCGATAGAGTCTTATGAAACTGATAGTAGTGAAGGAAGTTGTAAGGGGTTTGGCGATTACCATAGATAGCAAGAAGCCACGCAGAAAAAGCTCCATCGCGATACTGTTTTAAAATCTGTTGCGCTTGAAAGATCCGCTCTCCATGTAAAATGGCTGCTTGATTGTTAATGGCTTTAAGTTCTGAGGTCAAAGAAAAAAGGTTCAGAAGATCTTTATCGATCTTTTGATCCCCTAGTTTATAACTCTGTAAGATTGTTTCAATTGTTTCTTCTTCTTTTTTTGTTAAAGGGGTGACCTGAAAAACACCAGAAAAGCTAGAGAGCCCCCCAGTTGAAGAGAGGGTGGCAAGATCATTCATTTTCGAGCTGTTTTCAGCTGGCTTTAACCGCTTTGCTAAAAGCGCATTCATATTCATAGGCACCCATTGTCAAGCTGTTTTACATTTAGCTAAAATCTCTTCTACGAGCGCCAAGTAATCCTTCGATGCGCGACTCTCAGGAGCCGTCTCAAAGACAGGTTTACCGTAAATTGAGGCTTCTGAGACGGCAATGTCACGCCGAATTTTGGCATTCAATACTTTCCCTGGAAAGGTCGACTCAACAAGTTCCAAAAAGGCGTCGTTACTCTTACCGCGTGGGTTCCAAAATGAGAGGGCAACTCCCAAAACAGAAAGGGTGTGGCGCTCTTGGATGTTGTTCATAAATTGAGAAAGGCGCTGCAATCCTTTAACACTGTAAAACTCAGGTGTTGCTGAGACAAGTGAGTAGTTAGAGGCAATGAGTGCCGACTCGGTCAGCCAACAGAGCGACGGAGGCGTATCGATCAGAATCAAATCAAAGGGAAGCGGCTCTAAGATCTTTTTAAGCTTTTCATGAGAATACCGATCAGAGGCAAGAGCCCCTGTCACCTCAACCCGTTCTAACCATGTATCTGCTGGGATCAGAAAGAGGTTTTCAACTTGAGTCGGTAGGATTTGTTCTTCCACCCGCTTTTTCCCCTGTAAAACGGGCGCTAAGCTCTCATGCGCATCCGGATCAAAGCCAAGACCTGCTGTTAAATTCGCCTGTGCATCAAAATCGATGAGCAAGACCTTCTTGCCATGGAACTTAGCAAGACCTGCCCCTAAATGAAGAAGGGTTGAGGTCTTTGCCGTTCCACCTTTAAAACTGCTAATTGCTATGACTTGGACCATGACTTCCCTGTGCTTTTGCAACATCTGAAATATGGGAGAGTAGATCGCGAGATCTAACCTCTTCTTGAAAAACAGGAATGAGATCATTTACTTGCATCGCTTCATAGACCTGATTATTGCGCGATCTGAGCGTTACGGTCCCATTCTGGATCTCTTGATCCCCAACAGTCAACATATAATTGATCTGCATCATTTGTGCATTTCTAATTTTTTTGCTCACCGATTCGCTAGAATCATCTACTTCAACGCGCAGCCCACCATCTTCTAGCTTTTTGGCAACTTCCCGTGCATATTCAGCATGACGATCCGCAATGGTAATGATGCGCACTTGAACGGGAGCGAGCCACAAGGGGAATTTCCCAACGAAGTGTTCAATCAAGATCCCAAAAAAACGCTCCACAGATCCAAAAATTGCTCGATGAACCATAACAGGCCGTTTTGCCGTGCCATCAGAGTCACGATACTCTAGTGAAAATTTTTCAGGGAGTGCCATATCGAGCTGAACGGTTCCACACTGCCACGACCGATCTAACGCATCGCGAATATGGATATCGATTTTTGGTCCATAAAAGGCGCCATCTCCTTCATTGATCTGGTACGGCTCTCCCCATTCATCTAAAGCATCTTTTAAGCCAGCCGTAGCGACAGTCCACTCCTCATCTGTACCAATACTCTTTTCTGGACGCGTCGAGAGTTCAAGTCGATACGGCAATCCAAAGACGGAATATGTCTTTTCTACGAGTTCCAAAACATTCAAGATCTCTTGTTTGATCTCCTGTGGCCTCATAAAAAGATGGGCGTCATCTTGGTGAAAACTCCGCACGCGAAAGAGCCCATTGAGGGCGCCCGATGCTTCGTGGCGATGGACATGGCCAAGCTCTGCAATCCTGAGCGGTAATTCGCGGTAACTATGCTGCTGCGATCTAAAGTAGAGCATGCAGCCGGGACAATTCATCGGCTTTAGTGCAAACTCACGATCTTCGATTCCAAAGGTGTACATATTTTCACGGTAATGCTTCCAGTGGCCTGACATCTCCCATAAATCGCGACTCATCAGCTGCGGTGTTTTAATTTCAATGTAATCTGCCTCTTTATGCAATTCGCGCCAAAAGGCAATCAGCTGATTCCAGACAATCATCCCTTTAGCATGGATAAAGGGCATCCCAGGCGCCTGCTCCATAATCGAGAAGAGATCAAGTTTTGGCCCGATCGTCTTATGGTCCCGTTTTTTTGCCTCCTCAAGAAGGGTGAGATATTGTTGCAGGGACTTGCGATCAGGAAAAGAGATCGCATAGACCCGCGTTAACATTTCGCGACTTGGGTCTCCTTTCCAGTAAGCTCCAGAGGTCTTCATCACCTTAAATGCCTTGACTTTCCCAATTGCTGCAAGGTGAGGGCCACGACATAGGTCAAAAAACTCTCCTTGGGCATAAGCTGTCATGGGGGATCCTTCCGCAAAACCTGAAATGAGCTCGCACTTATACGGATTGTGTGCAAAACACTTAAGCGCCTCTTCTCTATTGTTAAACAGAGTTCTTTCAGGCTTTGGATTCTCCTTAACAATTTTTTCAACTTCTTGTTCAATTCTCTCAAAATCTGCTTCTGTAATTGTCAAATTGGCAAAATCGTAAAAAAATCCGTTTTCAATCGGTGGTCCAATTGTCGGTTTGGCGTCAGGGAAAAGTCGTAAAATGGCTTGAGCTAAAAGGTGAGCTGAAGTGTGCCAAAAAATCTCCTTCCCTTCTTTATCTTCAAAATTCCAGAATGTGATATGGTCTCCATCAGACAGAGGTGTCGAGAGATCGCGGTTTATCCCGTTGACACATGCGGCAAGCGCCTGGTGCGGTTCTCTAAGATTGTACTTCTCAGCAAGATCCTTACAAAGACTCCCTTCGGGAAGTTCAATGGAGGACCCATTATAAAAAATGTGCATAAGACCACCTAAATTTGTGTGTAGTATAAATAGATCTTCGATTGTTGTCTTCTCTGATTTTTCTTTGCTATTTTTTCGAACTTTACTTAGAATCTTCCCCATGGATTTTAAGGAGTTATTTTCTAATGGGTAAATTTCGCGCATTCTTTACAATACTTGCCACAAGCATAACTTACAGCATCTGTGCTGCAGAGCAGGCTCCCTCAAAAAATCAGGTGGCTGTTGCAACAGAGTCGAATGTCGCACAAGATCAAGATCTTGTCGCTGCAGGACCTAGAGCCACAGGAGATCGAAGTGTCGGCGAACGAGATAACGAAGCGCTTCGTCAATGGATTAATGCTAGACGTCAGGTAACTGTTAAAGAACTCGGAGGAGCCCTTTCGATTACAGGGGATGTCCATACTGAGATGCAGTCAACTTCTGAAACGCGTAATGGCATCAGACAGCGCGGGCATGGAGGAGCTACCCATTTACCCCAATACAATTACGACATCGAAGCAAATTTAATTCTCGACTATCGCGCAACAAACAGCTGGAGCGTCATAAAATTCAAATTCGATAACGACGCCGGGATCGTCGGAGGCACATCCAACAAAGTAAAACTTGATCGAGCCTATTTCGGCTATAGATTTTTCGAAAAAAGAACAACATATGCTGATGTTGAAATGGGCAGGAAGCGCCTCAACCTGATATTTGATTCAAAAATCGAATTTGATTCGATGTTTGATGGCGTACGCTTCAAAATCGACCACGCATCTGAAAAAATTGGTGATGCTTACGGTGTGATCGGCGCATTTTTAATTAGAGAGTCACAAAACCGATTCGGCTATGCAGGGGAGCTTGGGCTACAAAATATTGCCAACACAAAGTTCTACACCAAATACTCTCTGATTGACTGGGATACCAAAAAAAACCCAACAGACGAACAGCTCCATTTTATTGTCTCTCAGCTCATGATTGGATATAAATGGATCCCAAAAATTCATCTGAAAAAATTCATCGACATCTATTCCGCTGTTTTGACCAATAGTGCCGCTCAAAAACTCGCCATCACTCGCCATAAACGAGCAAATTGGGGCGGTTATGCAGGTGTCTCTATTGGAGAGATTCGCAAACAAGGCGACTGGTCTTTGGACGCCAACTACCAAATTGTAGCAGCTCAAGCAATTCCCGATTTCGATGTCTCAGGTATTGGTCTTGGCAATGCGGCACAAAATGGCTTCTACCACTCCAGATCTGGAAAGGATAATGACTATAAAACAGCAGAGGGTAACGTCAACTATCGCGGCTACAACATCACGCTGCAATACCTGTTGACAAACAACCTCAACTTATTCCAGAGCTACGCACAAACCGTTACTCTGAATGATAAAATTGGTCCTTTCCGCAAGTATTACAACTACGAAATCGACTTCATCTACCTCTGGTAATTTCAATTTGGGTCGGGCTTTTACTAAAAAGCCCCTTCCGCTCAATTGTTACGCTATAGACATTGTCCTCCACAGAGAGCTTTTTAAAAAGAGCTGTTGACACAATGAGAATAGCGACAGCCTGTGGCTCCAGCCTCTCTTTAATCTGTACATCCCACCCTTCTTCAAGTAAAAAAGGAGATGCACCTCCAAAAAAACTTAAAAGCCGTGCAGAAAACCGCCCTTTACAAAAAATAAAGAGCTGCAGGTGGGGAAAAAAAGATGCTAACAATAACAGGTCAATAGAACTTCCTTTTTTAAGCAAAAAAATCGCTCTTTTCTTTTCTAAAATAGCGTCAGGTGTTAATTGTACACGCATTAAAGGCGCGACATATGTACGCCCC
>Ga0207073_1179_pt1 | contig 9266 bp, 7 predicted proteins | sample Alteio_BWMinHeat_65_FD_153575 | JGI IMG/M metagenome (GOLD analysis project Ga0207073, IMG submission 153575) | Enriched cells from forest soil in Barre Woods Harvard Forest LTER site, Petersham, Massachusetts, United States -... | ecosystem: Environmental > Terrestrial > Soil > Temperate forest >...
AGGAGTTTTTAATGTCTCAAATTTCCAATCGACTGGATCCATTGAATTTGCCTAAGTTCGCCGAATCTTTTGTAAGACCTCGAGAATTGGATCTCTTAGAGCCGGGCTCGCCCCGAAAGTTTTATCATGCGCCAGAACAAGAAAGTTCTGACTTTTACAAGACTCATAGCGCTGTTGTATGGCAAGAAGAAGCAGAAGAAGAGCTTTTTGAAGAAGACGTTGTGTGGGGGGATCCTGCTAATGACGACAACTCCTTTCAAGACAACCTCGTGCAGCTGGCGGATTCACTAAACATAATAGAGGAAGAGAGATCAAAGGGTGAGTGGGGTGATGAAGATCTGACAGATCTTAGAGGGATACAGATTACGTCTCCTCGGTCACAAGTTGCTGATCCGAGCTTTGGGAGTGAAAAACGCGTGGTTCCTTTAAGTCTTAAAGTCGCCGCACCTGTGACCCTCTCGTCTACTTGGATCCGCGAGGCAGTGGCCTTTGAGGCAAAAGAGTTGAGATCAGTACCGCCCTCTTTACCTAACCAAATGACTGAAGCTGCAGTTCTTTTCTCGCAAAAGGAGAGACCTGAAGGGTTGGCAGCTGTGCACCATAATTATCTACAAGTGTTGCCGCATGTAGAGCGCGCCTCTTCGCGGAACCTTAAGCGGTTACAAAGTCAGCAGGCGAACTTGAAATGGGCGCGACTGGCTCCTCTCTCTGCTACTGAAGCAGCAGAGAAGAAGTCCCAAGATTTGGTTAAATTGGATACTGTTGGGATAAGTTCACAGGTGCCGGTTGCTTCAACTTTGAAAGTAAATAGCCTAAAACAATCATTTTATCATGAGAAAATTTTTTATGAAGAGAAAAACTTAGCCAAGAAAAGAGAGTTGTTGCAATACGCTAAACAATTAGTGGGCGAAGATTCTTTTGTTTCGATAAAGAAGAGGCCTGTGTACCGTCCAAGCGGATTATCACAGACCCATTATTTGTCCCCACGCGCTGCAGCTATGTTAGCATCAAAAGTTGCAGTCGACTCTTAGAGAACTTCTAATTCTGGATGGGAGATCTGGCAAAAGTGCTCCCATTCCGTCTGGGTGCACTTGTATAAATAGCCGATGAAGTGAGTCTCATGGATAGAGAGAAAAGATGTTGTTAAGTCAATCGAGGGAATTTCAAGCGCTTTGATGTTTTCTATAATTTTTTCTTTAGTGGAGAGCTGTTTTGTTGTGTAGAGGATTATCCCATATTCAGCAATGTGGCGACTCTGGCACAAGAGTTCATGATTCAGCGCTTCTAAGATAAGTTTGAAAAATTCTTTGAGCAAAAAGGGAGGTAAAAGGCTCTGGCGCAGAGGTGGAGATAGAGAATAAAAAAAGCGCTCTACAAGCAGTTCTTTGCCATTTTTTTGTTCGCCAAGAAGTCGATTCAGCTCCTCTAAGACCTCTTGCTGCTTAGAAAAGATGCCTCCATTATAATCACGGATCTCTCCGAGAAGCAGAGTGAGTTCAGATGTGAGGGTGTGTCTTGCTTGGTATAGGTTAAGAGAGTAATCTGTTCGTAGAAAAAGCTTTTTATCAATACTTGCACGAAAGACGTGGGCCTCTTTTTTGTGACGTTTGCGGAGGGTGCCGGCGTGATGGATTTGATGGTCATGGAATTTAAAGAGAGTGCGTGCTGTGAGAAAAATTGCCTCTAAAGAAATTTGATTGGAGATTTTCAGTAAAATAACGGTGAAGCAGAGGGCGTCAGAGGACTGCATTTCAAAGAGGATGACCATCTGCGGGATGTCGTGGGTGTATTTAAGTTCTTGGCTTAAGATGATGATGTAACGCATCACCTCTTCTTCATTTCTCTGCATAAAGATCGGATGAGAGATTGTCTGGAATCCGTCTTTTAATCCGTGGTAGAGCCGTTTTTTTAACTCCTGCATCTCCTCTGTTGTAAATATCGCTCCGTTCTCTTTCTCTACCTCCAGATAAAAAAGGCGAATTTTTCGATCCCATCGCCGATCAAAGAGGTAAGAGTCTTTAATTTTTTTGATGCCAGGTAATGCGTGTTGTAGTGCGTTGAAGATATGTCGCTCTCCAAAGAGCTCGTATTCTTTAAGAAAGCTGATCCCCACAATCAGGGCTAAGACTTGTCTTTTGAAAGGATCTTGAAGAGTTGTGCGGAAGAATTTGAGTGCTAAATGGCGTTCATGAGGAGCAATTGAGGCTTCATGTTCTAAAAACTTATTGATGAGGTACTGTGAGGAGATAATCCGCACGATATGGCGGCTTGTGCGCGTCGCAATGAATTTTTTAGAAAAAACTTTGGCAAAATGGTCTGTCTCATGAAAGATATCGCGTTCATACAGGCTAATTTGTTGATCAATATTTTTAAAAAACTGCTCTTTAACTTGCTCTCGTTTTGACTCTTCTGTGAGCTGCATGAGAAAGTGTTCCATTTGATCAAACAGATTGAGATCAAAAGTTTTTGAGGGACGATCGATCACTGACTTGAGATGATCTTGTACGAGGGTTCGTTTTTGCTCTAAGGGAAGTTGTTTTAGCGCAAAAATTGATCTGGCATAGCGGACAGCAGCGATATTCAACCGAATCTGGGAAGAAAGGTCAGATAGATTATTGCGAATGATTGAGATGTCCGTTTCATTTGTCACTTGGAGGACAACATAATTGATGAAGTAGAGCCGATCTTTGGCACAAGAAAAATGAAAGCAGAGAGATTGGGCGTAAGAGAAGGGGAGCATCTTCCCAGGGATCAGCCAGCGGGAGAGGGTGTCTGAGATATAACGACCGGCACCATGGGCAAGTTCTGCTCGACACATAAGAGTAAACGTAAAGAGTCTATTTTTTTCTTCTGGGGCAGTTGTTTGAAAAATTGGTAAAAGAGCATCGAGATTGGCAAAGCAGCTGTTTGTTTTTTCAGAGTCTATAGCACTATTATAATCGGATAAAAAGTCAGCTGGCAGGACCCTTTCTAGCAACTGTTGAAAAAAATTGATGCATGGGGTCAGGTCAATACCCGAGACGTGGTCGTGATCAAAATTGGGTTCAATTTTCATCGATTTTAATTCTTTTGTAGTTAATATCGCCAGGCCTGCTAAACAGAATGTTTTTCACATATGGTTTTACGAGGAGGGCAGTTGAAGAGTGGAAGAGTGGGGCAGCTGGCATCTCTTCGATGAAAATTTCCTCAGCTAGATCAAGCTCTTTGTATCGCTCTGTCTGAGAGCTCAGATTGCGCGAGCCTCTGACAATTGTTTGGTAACGACTGTTTTCCCATCCTGGATAATTTTTTACATTCTCTTTAGAGAGGAACCTTTCGAAGATATTCATGGGATCGGCATACTGGGCGACCCAAACACCGTACGCAATTGAGAAATTGCGTTCTGAAAGATTTGCTAAATGGATCTTCTGATTTGTCGCTTTAAGGGTTATCCGAATCCCCAGATTTTTACGCCACTGCTCTTGGAGGATCTCTGCAATTTTTGAGTGGAGTTGGGATGCGGAGTAGCTGTAGGAGATCTCAGGGAGATCTTCTACGGTGAGGTTCATTTCTTGTAGAGCAATTGTGAGTTCCTCTTGGGCTCTTCTGATATCTCCATCTTGAAAAAAAGAGGCGTCTTGGTTGGATAAAAGAGGAGGGATCATCCGCGTTGCAGCCGTTTCTTTTAAGGATGTAACGTGCGTGACAATTTCATGCCGGTTAACGGCGAGAGCAAGAGCTCGACGGAAGTGAACGTTGTTTAAGGGGAACTGTTCTGTATTAAAAAAACAGACCGAGAGCCCAAGAGCTGGCCTTACTTTAAGATCGCCTGTGAGCAAGAGGTTTGGGATGGCGTTTTGAGGCAGGGGTGAGAGAGCTGAATCGAGATAGTCAAGATCCCCTCTCTCATAGAGCTGTAGTGCTGTCATTTCATCAGCGATCATGCTGATTTGAATGCTCTCAAGATTTGTCTCTTTTGCATCCCAGTAGTAGGGATTTTTTGAAATAAGGATTTCAGATTGATGCTCCCACCGTGTTAATTTAAAAGCGCCGTTTGTCATAAATGATGGACCTGCATTGTAGGCCCACTCTGGAACGTTCGCGTCGATCCCTTGATGGACTGGAAAAAAGACGCAAAATGAGACGAGCTCTAGGAAGTAGGGAGTTGGGTATTCGAGCAGAACACGCACTGTTTGCTCATCATCAGCATAGACTCCAAGAAATTCTTCTGATAATTCTCCCTTTTTTACTTTTTCTGCATTTTTAATTGGATAAAAAAGTTGTGCGTTAACAGAGGGGAATGTGGGACTTAAGATGGCTTTCCATGCTGCTACAAAATCCGCAGAACAGACGGGGTCGCCGTTAGACCAGTGAGTTTTTCTTAAATGAAATATATAGGTGAGTCCATCTTCTGAAATTGTTACAGAGTCCGCTTGTGCAGGCTCCACTTTCCCATCGGCGTCGAGCCGCATGAGTCCTTCAAAGAGGATAAAATGCAGAGCTGAAGAGAGCAGATCCCCCCCCTTTCTTGGGTCGAGTGTTGCTGGTTCCCCGCGGATATTCATGCGCAGAGTCTTGTGCTTCGGAGCATTCCCGGGCTGATTACAGGAGAAGAGCGCGGCGAGTAATAGAGAAAAAATTAATACATATTTCATAAAAACACCTACACTCGACTTTGCAACTTTTTGGGACCGCCTGCCTCGTCTATTTACTCTTGGCCGTTTGGCCTATGGCAAAACTCAGCTGTTTATTTTCTAAGGAAGGGGTTAAAAACCTCTTCCTTAGAAAAAAACCGTGCCAAGAACAAATATCTCGAGGCCTTCGGTCCCAAAAAGTTACAAAGTCGAACTACAAGGAAGTAGGCGATTATGAGATGCCCCACTTTTATATGCAAGAAAAGGGTTATAGGGGAGAGCGGATTCTGTAGATGGTTTCGACTTGATCAATGCTGGAGATACAGCAGTCAAGATCTTTGAGGGAGCCTGTTGCGAGATCATAGACCCAGCCGTGAACTGCAAGGGGTTGGCCTCTTGCCCATGCACTTTGTGCAATTGTCGTATGACAGACGTTGAGTACTTGTTGCATCACATTGAGCTCAACAAGGCGATTATACCGTTCTTTTTGATTTGTGATTTTTTCCAGTTCATCTTTAAATCTGGCGTGAACATCGCGAATGTTACGCAGCCAGTTGTCAACAAGGCCTAATTGATGCTCTTCCATAGAGGCTTTAACTCCGCCACAGCCGTAGTGGCCACAGACAATCACATGCTGAATTTTTAAGAGGTCAACCGCGTATTCTAAAACGGAGAGGCAGTTAAAATCGGTGTGTGGGAAGAGGTTAGCTACATTGCGATGGACAAAGAGTTCACCAGGCTCTAGGCCTACAATTTCATTTGCAGGAACGCGACTATCAGAACAGCCAATCCAGAGATAAAGAGGATCTTGGGCATCCGCCATCTTCTGGAAGTAATGCTTGTCTTTTTCAAGGCGGCTTTTCACCCATTCTCGATTGTTTTGAAAAAGAATTTTTAGTTTTTTCATGGATTTTTTATGCGGATTTGTTCAAATAAGGCGTGTAAAAATAACGTTGCATCGGGATGGGTGACAATCTGATTAAATAAAGAGGCAAAAGTGTCTGGCTTATACGCCTCGACCTTCTGATCGAGGTAGCCGTAGCGAAGGCCTATAAAAGGGATTCCCGCTTGAGAAAATTCTTCTGCCGCAAGCTCTAGATGTTCCTTGGTATCGTCCACTAAAATCAGCAGCTCAGGAGAGGTCTTTATCTCCTTAAGATAGCAGGTCAGCTTTTCTGCTTTTGATAACTCTCCACAATGGAGTAGGGGATAGTTATTGTCGTGAAGAAAGAGGAGTCCTACTTCTTGTAATTGCCGGAGGGTCGTTCCATGAACCTCCGGCGATCTGGCTGTTGCAATCCCTATAAAGTGATCTGGATGGATCAGCTTTAGTAGAGCGATACTCTCTTCCTCAACGAGCTTCACAGAGTTGACTGTATTCACAGCACGCCAGACCATACTTGAATAGATGGTCGCTTCGTTAACAGGAATGCCACGCTTGCAAAATTGCGCGTTTAGTGATTTTTCCCACTGAACACTGCCAAAGTCGTGTATGGGCTCAATCAGAGTATTATCGAGATCAAAAAAAAGATGGGTTCTTTTTGTTAAAAATCGAAGGACTTCGCTGAGCTGTTTAATTTCAATAATCATTAGTCTTTCATTGACAAGAGGAATTCAATATTATTATTTGTCTTTTTAAGACGCCCGAGTAAGAGATTCATCGCATCTAAAGGCGCGAGGTCTTGGAGCGCTTGGCGCATCTGATAGATTTTTGGAAGTTCGCTTTCGTGATAGAGGAGCTCTTCTTTACGTGTTCCGCTCTTAATAATATCGATTGCCGGGTAGACACGCCTATCTGCAAGACGCCGATCGAGCACAAGCTCCATGTTGCCGGTTCCCTTGAACTCTTCAAAGATCACCTCATCCATGCGCGATCCGGTATCGATCAGAGCTGTTGCAATAATGGTAAGAGAGCCGCCCTCTTCGATATTGCGGGCAGATCCAAAGAAGCGTTTAGGTTTTTGCAGGGCATTCGCATCGACACCCCCCGTCAAGATTTTTCCTGAATGAGGCTGCACAGTGTTATAGGCTCTGGCAAGGCGGGTTAGAGAATCTAGAAGGATCACCACATCGTGACCATACTCTACTAGACGGCGCGCCTTTTCAATAGCCATTTCAGCAATCTGGACGTGGCGTTCTGGCGGCTCATCAAAAGTTGAGGAGACAACTTCACCCTTAACGCTGCGGATCATATCCGTTACTTCTTCAGGGCGCTCATCAATGAGTAGAACGATTAGGACAACATCTGGATTGTTAGAGCTGATGCCATCTGCAATATTTTGTAAGATAACTGTCTTTCCCGTACGGGGCGGCGCAACAATGAGAGCACGTTGTCCTTTTCCAATAGGGGCTGTGAGATCAAGAACCCGAGTTGTGAGCCGCTCTTTTGCCGTCTCCATCATCAATCGCTGATTTGGATAGAGTGGAGTTAAGTTCTCAAAGAGAATCCGTTCACGAGCCTTCTCTGGGGGGGAATTGTTGATCTTTTCGACTTTCAGAAGCGCAAAATACTTCTCTTTTTCTTTTGGAGAGCGGATAGAACCATAAACAGTATCTCCTTTTTTCAGATCAAAGCGGCGAATTTGGGCGGGGGAGACATAAATATCTTCGGCAGAGGGAAGGTAGTTGTAATTTGGGGATCTCAAGAATCCAAATCCATCGGGAAGGACTTCAAGAACGCCTTCTCCAACGAGTAGCTCGCCTGGTTTTTGAGACTTTGCTTTGACAATTTCAAAAAACAAGCTGCGATTTTGTTAAAGCTCCTAAGTCTCTTAGACCTATGTTGCGCGCATACAGATTGAGTTGATCAATATTCATGCGTTGCAGATCAGAGATTTTGGTCTCAACTTCTGGAAGATGCTCTTGTTGGATAGGTGTCTCATCTTGGTTCATTCTAAATACTGCTCCTTATGAATCGTTCAACTGCGGTTTGGAGAGCGTCTATGCTCCCGTTATTGTAAATAGTTTGGTCTCTTTGTTTCGGGGACGTGCGCCTTTTCATGCGCAAATCGTACTCTTTTTCATCACCGCCGCGTTCCTTAAATCGCTTTTTACACAAAGAGTTATCAGAGACAACAGTGATGATTGTATCAAAAAATTTTTCCCACCCAGCCTCGTAAAGAAGGGGGACTTCGGCAACAAAACAGAGATAGGGGAAGTTTTTGGCGAACTCGTACTCTTGATGAATTTTTTGAAAAACCAGAGGGTGTATAATTTTTTCCAAAGCATCTAATTTTTGAGGGTCTTTAAAGACTTCACTTGCGATTTTTTTTCGACTGATATGGGAATCGATAACAACAGTCTGACCTAGTAAATTAATGACTTGCTCTCGCGCCTCGTTCCCTTCTAGAATGTGATGGGCAATTTTATCTGCATCTACGACGTAGGCGCCATGTTGACTCAACAATTGGCACACAGAGCTTTTTCCGGATGCAAGAAAGCCGGTAACAGCAATTTTCCTCAAGATTAACACTCTCCCCAATTTTTTCCAATAGAAATTGTAACAATAAGGGGCACTTTTAGGTCAAAAACTTCTTCCATTGCAGGCCTAACAAGACGGGTTACTTTTTCTAGTTGATGATCTGGCACTTCAAATAAAAGTTCGTCGTGGATTTGCAAGATCATAAATCCCATCTCCTCTTGCCATAATTTGTCGATGCGGATCATGGCGAGCTTAATGAGATCAGCAGCAGTGCCTTGTAAGGGGGTATTAATGGCAAGGCGCATGGCAAGGGCGTGCAGCATCGGATTTTTACTCCCAATTTCAGGGATAGGGCGTTGTCTGCCTGTTAAGGTGACGGCTTTGCCTGTGGATTTGGCTTTTTCTTTGCACGACTCTAAAAAATCTTTTACGCGACTGTAGCGTTGAAAATATTTTTCAATAAAGGCAACAGCTTCTTTATAGGGGATTCCAGTCTCTTGAGAGAGTCCGTAGGCTTGTTGTCCATAGAGAATTCCAAAATTGACAGCTTTTGCACGGTAACGCATCTCTTGAGAGACTTCTTTTAGAGGGATGTCAAAAATCTGAGAGGCTGTATAGGCGTGAATGTCTTCACCGTTATTAAAGGCGGCGATCAGAGAGGGGTCTTCACTGAAGTGAGCTAGTAACCGCAGCTCAATTTGAGAGTAGTCGCAAGAGAGAAAGCTCCAGCCTTTTTTTTGTGGGCAGAAAGCATTGCGGATTTTTTTCCCTTCTTCTGTGCGAACGGGGATATTTTGAAGATTTGGATTCTGACAAGAGAGGCGTCCTGTTGCTGTGACAGATTGGTTAAACGAGCAGTGGATGCGTCCGGTCTTCTCTAAGATCTGCTCTGGCAGAGAATCGACATAGGTCGAGCGTAATTTTTCTAAGCTCCTATAGCTGAGAATCTCTTTGGCTATGGGGTGCTCTACTTGTAGTGTCTCTAAAACATCGGCACTTGTAGAGAGGCTCCCCTTTTTGCTGGGTGAGGGGATTTGTAACTTTTCAAATAGAATAACGGCGATCTGTTTTGGGGAGTTGAGATTAAATTCTTCTCCGGCAAGGGCATAGATTTTTTTTTCGATCTGTTCGATCTGTTTGGCAAGATCGACTGAAAGGATTTTGAGTTTGTCAGGGTCAACGTACATGCCACTGCGTTCCATCTTGAGCAAGATAGGGATGAGGGGAAGTTC
>Ga0207073_1180_pt1 | contig 9237 bp, 8 predicted proteins | sample Alteio_BWMinHeat_65_FD_153575 | JGI IMG/M metagenome (GOLD analysis project Ga0207073, IMG submission 153575) | Enriched cells from forest soil in Barre Woods Harvard Forest LTER site, Petersham, Massachusetts, United States -... | ecosystem: Environmental > Terrestrial > Soil > Temperate forest >...
TTGAGGGAATATCCGCTATTATTTTCAACTGTGCCAGTTTGGCCCAATCAATTAATATTTCTTCTTGTCCAATTTTTGCAACGCCATCTCCTTTCTGTAAACCAAGCTTTATTAATGCATTGGCTATTTGATAATACTCAGACGGTTGACTGATTAGCGCGCAGTTTATGTCGTGCATTAATTGTCGACCTATTGAAATAAATGCAATACAGCACATAGTTGCAATTCCCAGTCTAAATGAATGAATGCCGCGTGGATTGTTGGCAATCCGCAGACTAGCTAAGGCAGCTAAAACAAAGAGAACAATCAACAAACCAAAATATCGGATAGTAAATAATGGAAATAAAACTAGTAAATTGATGACACAACCATATTGAACGAATCCTATTAAAGCTGGCAAAAAGAGCACGGCATTATTAGCAATAGAATGAGCAGAGACAATTGATGCTCCATTGCTCCAATAAATTATAATTGCCACAAGAATACAAGCAAAAAACAGGATGGCAAAGAAATATGGTATGTTGCAGGCGATATTTATCATTTGCCAGCTTGGGTTTAGCTGCAATTTGCAGCCTTGATACCAATAGCAAGGATCAAACCAGGGTGGATAAGTGGCTGGCAAGGGCGTGGCAAATTCAAACACATCTGGCTTGTCAAATATCTGCCTTGTGGGATGTAGCAGTGACTGACGCAAAATCTTATTACCGATGGCATGCGGACTAACATTATGCTCTTGTACAAACCAAACATAATTCAATTTGCCTGATGGGAAAATCATCAGTTCTCCTGCCCTTTGTGACAAGTAAATCACATAAGGTAATATTGTTGCCGCTATGATCAAAGTAGCGATAAAAAACTTTTGCCAGAATTGATTTGTGTGCTTGCGTTGCTGCAATAGAAAAGGCAGGCAAACCAGCATGCTGGTTAAAGTAGCATTTTTGGCCAGATAAGCTATGCCTGAGAAAGCGCCAAACAGAGCGTAATTCTTGAAGCTTTGTTCACCACATAATATTTTTAAGAAGGCAGACAGAGCTATGAATAGCATTGTCGCTGCCATCATATCTGGTGTGTCTATAGCTATGCTATTTAAACAAAGAAAAGCATAGGCAAAAATTATGTGGGCTACGAAGAACCAGATTTGGCGGGGCACAATATAATGATTGCTATTGTTTCTTGTTTGATGCTCGTAGAATTTTATAAAGGCATAGAGAAAGTACTCAAATGAAGCTAATAATCCCAAAAAAATAATTAGATTGATTAATTTTAGGGCTTCAAATTCGTGGAAAGAATCTGGTTTTATGAAAAGAAAAACGATGGCTATAAATAGGGGATAAAGAGGATTCCAGTGGTAAGTCAGGCCATTAACCCAATCACCATGCATAAAGTGCTCAGCCATATCTAAATAAGATACGCCATCATTATAATGTTCGGAAAACCTGCTACCCCAAAGCTGGACCAGTGCCCATGCAACGAAAAACAACAGCCAGCCAGCCAGCGGTAAAAAACCTATTTTTGCCTTTTTAAAATTTAGCAAAAGCCTTCTCTCATCTTTAGAAAATGGCTGCAAAATCAGGGCTTATTGGCTAAAAGGACGGGTATAGAATATAATGTATATAGCCTGAAATTGGATTTTCATTGATTATCTTACTATATTAATTTTGTGGGTGTTCTCAATGGACTCCGTAGCTACAAGCCGCTCTAGCCTCTTCCGATATCCATGGATGTTCGGCAAAGAGTTTGATTTGTTCTTTTTTTTCATATCTTATTTTCTCGGACTAATCTTTTTGCAGATAACAAGTCCATTCCTTGACTCTCAGAATGTCATTTTGCTGGCACTTATACCAACTGCTTTTGGACTGGGGCCATTTCATCAAGGCCCAACCTGGTTTGCCTATCTAGATTCACAAAACCAAGCGCACTGGAAAACGGATTTTACTCGGCGAGCCATTTTTTTCTTAGGGCCGCCAGTACTTTTTGTTCTCAGTATTATTGGGGTATTTCAATTTCGAGCATTGCTAGGCATGGCTTGGATTGTCTGGTCTATACAGCATTTAGTCCAACAGAATGTAGGAATCTTGCTTCTCTATCACAATTACAAAAACAATGAAGTAGTGGTAGCAAGAGGATTGGAAGAAAAAAGTCAGCAAATTGCAGCTGTGTTTTTTACTCTTGTTTTTCTTCGTCGCTGCTTGCTAAACCAGGCAGGTTATGTGGTTGTGGACAGTTTTATCTGGATAAGCGCAATCATTGCTGGTTGCTTGGTAATGATTTACTTGCGGCACACATATAATCAGATGAAACGAGGAAAAGTCTTAAATGTTCCGGGATTTGTATTTTGGATATTTTCTATTATTTGTTTGTGGCCGATGGCATTTATAGGCAAAGATTTTACCGTCGGTTTTGTTGCACCGCTTATCTGGCATTGGTTTCAATATATAGGTTTAAACTGGAGACTAATCAAAAACAAATATATTGGCGAACGTTTGCATAATTTACCTATAGCAAGGCCATTCTTTCTTTTTATCAGTACTTGTTGTGTTTTTGTTGTAATAAACTTGATTTTAGGCGTTTTATCTAAGCAGCCTTCTGCTGATGAAGGACTATTTCAGAAAATTGCTATGGCTTTGTTATTTGGGCTAGGTTTTACGCATTATTTTCTTGATGCTTTTTTATGGCGTTTCCGCGAGTCCTACCAGCGACAAACAATTCTGCCTTATTTAAAAACAGCGATTTAAACTGTTGACACAAAATCTATCTTAAGAATAGCCGCTTCGACAATTGACTGTGCCATGATTATCATTAGGCCATGAAATTAGGGGGGCAATATATGCCGGTAAAACATCCTGAAATGCAAGAAAAAAGAGCTTTTGAGACTCGCAATGATCTTTCTGCAGCAAAACGTTCCGCTTGTTGCCAACTATTAAATATTACTCTGGCGGCTACACTCGATTTATGGACGCAATTAAAACAAGCCCATTGGAATGTCAAGGGACAGAGATTCTATCAATTGCATTTATTGTTTGATGAAATCGCAACAACGACTTATGAATATATAGACATGATTGCAGAACGAATTACTGCTCTTGCTGGAGTAGCCAATGGCACTGTTCGGCAATCGGCGCAGAGCTCATTCTTGCCAGAATATCCCGGTATACCGGTTAGTGAAAAAGAGCATCTTGAAGCCTTAGCTGATCGTTTGGCTGCTTATGTTAAACATGTACGTGAGGCTATTACAAAAACTGATGAATTGGACGATCAAGCCAGCAATGACTTATATATTGAGATTGCTAGAGCCATTGATCAAAAACTGTGGTTTATTGAAGCCCATCTGCAAAATGTTGACTAATTAAAATGAAAGCGCCTTGATTCTAGAGGATTTTGCTTATGAGCTGCCGCCGGAGTTGATCGCCCAAGATCCTGCAATTGAGCGAGATAAATCTCGTTTGCTTGGTTATGATCGACAGACGCAAAAGATTGCTCATCATTTTTTTTGCGATATTGTTTCAATTTTAAAATCCACTGATGTTTTGGTAGTCAATAACACTCAGGTTATTCCGGTCAGACTAATTGGTCGCAAAGCCAGTGGCAGCGCAGTGGAGCTCTTGCTCATTAAACAAGAGGCGGGACATGCCGGTGTTTGGCAAGCCATGGCAATGCCATTGAAAAAACTAAAAAGAGAAGAAATTATATATATTGCCGGCAGTACCAATAAACACAGCCTCACTATCAAAGACATATTTACTGCTGCCGATGGGCAAAGGCGGCTTTTAGTCAAGATTGGTGATTCTGGTAATGATGAGCAAGGATTTGCTATGTTGCAAGATGTTGGCAAACCGCCACTGCCACCATATATAGAGCAAGCCCGATCGAGCCAAGAATCATTTTCGGATCCGATAGCGAGAGAAAAGAACGATTTAGAGAGATATCAAACAGTCTTTGCTAAGCATCCAGGAGCCATAGCTGCTCCCACTGCTGGTATGCATTTTTCTTTGTCTTTGCTTAATCAGTTAAAAGCAAAAGGTGCACTAATATGCGAAATTACCTTGCATGTCGGTCCTGGAACATTTAAGCCAATCACAACTAGCATTGAAAAACACGTCATTGAGCCAGAGTGGTATTCAATTTCAAAATTAACTGCTCAGAATATTAATACGGCCAAAAAGAATAAGCAGCGTGTCATTGCTGTTGGCACTACTACTTGTCGGGCTCTAGAAAGCGCTGCTCTTTCAGGGGAAGTACAGGCGACGGAGAGCTCGTCAACCTCGCTCTTTATCAAGCCAGGCTATGAATTTAAGTTTATAGATGGACTGATAACTAATTTCCACTTAAGCAAATCTAGTTTGCTTTTGTTAGTGGCGGCCTTGATGGGTAAAGAAGAGCTCCACAGGGTTTATCAAATAGCAATCAAGCATAAATATCGCTTCTATAGTTATGGTGATGCCATGCTTATCTTATAGTTTTGTCATCAGCCGATGCAGTTAAAAAATTATTCAATGCTGGGATAAGCATTATGGCAAGAATAAAAAAGTGCAACAAGCCGCGGTAAGAAGCGCCGCAAAAAATAATTTGCCAGCTAGTCATAGGAAAGAACAAAAATGTCAAAAACCACAACTGTAAAGACTTTGTTTGCATTTTAGTATAATAATTAATACTTACGGCAGGAATAGTCATTGCCCAGGCAACAGCGAGTAGAAAGAGGGCGTAAAAATTTTCATATGGACCCAAGATCAGGTTAAGCAAAAGAGAAACAGCATAGGCAAAAGAATAACTATTATTAGAGCGCCGCGCTTTTTGCCAAATACAATACGTTGCTATTATAAAAATTAAAGTAGTAAATATACTGATGATAGAGCCAAAATTTCGATTAGTGAAGACAGAAATTGCTCCACCTAAGTTTACTGCGTTATCTAATGGATAAGGCAAAGTTCCCTCGCTAAATCCTTTTTGAGCGGCGAACAAAATTGCCGGGTATTTAATGATTGCGGCATTGCCAACCACCAGTGCGCTATAAGCTAATATCAACAAGGAAAATAGCAGCGTCAGGTAAAGAATTCGATAACGTCTGGTTGCTGCGGCCATGATCAACATTATCAAACCACAATGAGGTTTAATAGCTATGGTTAAAGCTAGCATCAATGGCGCTATTAAGCTGCTGCTATTTTCCCAGCTGAGAAGAAAAACTGCCGAAAGACCGGCTAAGATAACTTCGAATTGTCCCAGGCAGAGATTTTGTAATAACGAAGGCATAGCTAAAACAATGAGCCACCAAACAACAATTTGAGATCGAGAAAAACCCTGATATTTTTTTAGTAAAAGACTAATAGGTATTATTGAAACTAGCAAAGCTATTAACTCAAACAGGATTATTGCCTGATTGAGAGGCAATACTGTTAATGGCATGATTAATGCCAGGCATTGTGGTGTGTATATGGCGGGGCATTGCAATTGATTAGCCAACGAGTGATCGCTAATATGGAGAGAAGTCTCTAGCGCTTTTATTTCGTAAGCAGAATCCCAAATTTTATCCGGATTTGTTTTGGCGATTGTTGCGCACGCATAAAGCCGTGAGAAATCAACGAAATAGCCAATGTCTTGTTTTAATTGTGCGGCAAGATTATCTGTACTAGATAGGGTCAGTATGAAGCGCTGTGAAATTATAATCACTGGTAGCCAAGCAAAAATAATTAGAAGGCTTTGTAGTCCAAAGAAAAATATTGTTTTTGCTCGTGATGCGGACATTAATTACAATCCTCGAGCAGAAAAAGACGGACTGCATTTATAGCCGCGCTAGCGCTGCGCTGTCTGATAGTATCCCTCGATAAATGAGAAGGTAAACGCAGCTCAATACTTTTATATTGATCTGCTGTTGCTAGCCCAATATAGACAAGCCCCACAGGTTTCTCGATATTGCCGCCGCCTGGTCCAGCTATACCAGTTATGCTTAAGCTTATGTCTGTACTGGCTCTGTTCAAAATGCCCTTTGCCATTGCTTCAGCACATTCACTACTGACAGCACCATGGTTTAAGAGAACTTCTTCTGGTATAGCAAGAATGTCTGCCTTTGCCTCATTGCTATAGGTGACAACATTTAATTTAATATACTCCGAACTGCCGGCAATATCCGTCAATCTTTTGCTTACCAAGCCACCCGTGCAAGATTCAGCGACAGATAAGGTTTTATGCTGAGCAATGAGCAGTTTTCCGAGCACAGATTCAAGAGTATCATCATCGAAACCATAACAGAGAGCTCCGCTTGTTTGCAGAATCTCATCAATTACAGGCTTGGCAATAGCCTTTGCTGCTGTTTCGTTCTCAGCTGAGCCAGTGACTGTCAGGCGGCACTCACCATAACCGGCATAGGGAGCGACTGTGGGATTGGCAAGATCGAGCAGATGAGCATATTTTTGAGCAAGAGCTGATTCACCAATACCATAATGCTTTAAACGGCAAGACCATATTGTTTGGCGGCCGAACGTTTTTTGTAAAAAGGGACGAGCGGTTTCTGTCCACATAGCCTCCAATTCACTAGGCACACCGGGAAAAGTAAGAATAAATTTTGGTGCTGGTAACAATCCTTGATTTTTAAGCAAAATCTCGCCAAGCCGCCAGATGATACCAGGAGCGGTGCCATTGGGATTGGGAAGCATTTCTGCTCCCTGAGGTCTAAGCGCTTGCTTGCGATTGCTGGCAGGCATTGATTGCCCAGCTGCCTTAAAGAAACTTTCTATTTGATCTAGAACAGATTGATCGAAATCAAGAGGAACATTAAATATTTCAGCTAGACATTCAGTAGTTAAATCATCAGCTGTTGGTCCAAGTCCACCGGTAGTGATAAGGATGTCTGATCGTTGTAAGGCAGTATTAACCGCTGTCCTGATGCGGACCTTGTTATCTCCTACAGTGCTGCGGAAAAAACAATTGATGCCTAACCCAGCCAGTTCCTGGGCCAGAAATTGGGAATTAGTATCAAGAACATGTCCTAATAAAAGCTCAGTGCCAATGGAGAGTATTTCAGCTGTAGCCATGGATAATAAAGCACATCAGACAACGCGAATCTGATACATATGTTCTTTGTCTTGAGGCAAGATCATGCTGCCATGTGCACCACCAGCTGGCTTGGTTTCCGGTTCTTTATTGATGTCTCGGGCAAAAAAGATAACAATACCCAAAAGAATAAGCGCGAAACAAATAAAGAAAAATATCAACCAATTGCTACTTGGATCTTTGTGTGCTGTTTCAGTCATATACGTTTCTCCATTAGGAAGCGCTATCGGTTATTGCAATATTATTGTATACCCAAATGCTGTTCGTAAGCGGCAACTGTATTGGCCATCAACATAGCCACTGTCATTTTGCCTACGCCACCAGGCACAGGCGTTATATGTCCTGCTATTGACTTGACTTCATCAAAAACAACATCACCAACAATTTTAGTTTTGCTGTTACTATCCGTCTGCCGATGAATGCCTACATCGATAATGCATGCCCCAGGTTTTATCCAATTCTTGTCAACCAACTGTTTTTGTCCTGCGGCTACAACTAAAATATCTGCTTCTTTGCAAATGGCCGGCAGATTAACGGTACGACTGTGGCAGATGGTAACAGTGGCATCTTTTTGCAGCAACATGGCCGCTACTGGTTTACCGACAAGATTAGAACGACCCACAACAACAGCATGTTTTCCTTTGATAGGAATTTGATAGTATGCCAGTAATGCCATAATGCCTTTGGGTGTGCAAGGCTGTAATCCAATTCTGGCAGCGAATAACAGCCCCAAATTGTAAGGGTGCAATCCATCAACATCTTTATTGGGAGAAATAGCACTTAGTATTTCTTCGCTAGGCAAATGGGACGGTAAAGGCAGTTGGAGTAAGATACCGTCGATGGTATCATCGCTATTGAGTTCTGACAGTGCCTTGATGATTTTTGCTTTGTCCGCGTTGCTGTCAAAACGTTGTAGATGACTATGAATACCAATTTCATTGCAAGCAAGAATTTTATTTTTTACATAAACTTCACTAGCCTCATCGTTGCCCACCAGCAAGACTGCTAGTCCAGGCTTTCTTTTGCCAGCAGCAATATATTTTTTGATTTTTTGAGATAGATCATCGACGATAGATTTAGCCGCTGGGGCTCCCTCCAAAATTATTGTTTTGCTGTCGGTGGTATTCATTTGATTTCAACCCATGGTAGATGCGGACAGTGACGGGCGGCCAAAGCCGCCCCTAGGAAATATGCTGGAAAACTTTCTTCAGGTCAAGTTGACGGGCCGGTTCATTACCAAACATCAATTGAATATTGTCAGTGTCGTTAACGATACCGATAACTTTGAAAGCCTTAGCCGATTCCGGAGACTGATTGTGCCAGGCTTGCCACACGGCTTTGGGCAGGCAGGCAACCAGTTCGTAGTCTTCGCCGCCATAGAGAGCTAAGTCATATGGATCAAGATTGGCTTGAGAAGCTACAGACCTGGTATCGGCATGCATAGGTATAGCTGCCAAATCTATTTGCATGCCGACACTGCTGGCCTGGGAAATTTGAGCCAGAGCGTCAGCTAGTCCATCACTTGTGTCCATAAGTGCGCCGCGGCTGCCTGTTTTTTCTATAAGTGCAGCTGCCTCTGTCAATCTAGGTTGAGGGCGTCTGTGCTTTTCCAGGCAATATGGGAATGAGAAGAAATTATTTTCTGTCAGTAGACGCAGCCCAGCTACACTAGCGCCAAAGTCACCGGTAACTAACACGACATCCCCTGCTTTTGCGCCGCTGCGCCGCAATACTCCCGATTGTCTGGCTCGACCAACAATAGTAATAATAATGGCAAGCACGGGGCCACGTGTAATATCTCCGCCGACTATACTTGTCTGATAGTGATCAGCACAAGCTTGTAGTCCTTCATAAAGGGCAATTACGTTATTGCTAATGTAGAAAGCTTCAGGAGCGCTCAAGGCAATGACAGCATACTCTGGCAAGCCAGCCATAGCAGCTATGTCACTTAAATTGACAGCCATTGCTTTCCAGCCTAAATCATTGAGACTTGTTGAATTCAGGGAAAAATGTGTTTGTTCTATCAGTGCGTCAGTTGTAATCAGTAAATTGCCTGGCAAAATGGCGCAATCATCGCCTATAAACCTGCCGCTGGCGCCAACCAGGTTTTTGATCTGTGAAATTAACTTTTGTTCTCGATTCAAAACATACATGTGGAACTACTTGTCAGCTGGAATGCTAGAATGCAAACAT